>Ga0194130_10001193_pt1 | contig 43360 bp, 39 predicted proteins | sample TA2KigsurfametaG_FD_160084 | JGI IMG/M metagenome (GOLD analysis project Ga0194130, IMG submission 160084) | Freshwater microbial communities from Lake Tanganyika, Tanzania - TA2015050 Kigoma 12 surface | ecosystem: Environmental > Aquatic > Freshwater > Lake | place: Tanzania: Lake Tanganyika...
GTGTTCAGTACCTTTGTACTCACACCACGTACATGCATCACGGTTTTTTAGAGCAATACCTCTTTTTACAGACGTTATCATATTGCTAACGACTTTAAGAGATCGCTTGATAGGAACTTCCCCAAGAGAAACTGAAAATAACTCGCAGTGATCACCAGGTTTCGCTGCCTTCTTGAGAAGCACAAAACCGCAGCGGACGTCTTTCATGGGAACATCAGGATGTTTTTGACACCAATAGTTCTTATAAAGAGCCAACTGAGCTTTTACCATGTCATCGCTGCGCTTCTCTCTAAACCACCCGCGCGACGTTGTTTTCCAGTCGAGGATCCAATAGATCGTCTCTCCTCGTTTACCTTTTGCCTTGATGACACCGTCGATGAAACCCTTAAAAGCATGAGGATGATTTTCAACCGCTTCATAAAGTTGATGCTCGGCGGCTACGACGTCCCATTCGGGGAAAGTATCATCTAAAAACTTTGGAACTTCTGAGAGAATTAGAGCAGCTTCTGACTTAGCTTTTGCAAGAGATGCTGGAGAAAAGTCTGGATTTCCTTCGTACTTCGCCCAGGCTTTCTCCATATGCTCGAAAGCAATCTCAGGTTTCATCTCGCGAGTCAGTAGGTAGTGCTCACATGAAGCGTGAACAGCCGTACCAAAGTCTAATACGGGAGATGGTTTCGAAAGATCGACTTTTTTGATATGAACTAAATTGTGACGATACGAACACTCTTTCCAGAGCTTAACTTCTGAAAATGAAACGTGTTGTTTTCCCGTCGGTAGTACCTCAAATGAGGGTGTTACTTCTTGCATTATGTGATAGTAACACCCTCTTAATTGTTAGTTCAATCTTTTGGTTTCTTTGAGATTGCTCGTCCAACTAACTTTTCCCAATCTCGTTGCGGACGAACTTCAACATTTTTGTTCCATGCAGCACTCATAACTTTTGGATCTACTCCTAAGGTTTTAGCAATGCTAATCAATGCATTAATATCCTTACAAAAACAGCTTCCGCCGAAGCCAAAAGCCGGCTCTCCAGTGTCGTCTGCTGGCATTGGTCCAGGGACTTTCCAATGTGAGCTACCCAACCGCTTGTCGAGTGTGGCATATTCGATTACCTTATCATAGTCGATGTTTGCTCCTGAAGAGTCCAAAGCTTGACAAATTTGATAAAACTCGTTAGCAAGAGCGACCTTCACTGCTAGATGAATGTTGGTTACATACTTTACCATTTCAGCAGTGGTGCTTGATGTTTTAATGATTGGAACGTTCGGAAACGCTGCCTCAAAAACTTGTTTGACCTTATTGATCCATGGACGAGGCCCGCCAAGGATGATTCTATTTTGGTTTCGCATATCATCAACAGCATTTGCTTCTGTTAAGAACTCAGGATTAAAAATAACTTTCAATCCTGTTTCAGAGAACTTTCTATTCCACATCTCGACCGACCCTGGCGGGACTGTTGATTTAACTACGGCAATTCTTTCTCCAGGAACTTCTGATAATTCTTTCAGAGCTCCTTCTACGATGCTGAGATCTGCAGATCCATCTTCAAACATAGGCGTAGGAAGGCATACAAAATAAATTTTAGAAAAACCTGGTGTTCCACCTTCCTCATTATCGTGAATTAATTCTGCAATGGACCCAGGATAACCAGCAACGGAATCTCCATGACTTGGTAGCGATCCTCTTACATACTTTCCTGCCTTATCATATGAGTATACATCAAAACCGCGTTCTGAAAAAACAGTCGTTAATGATCCACCAACGAATCCTTGACCAATTACAGCAATTGACTTATTTTTTTTCATAGATTTTATATAATCTAAAAAAAATTAAAGTTCATTTAATTGCAGTGATAATATCGCTCCAGTTAAGGTTGTTTTTTATGTAATCTACAGAACTTTCAGTTATCAAATTCATATAATCATTAGGTTTACATAATATTTCATTGATTATGTAAACGGCATCATCAAAGTTTTGATATGCTAATTTTGCAGGAACATCCTCTTTGCTTGCATGTTTATAACTTTCTGTTTCAAATTCTCTCAAACTTATACACCCTCTTGAACATGCTTCAATACATCTAATCCATTTTGCATTTACTGGAAATTTTTCTCCATCTACCGTCCAATTAATTTTTTCGCAAAATAAAAATATTTTTATTCTTGAAAGAGTTTTTAAGAAATCTTGATAATTTGTCATCGGGAGTATTTTTACTTTTAATCCCTTGGTTTCTAAAAAATTGAAGAATTCTCTTCTCCAGGGGTGAACGCTACCACAAAAACCCAAATTGATATCTTTATCTTCCCACTTTGTATGAACGCTGTATTCAGGTAGCATGCTAGCTCTTATAAATTTTGAAGGTATTCCTTTTGAATTTGCGTGCTCGCTCCAGAAACTAGTTGTATTAAGATATGTTTTTACGTTTAATTCGGAATAAATTCTTTGATAAGAACCTTTCCATTGAGAATTATCAACAAATGATTCCCAAGGATCTTCTTCATAGACACTAATTGGCTTATTTTCAAGATAATCTTTTAATAGTGGTATATTACGATCAATGTTTCTAAGTTTTAAAAATGATATAGTTTGATCATCATTTTTTATTTTATTTTTCAATCTTACATCATTCATTGTATACAATGAAACATCAAAATTTTTTTGTAGAGTTTTAAAAACTTGATGCGGATAATGTGTGCTTGTTATGTGGTTATAAGATTCTGCTAAGACGTTAATTTTCATTTAAGGCTTTCTAACAACAAAGAATTAAATATCATTTGGAATGAATCTTGCTTTGTATGATGTTAACCATTTCATAAATTCTATTTCAATTTGATTTGACCTTTTAGTGTATGTTCCTGTCATCACGTTAAAATAAGAAATTGTTGGATCCATATTTTCATTGAAATTTGTAACTCCTACTATAGAATTAATTTTTAACTTTTTTTCTAAACTAAAAGTTTTTACATAGTCATCAAATAGAAATAATCTTTTTTGCGAAGATGGGTTATCCCAAGGTTGTCCTAACTTTTCTGTTACATCTTTAGCTGGTATACCTGCGTATACCGAATTTGGTTTCGTGTCTTTTGTGATAGTTGAACCTAATAGCGCAACTGATTTTTCGCCGATATTTACAGGAGAAACTAAACACTGTCCAACAAACCAAGCATCTTTCCCTATGGTCAACTGAGTTTTTGAATTAAATCTACAACCCCTAAGAATATCGCCATGAGAAATATGAGAATAAAGTTGTGATGCGATACCAATTCCAATATTATGTGATGCAATAATGTTACCTGTACCGTCAAGTATCGTTCGCTCGCCTATCCACGTATTACAACCAAACTCAATTATATTGTCATGATCAGGTACATTAATAAAACAATCACCATGAATTTTTGAATAATCGCCAAATTTAACTGTGCCTTTTCCAATAATTTTTGTTCTAGGCCCTATATAAACACAATCGCCAAGTATTAAGTTTATTTCCGGTGATATAAATACATCATTTGAAATAGTGCATTTAAAACTCATAAAATGATATTACTTTTTATTTAAACTTTTTTACAAATGAATCAAAATTTATTTTTGCTTCATTGAAAGCATTTTTAAAATCTTCATCATTGTAATTAAATTTATGATTTTTAGAAAAAGCATGTGCCATTTCAGAACCAATTATTGCATATGCACGAATTGAATCTTGGTTTTTATTCCATGCCTGTTTAACTTTTGTAAGAATATCATTCTGGTTTTTTAATTTTCTATGTAATCCATAATGAAACCCTTGAATATTTGAAGCGTGCCAACAATGTTTTCCTGCGGGTATTAATTCTTTTGGAAGATTATTTCCTCTAATAACAATATCATGACCAGTATCAACTCTATCAGGATATAATGAGTTAACTTTTGTTGAAATTTTTACGTTATTCTTTAAACAGTTTAACCCAAATATAAGATCATCTGTCATGTAATCATGTAACCAAGCTTGAATCCCTGTTATTTTATTATTACTTTGAAAAATTTCAATAAAATTTTTAATTACTTTATCATGCATTAAAACTGTATCAGCATCAACCTTTAAAAATAGATCATATTCATTTTTTATTTCATTCCATTTAGAAAATAATGCTTCATGAGCTTCTTTTTCTGATAAATTAGAGATTATATAGTGAGTAATTTCAACATCAGCCTGATTTTTTATTGAATCTTTGCAAAAAGAAAAATCTTCTTCGCCTGACTCCATTGTTCCAACAAAAACTTTCATTATGATTTCTTTAATTTTTATAATCTTATAAATTCTTCAGGTATTCATCTATTATTTCATAAAACTTTTTTGAAATAATAGAATTTCTAAATTTTTCTTTCAACGAGCATCTTTGATGAGCAATTAGCGGGACTCCGTCAAGTTGATATTCTTCATGATAGACATTTTCAAATAATTTTCTTGCATATATTCAAAATAAGGGATAGAATTTTTACCAACTGTAGAGTGAATATTAATAATCATTTAATGATTTCCTTAAGTTTTTCTGCAATATATACTATATCTTCTGGACTAAGCCACCATCCACAAGGTAAAGAAAATTGATTATTAGAAAATTCATTAACGCCTGGCAAGTCTATCAGATAATCTTTAAATGCTGTATATTCATGGTTCGGAATATGAACAACTCCTGCATGAATTCCAATAGAATTTAATTTCTTAAGTACATCATCTCTAGTTATGCTACTATTATTTAATTTCACTGTAAATACCCAGAAAGAAGATTTTGATCCTTCGGGAATAGCAGCAGGACAAATATTGGTTTCATTTTTTAATAAATCTTGATATAATTTTGCATTGTTTATGTGTTTGCTAACAATTTTGTCTAAATGATTTATTTGTGATAATCCAATCGCTGCAGAAACGTTATTCATGTTAAACTTATAACCAGCTTCTGCGATATCAACATCCCACTGTTGACCTTTCCAATTTCCAGAAGCATCTTTTGCAAGATCTCTGTCAAGACCAAACCATTTCATCGATTTAGAACGCTTATAATCTAAATCAGATTTACAAATCAGCGCTCCTCCATCTCCAGTTGTTATATGTTTAATGGCTTGAAAGCTGTAACATGTAAAATCGCACCAATCGTGAAGTGGAAATCCCTTATATGACGCTCCAAATGCGTGAGCTGCATCTAAAATTAATTTTACGTTTTTTTCTTTACAAATTTTACTTAACTCTTCAAGTTCAGGAGGAGTTCCAGCCCACGCAACAGCAATAACTGCTTTTGTTTTTGAAGATATTTTTTTTCTTACATCATTTGGATCTAACATTCCATTATTAGGATTAACGTCTGCCCAAACTATTTTTGCGTCTAAGTTTCTTATAGGAGTATTAGTAGCTACACATGTCATGGAAGTTGTAATGACTTCATCATCTTTCGAAACACCTGACAATTTTAATGCCATAGTTAATGAAGATGTGCAACTATTAAGTAAAATTAAATTTTTAGCATTAAAATAATTTTTTAATTTTTCTGTGAGTTCAGTTACTTGAATTCCTTCATTGATAAATCCTGATTCAAAAACTTTTTTTATTTGTTCTAACGCTTCATCAGGTTGAATATGAGCTTTAAAAAGATGGTATTGTTTCATTGTTCAAACTTTCGTGTTAGTAACAATTTCTTCTATTTTTAATCCTGTGAAGCTTTCTAGCGGCATATCTATTATTCCAATAGATTTTAGTCGATTAAATAACTCTTGTTTCGTCATGACGTCGCCGGCGCTAGTATATGTAAATCTTTTACTAGTTCCTGTTTGGTATGCTGGTCCTATTACATAGTGAGTTTTTACATCTAAAGTCCTAACTGACTCGGATTCGTTTATCAAATCTTCATGCTTTTTTTCACCAGGTCTCAAACCTATAATTTTTATTGGTTTTTTATAAAGTTTTGAAAAAATTTCAGCCAAATCTCCAATTTTCATAGATGGTATTTTTGGTATCCAAGTATCACCATTTTTACCTTTTGACAATGCTTCAAGTATTAGATCTACACTATCATCTAAAGTCATGACAAATCTTGTCATTTCAGGATCGGTTACTGTTAAATAATCAGAATGTTCTGCTTGATATTTAAATAAAGGAATAATGCTTCCTCTTGATTCTAGAACATTTCCATATCTTGTACAAAGATACTTTACTTCCGTTGATTTATTCTTTGATTGACTGGTGATTAATCTTTCTGAAATTCCTTTGCACATGCCATAAACATTAACGGGCGAACATGCTTTATCAGTACTAACAAAAAGAACTTTTTCTATTTTCCATTTTTCTGAAAACATTGATGAAAGATCATTTACTGATTTAATTACAGAATTAGTTCCTAACAAGTTTGTTAATACGCTTTCATAAGGACTTAATTCGCAAGTATCGACTTGCTTTAATGCAGCTGCTACAATAATAATTTGTGGTTGATATTGAAGTATAACTTCCTTTACTCTATTGTGATCTCTAATATCACCAACAAAAAAATCTAAATCTTTACTATCAATAAGTTCATTTTTGATCGTCCAATGTTTTGCTTCATCTCTTGAATAAACAGCTACAGAATCACCGTTTTTTAAAAATCTTGAAATTAGTTTTTTTCCAAGAGAACCTGTACCACCGAATATGAGATATTTCATTTTGATGATTATAAAATGAAATTAAAAACTTGTTTAAATTTTGATAACGTCTTCAAAAACTGTTTGAGTTATTGAATCAAATCTTGTAGGTTTATAATCTATTTTTTTATCAAAGTTTGAACTTCCATTTATTATAGATTTTGGTAGCTCATTAGTTAACTTTGAATGAAAAATTCCTCCTTCTAACACTGCTGAAATTTTATATTTTTCATAATAAAATTTTTGATAATCAATTTCATCAAAATTTTTTAATTTTGAAAGCTCTAAAAATACGTCTTTTATTGCTTCAATCCTACTAAACCCAGGAAGTTTAGCTAAAAAATTACATTTATAAATTTTTAATTCATCATTCGATAGAATAAATTCAACACGTTTTTTTTCTATAAAATTTTCCTGGACGACCCAGGCATACTTTCTAGAAGTATTGCTAGGCTTTCTTTTATCATATAAATGTTTATTTAAAACAGAAAATTCTTCAGTTCTTATTGACCCTACATCATTATTCAAATCTAAAAATTCTTCACATTTATTTAATTTAAATGTTGCATCATGAAAATGTATTAAATCTGATTCAATGATGTAAATGTATTTATACTCTTTTTTCATCAATTTTTGGTAATTACTTAAACACCAAAATATCGCACTCCAATAACCTATATTTTTTTTACTATGATAAACATTTTCAAACTTTTCTTTTAGAATTTCTAAACTTCCAGGATGTGTTGATCCATTATCAAAAACTAACAAATTTTTAAAAAAGTTATCGTCCATTACTGATGATAAATTATTAATGACTTGTTTTAAAACTTCGAATCTTGTACTTTCTTTTGTGCAAGTTACTAAAAAAAACAAAGTATTATTCATGATACCCTTTTAATAAATTTTTCCCATTTTTTCCAATAATCTTCATTAAAGATTTCTTTTTGCAGACTTAACATTCCGTTTTTTAGCTTACTTACGTATGAATCATCACAACTTATTTTTTGTACTGCATCTGCTGCAAAAACAGCATCATCTATTATCACGGAATTATAATTGTTAATTAAAAACTTAGAAGAATTTGAATATTTAACGTACTTACTTGTAGTAATAATTGGTACATAAGAATTTAAGCAATAATAAAAAACCCCGCCGCCCCAATCTGTTTGTTTGAAGTGCACAGCTGCTTTTAAATTGCTGGTTATTTTATAGGATTGTCGTGGAGATATTGTTTTAAATTTTCCAGTTATTCCATTGCTTTCTGAATATCTTAGATCAGCCCCAGAAGATCTAACGTTTCCACCAAAATTTGCAACTTCATTTATATTTCTTTTTGAAAGAATAGAGTTCATCTTTATAAAAAGTTGATAATCTTCAGGCTGCCTTACTGCAAAATTATGATTAAACGATGCAAATTCAGGATTATCAAAAGTTTCGTTAGATTCATCATAAATGTCTAATAACTTTTTTTCAAAGGGCACACAAAATACATTAACGTTGTTGACATCAATATGTTTGTTTTCATAATTCGCAGGAATAAACTTTGCTACATTTTTTGGTCGATGACTTCCTGGATCTGAATTCCATGCATTCATAGTTGATGAAACCCATTTTGCGTATGGAAAATATTCATTAGCTACTTTGAAGTAGTGTAATAAACTTTCTTCTCCTCCTCTTAAAGTATGAAAAACATCGATTCCAGGATTTTTTTCATTTAAATCTATTATTTCGCAAGATATGTCTTCATCATATAAACAAGATGATTTAAAAGTTTTTAGAAAAAAGTCTTCTCCAAAAAACGCATTATTTTCTTGAAACGGATAAAGATCAAGATTTCTTTTGTTTTTATCAATTGAAGACTTGCATAATAACATAGGCCATGTAGCTATTTTTTCCCATTTAAGTCCTAACGTACCATGTTTCGGTACAAATACTTTGTGTCCTAGTTTTGAGTAATGATAGATCATAGAAGTTAATCCGCTTCTATCATCAGTTGGAAAAATAAAGATATTCATAAACTTCTCTATACTACTAAAAGTCTAATTCAGGCCCTTCTAATAAAACCTTGCTTTGAGGATATTTTTTTTGATCTCCATTTTCAGTTTGATAATTCCAGCCTATCGGTCGACATACATCTACAAAGCTTAAAGGAATTAAAGATTCTTGTTTTTCTGTATATTCTGTTACGGAGATTTTTTCATAATATTCTCCGCTGGAAGATTTAGCGTCTATATAATGTCCATATCTTTTATTGCCTCTAATAAAAGCATATCCTCCTCGAGGATCGTTCCATATAGGAGCGAATAAAGGAACCCAACTACAATAATTTAATTGCAAACCAGGAAGTTTAGATTTTAAATTAGAATCGTACCAATCTTCTGATCTTCCCCAAAATTCTTGAGTTTGTGGCCACTCAACAGGATATTTTCCAAACTTTTCAAAAATTTCTTTTTTAAAAAAACCCATTGTTGGAAAATGATTATCTAATGGCAAATAGTACTTGTAATTTTTGTTTTTTATTACCAAGTTTTTATTAAATTTATTTTGAACAGTCGATTTTCTAACTGCGTTAACTTCTAAAGAAAACATTTCTTTAGAAGAACAAAAATCTTCTATAACTTTTTCTAAAACTTCTTTATTTCCAATAAACTGCAAATCATCTTGAAGAAACAAGATTACATCATGTTTTGCATTTTCTATGATAATGTTTTTTGCAATGTATTCATCATTAACCCAATTTCTTTCTTTTGGACTTCTAGAAAATAGTTGATGAATAATTCCATTCTTTTTCTGCTCTTCAAGATATTTTTTGAGGCCATATTCTACGCTACAATTGTCGACAATGATAACTTGATTATCATTAGAAATTTCTTTTATGCTGTTAAAAAGAGATTTTGTGTATTTTAAACGATTAAACGTTGTTATTCCAATTGTTATATTCACTTTTTAACCTCAGCTTAAAATAATTTTCCAAAATGATTCCATCGATTCTTTCCATTTTGGAGGCATTTTAGAATTCTTTAAAAAATTTCTTTTTAATAATATCTGTTCAATTTCAAAGAAATTTTTATAAACATGCTCTTTATCCACAAATTCGACTGCTCCTCCGCCTTCAGAATGAACATATGTTGGAAGTCCAACTGCAATTGATTCTAAAACGTGATTAGGTCCAGGATCATACCTCGAGGCGCTGACATAAACGTCATATTTACATAACTCATCAGCTAAAGCTTTTCCAGCTAGCGGAGGTATTGTTTTTGAATTAGAAAAAGTTCCTCTATCTCTTCCTATATATGTGAACGATATTTTGTCGTTTTTTGTGCTAAGATAATCTAAAAATTCGTATACATCAAATCCTTTTAGATAATTGTTTGACCAATGATGCGTTACAACTTTTAAAACGTTATCATTTTTTTCAACGAATTTTGAATCAAAAAATTCATCATCAACGCCGTTATACAAAACATGTTGATTTTTGCAAATCCATCCTTTATTGTTAAAATAATTTTTCATCCAGTTACTTACAAAAATAGTTTTTGTATTAATCGTACTGCATTGTAACAGTAATTGATCCATATGCTCTGTGTTTTTTCTTGCATCACATTCATTGATCCGTTGAACTACAGGAATATTCTTTTTTGATATAAATTTTGCAACGTCATTTATATCAAAAGATTTATCTCGACGAGGATCTACTAAAAAAATTAAATTAACATCATCAGTAAGTCTATCTGTCAATTCTACACCATTTGGAACAGAGGAATAAACTGCTTTTACAAAGTTATTTCCTCCTCCATAAGGTCCTAAAACAGGAGAACGATTGATCGCAATTTTAATCATTTTAGATAATGATGATAGTATAAAAATTAAATAGATTGTATTAATGATCTATAAGGATTATATCCTTGAGGAAGTTTCCATTCTTGAACATTAGGAACGTTAGGTACCGCTGATGTTACGTCATCTGATATAGATGATTCAGGTAAAACCTGAGAAGCGATCCCTACATTTCTTGAGACTACTGGAACTTCTAGCAGCCCGCATTCGATTAATGACTGAGGTCCACCTTCGCATCTAGCAGTAACAGGATATAGATCCAATGTTTGGTATAATTCATTAATAGTCTTTTGGACTGGTTTCTCAAAATATCTAAATGGAATGTTTAATTTTGTCAAACGATTAATAACGTATTGTCTTCTCCACCCAGCTAAAACTACGTGTAAATTTTTCTTTTCTTTTGACCATTTTTCAATAGCATTGACTAACAAATCTGGGCCTTTTTCTAATTTAGGAGAAATTAGATCTTTTCCTTCAGTGTCTCTTTGAAAAGAGCCAATTAGAAAACCTTCTTCAGGCAAACTATGCTTTTTTCTTAATTTTTGTTTTTCTTCTGTTTTATTCCAGATGTTCTGGTTCGCCCAGTATTTTATTAAATGAATTGGTTTTGTCGTGAAACTTTGAATGAAATTTAAAGTTTGTTCATTATAGACGTGATAAGCTGTCGTTATTTTGTCTCTTAGCAAAAAGTTATGAATATCGACATCTTTAAATTTTTCAGGAACGATATGATGCACAGTTGTTAAAACTTTTTTGTTTTTTAACAATCCTTTAAAAAATAGTTGCTCCCAACACCAGTCAGCTAGCAACCAAACAACATCAGCTTCTGCAGGATTTGACACACTGATATCTGAATTATCTTCGTTCCACTCTTTTACAAAACGATCTACTATCCAATCTTCTGACGGAGGAAGAACATAAACTTTATTCATTATTGTAAGACGCTTTCTAAAAATAAAAGATAATCATTCAATGTTCTTTTCATCGAAACGTCAAAGCAAGACGTTAGATCAGGTTTGTTAGGTAAGCACTTTTTTATTTGAGTTACATCAATGTTTGGAGGGTCGTCATAGTTTGCTAGTTCAAAATTGTATTCTTTATCTTCTTTTAAAACTACTCCGTATCCTTGAACTAGTTCTTTTGTTCCTCCATGTTCAGAACAGATAACTGGAGTTCCTTGAGACAATGCTTCGACCACTGTGTTTGGACAATGATCTAACCATGCAAGATGCAACATCCAATTAGATGCAGAAAATATTTCTAAACAAACTTCATGTGGTTGAGAACCTGCATAAAAAACATGAGGATCTGCAACCTTAGTTGGGTTAGATCCTAAAACTATTAGAGCAGCAGATGAATAAAAGCTTCTTAAATGTTTGTATAGCTCTATGTTTTTCATCAAACGTTTTTGAGGATGCCAGTTTGCAGAACATACGAATAACATTTCGTATTGTTGTCTGATTTGCTCCAATGCCGATATTTGAAATTTTTTAATTTCTGGTGCATTAATACCGTTTCTAATTATTGATCCATTTTTAGGGTTGCCCCACCACTTTGTTGTCATTCCTTTATCAAATTCAGATTGCCAGATGATACCGTCAGCTGAATGATACAACTTTTTGATTGATGAATTTTTTGTTTCAAATTCTTCAGGTGAAAACCAAATTCCGTCTAGTCTCTGGATAACTTTTTTTGCTAAAGGCCTTCCGCTAGGTTCGATGAATACTATCGAAGCATCGGAATTTCTTCCATCATATAATTCAACTTCGTGACCTGATTCTATCAGGCCCATCGCCAATCTCTTTCCAAAAGAATTTGGACCAGAGTTTGAGCTCATGTTAACGTTATCAAGATGTATCTTCATGATCTCTTTTTTACTTCAGCGATAAAAGGAACTGCAAAAGGTGTCTTGTTAAACATCATTGCCATCAATGCAATTTCTTTAGTTTCTATGTTAGAAAGGCTAGCTCTTTGAGTGAAAATATTTGGATCTAATTCTTGGTTTCCATTTATCGTTACTGCATCATAATACATTTGAGCTATGAAATTTACTGATTCATTTGTCAAAGGAACTGAAGACTCTTTGACAATCTCAGACAAAGAAAAAAAGATGTCTTGATAAATTTCCGAACAAACTTGTGATGTTAACTTTTCACCTTTTCTTCTTGCAAGACGTTCCGACAAAAGTTTAGAAATCGACTCATTAAGAGCTACACCTTGCATCATTTTACATATCCTCTGTTTCTTAAAAAGACAGCTTCGTCTCTTTGAAATATAGCATCATTTGTCTGGTATGTTTCAGGTACATCATTAATTGTATAGTGATACATTACTCTAGGTAAGAATATTCTTTTTTTTGAGTTGTGCAAAGCAGGTAGATATACAGCTTGATCACCCGCTCGGCGAATGTAATTTCCATCTTCTCCACGATAGTTTTCATCTTTTACATCATTTAAAAGTTTTTTTCTAAAAGTTTTTAGATGACTTGAGACCCACGGATGTTTATATGGATTTGCATCCTGAGACATAGGACCGCTTATGTTTTTATCACTGAATCCCCATCTATGCGCTGTCCATAAAATGTCGCATCCTGTTTGCTGATATGCTGAGTCTATGATCACTAAAGAGTCTGTGTCTGTAAGCCAATCATCCGCATCTATTCTACAGACGATATCATTTTCGTTACAAAATGAAAGTCCATGTAAAACATTTGCAACTTCCCATTTCTTTTCCACATTCCATACATTGATAATGTTATCAGAATATTTTTTATTTAACAGTAACTTAAATTCATTACAAATTTTCTCTGATTTTTCTCGATGATCTTGAGATGAAACATCATCAATTAATATTAACTTCCAATGATTATAAGATTGACCACATAAAGAGTGAAGCATCATTGGTAATGTATCAGATGCATTGTACATTGGAGCTATAAAAACAAACTGATTATTCATCCCATCATCTCATTTGCTTTTCTATACGATTCATGAGTACCTGCATCAACCCATCCTGTTTCAACATTAGTAAAAGTTCCAGTTTTATTCTTTACCATAAAAGAGTTAATATCACTCACTTCATATTCTCCTCTTGATGATGGCTTAAGATTTTTAATAACATTAAAAGCATTTGATGTGTAACAGTACACTCCTACTATTGCATCGTTACAAGAAGGGTTTTTTGGTTTTTCAACAACATCAACTATTTTTCCATTTTGATAAACTGGACTTCCAAATCTTTCTGGATCTTCGACTTTTTTTGTAAATAAAGCATAATCATCATTTGATGATTCAAACTTTTTTATTGAATTGACTATTTTTGTATTAGTTTCAAAAATATTGTCACCTAAAATAGTTACAAATTTTTCTTTACCAACAAATCCTTCGCAAAGTTTGATTGCTGCAGCTATGCCATTAGCTATTTCTTGTATACAATAATAAATTGAACACCCATACTCATTACCAGAACCTAGTAAAGTTGCAAACTGTCCGATGTGTTCTTGTCTGGTTATAATACAAATTTCTTTAACACCAGATTCTACTAAAAGATTTATAGAATGAATTATCATAGGCTTTTCGCCTACTGGCAATAGACACTTGCTAGTGAATTTAGTCAAAGGTTGCAATCTACTGCTAATTCCTCCTGTTAAAATGATTCCTTTCATCATTGACCTTTTAACATTATTTTTGGTTGCGTTTTTTCTACAGTTAAGTGAGGAGTTGTTGTCTTACCGTCCCATTTTTGGTGCCAAATCCATCCTCCTAATTTTTCTTTGAATTCTTTTGCTCTTTTTTCAATCATTTCATTTGTAACTTCTGACCAAGGATGATCAAACATCATGTTTGAAGCTGCAGTGTCTTCAAACTTTTTCCCAGATAAAGATTCCCAATGTTTTGTCCAATAGTCCTTATAAAGTTTAATCTTTCTCTCAAGATTAAACCAGCTATAATGAAATACTCCTGGTAAGTTGTTTATAACGTTATTAAACCAAATGTTATAATCTTTTAGAGCCTGTTGGTTTCCAACAAGAGCAGATCTTCTTACTTGATCTGCTTCTGAAGTATAGAAAGTCACGTGAGGAATTCTAGATCCAGTCTGAGAATCAATCATGTCACATCCATCTGTACCTTCAGCTGCGTATAAATCTCCATTAGAGTCATGCCTTCTAAGATCAGAAGGAATACCATGAGTGATGTTTTTCTTATTTCTGCTTAGTCTCCATTTCCAAGGCATTATATCTAAACGCACTTTTTCCGGACCGCCCCAATACTCTATAACTGGTAATGATATCAAATCAACGTTGGGAGGAAATTTAGAACATAAATCAATTATTTTTTTCGAATCAGATTCATGAACAATTTCATCTGAATCCATCTGCCAGCAAAATGTCGACTTGCACATTGATCTTGCTTCTGCTTTTTGCATTCCATCAAATACTGCAAATCTTAGATGATTCCAATCTCTATGAACTTGTTTGATGACTATATTGCTATTTTTTTCCGATAAATCTTTTAACTTTTCCCAAGTTCCGTCTGTTGATCCACCGTCGACAACGCATACTTCTTCGCAAAATTGAAGCATAGATTCAATACATTCTACGAACGGATAATCTTGTTTGACACAATTGTATACTGTAGTGTATCCGCTTATAGATGGCTTGTAATCCATCATTTTTTTTATTCCATTCCAAAAAACTGTTGGTGCTGTAAAAAGATACTCTTCAATTTCTTTTAAGTTTTCAGTATTAAACCATTCTTCATCTTTATGCTGTACATTATCATTAAGATGAAGCTTACATCCTAACAATTTTGCTTCTATGACCATTCGAGGACATGTGTCTTTACCATCAGGAAGGTAAACAAATCCTTCTGCTTTTGAAAACTTTTCTAACATTACATCATATGAAACATTCCAAACAACTTCATGCTCTTTATGATTTTCTTCGCACCAAAGTTTTGCGTTTTTTGCTCCTTTTACCCAAGAATCAGAACCAAGAACTATCCATGACTTTCTGGATAAAGAGTCAGACCTATCTCTAAGAAGTTTGATCATTCCTAGAGTATTCTTTGAAAAGACGCTAGATAAAACTATGTTGTTTTTTTCTAATAAAAATGGGAATAAATTTAGGTACCACTCTTTTTGAGCTTCTGACATCCACCAAAGACCTCGAGAACCATAATAGAAAGCTGATATTAATTTTCCATTCAATTGTTCTTGGCAGTCGCAATCTTTTCCTGATGCAGATTTATGTTTTTCTGGAGATCTATAACGACAGTACTTATAGTCGTATTCTAGAATGCTGTACTTTAGATTTCCTATGATTGTAGGAATTAATTCTAGATTTAGTTGGGAAAAATTCCCAAAGATCCAGAACTTATCTACTCCTTGTTTCAAAAGATCAACGTCAACATCTTTAGATAAAATCTTTGTGTAAGGAAGCGGGCATTCATCAATTAATGCTTCTGTAGTTAGTTCAGCTCCCCCCACATAATGTTCTGCAAATAGATCTGCTACAAAAACTATCTTAGCATCACTAGGGATAGAAGTTTTCTGTTTTTTTGTACTAAAAATACTTTCACTAAAGTTAGTCAATTTTTCCCTCAAATCTATTGTTAAAGAATATTTAAATAAGATCTAATTCTACTATAGATCCAGATTATGAATTATCTTAGTTATAGATCTATTGTCTTTATAGATTATTTATAATAGCTAAATAAGCGAGGTTGTATATGCCTAGAAAGCAAAATGATGAAAAAAATATTTCTGTAGCAAAAAAAGCTGGGCGCCCACGCAAAAATTTAAAGACAATTGCTTCTGAAAAAGAATTTCAAGAAAATTCAAAAAATGTTATTGAGAACATTGAAAGCGGATATCGGCACATCATTGAAATGCAAGACAAAATCTTGTCTGCTCCTGCTATGAATGGTGGATTTACAACCTTAATGTGCAAAGTTGAAAACATAGAAAAATCTCAAAGTCAATTGGTTCAAAAAGTTGATCAAATTCATGGAGTTTTGTATGAACCTGATACTGGGCTTTATGCAAGATTAAAAAAAGTTGAGAATGATTGCGCTCCGAGTGAGTCGATAGATGAGCTAGAAAAAGACGTTCAAGAAATTAAAATTTGGAAAAACTCAGAAGAAAAACAGTCTGAAAAAGAAGACGTTAAAGAAGTAGAAAAAGAAAAAATTTTATCAGAACATGAAATTACTTTGAAAGAAATTCAAAGAAGCGTTAACAAGTACAATGCTGCAATGAAATGGATTGCAGTGTCTTTAGGCGGCGGTATTATAAGCATGTTGATTAAGCTCATTTATGAATATGTTACTGGACATGTAAAGATTGTTTGAACATTGTGATCTAAAAAATTCATAATAAGTTCATGTCTGTTTTTCTAAACGAAGAAGTGTCTTCAAAAGTCTCTTACGTTTTAAGAAAACTAAAAAAAGTCATTAATAATTCAGCGTTATCACTTTCTTTAGATAAAGAAAAAGTTTCTTTAAAAACAGATATTCAAGCTTGTATAAATCAAAAATTTTCTGACTCTTTAGAGGATTCTATTAAAAAAGTGATAGTTGACCATGCATACAGAGCAGAACAATTATCACCTGGGTCATTTAAACAAACGATATTGTTTTCTAATGATTTGATCGATCAAATTAATGATGAGTCTAAAGTAGATATATCTTTTCATCCAAAAATAGATGATTTAAAAGATTTAATCAATCTGTTTTCAACAGATGAAATGGTGTCTAGACTTTGTTTTGAATCGATATGTTTATCTGGATTCGGTGGAAAAATTTCTATAGAAAAAAGCCTTAACTCAGAGACGTCGATAGAATTAATCGACGGATATACATTCAAACATGATAATCTAGGGCTTCAACCATTAAAAATAAAAAAACCAAGAATACTTTGCATAGATGGATATATTGAATCTGTGTCTGAGGCAAATCTTCTTTTTGAAGGAGCAGCACAATTAAAACATCCTCTAATACTCATTTCTAGAGGGATGAGTCCGGAGGTATTACAAACTATAAAAGTTAACAAGGATAGAAAAACTATGTTTATTTATCCCGTTAAAATTCCTTTTGACTTGCAAGGAATTAACACTATAACTGACATTTGTGTTGTATCTAACTGCACCCCAGTTTCTTGCAATTTAGGTCAACTTATATCTTCTATAAAAATTGAAAATTCTATAGAAGTTGATGAAGTTTTCATTACAGGTAATTCTTTGATAATCAAGAATTCAAAAACAAGAAGTAATGTAAATTCTCACGTAAAATACTTAATAGAAAAAACAAATTCTTGTAATTCTGATATTGAAGAGCTGCTATCAACTAGAATAAAATCATTATCAAATAATTGTGTTGTTATAAGATTACCTAATGATTCAAAATATATACCTACTTCGCAATCGATAGATTATATTCTTAGATCAGTAAAATCTATGTTAGATTATGGGATCTACTTTGATGGTAATAAAAATATTAATCTTTACGGAAGTTATAAATTTTCTAAAGACATGTCAAAAAAGTTGTATTCAATCATAAAGAATGTGTATGCTTACGTAGAATAAAGATTTTTCATAATGATATTTTGTTTACTTTTTTTCAATAATGCATAACATATAAACATGTCGAACTTAAATTTAGATAAAACTTCTTGGGAACTAGTCGAAGTACTAAAAGACACAGCTAAGAAAAATCTTTTGAATGCTGTGAAAAATAACCAACTTAAAGTTGATGAAGAAGTTTTGCCAAAGCTTTTTTCTCTAATAGATTCTTCTATGTCAGAAGGGTATAATAAGAGTTATAAAACATTTTCAAACAAATTTTTAAAAGTAAGTAAAGATTTAGCTACAACAGAAAAAGATTCTTTAAAAAAAAGAAAGTGAATTTCTTTAAAAGAATATGGCTATCTTTGGTCAAAAACATTTAGTAAAATGTAGATGCGTTTTACCTCAATTTAAAAATTCTTCAGACCCAGAAAAAAAGCAACACAGATTTACTGTGTTTTCTGAAGTTAATGATGACGTAGTTAAGCAAAAATTTGCGCAATGTAATAACTGCGGATTAATTCATAAAATTACAGATGTGTGTACTTCTGAAATAATGCCTGGAAAAGAAGCAATGTCATCAATTCTAACAATTGATGACATTAAACCAGGTCTTCACCCTTCTTTGGTTTCAATCCTCGAAAGATATCAATGCGACTTACCAACTTGGGAACAAGCAAAATTTATTTTTGAAAATAAACGTTGGGGTGAAATATTAATTTTGACTAGTGACCTCGAAGAAGATACAAAAGTAATTAAATATCTTAGGATATTAGGAGAAACTTTATTTAAAGTTGATTCACATTCTAGAAAAGAAATAATAGGTAACTAACATGCATTACGGGCAATTGTCTTCAGAAAAATTAGCAAAAGAAAATGAAGATTGTCGAAAAATTGTAAAAGAAATCCTAAATGTAGGATTGACACAACGTCAACATATGTTTCTTATTTATTTACTTTCTTTAGAGTTAGAAAACATTGAATACGTACAAGCATTAGCTGATGTTATAAAAGAAATTTCCGGAGATCAAATCTTCATTTCAAAGAGAGAAGAAAATGGGACGATCAGTTGAACCTCAAAACTTGCATGGTGCTCCTTCTAGAAAAACAAATTCAGATGATCCTAGTTCAGCGATATTAATGTCGCCTAGTGAAGATTCAAGAATCGTTGTTCTTTACGGAGGGGTTAGCGAGCAATCAATCGCAGCAACGATAGTTCAACTCTTGTATTTGGCAAACCAAAATCACAAACCAATTCATCTTGTTGTTTCCACTTATGGTGGATCAGTAGATGAGATGTTTTCTTTGTATGATACGATTAAGTTTTTACCATGTCCAGTTCATACAATTGCTTTAGGGAAAGTTATGTCAGCTGGAGTTTTGCTTTTAGCTTCTGGTGTTAAAGGTAAAAGAATGATTGGTTCATCCGCACGTTTAATGATGCATCCAATTTCAGGCGGATTTTACGGAAACGTTTTTGAGTCAGTTAACGAAACGAATGAGCATAAAAGACTTCATCATTTGATGACAACAGCTTTGCAAGATGAGACAAAAATGTCTGTCGAACAAATTGAATCAATTATGAAATCAGGCCACGACTACTATCTTACTCCTGAAGATGCAATAAAGTTAGGAATCGTAGATAAAATCATTGGAAAATGATTGTGTAATGTATACAAGTTTGGATGTATCTTGTATACATGCCTTCTCATGACTATTTAAGGTACTTTCCTTTTCAAAAAATCAGAAAAGAACAATCAAAAGCTATTGAATTTGCACTAGATGCTTATGAGTCTGGCAAAAGATTTGTTATCCTTGAACTAGGAACAGGGGTTGGAAAGTCTGCAATAGGAATTACTATCTCTAGATACATGGAAGCCTACGCTTCAAAGACTAGAGATGAAAAGGGTGATGTAATGACAGGATCATACATCATTACAACACAAAAAATTCTTCAAGAACAATATTTGAGAGATTTTGGAGGAAGTTCTACAAAAACGACTTTAGTTAAATCGATCAAGTCTAGTTCAAATTATCAATGCTCGTTTTATTCAGATCAATCTTGTGCAGAATCTAGAAGATTGCTTAGCAGCTTAGCTAAGCAATTAAATGGAACTGAATTTCAAAAGCAATGTAAAAATCAATGTCCATATGCATTAGAAAAGCAAGAGTTCATTGATTTTCCTATTTCAGTAACAAATTTTTCATACTTTCTTGCTGAAACTATGTATGCAGGAAAGCTTGAACCTCGTGGGTTGTTGGTAGTTGATGAAGCTCATAACACAGAGACAGAATTAGGAAAGTTTATTGAAGTAACTTTTTCAGAAAAGTTTGCTAAAGATGTTTTAAAATGTAAGTTACCAAAAAATTTAGATCAAGAATCTGTTTTTGAATGGGTAAGTAAGACATATAAAAAATCAGCTTTAAAATATTCTAAAGAGTTAGAAAAGAACTTAGCTAAGCTTAACGGAGATATTGAGGGATATGGATCTTTTTCTAAGCAATACGAAATGTTAGATAAACATGTTTGCAAAGTGAATCGATTCTTAGAAGTATATAAATCAAATAATTGGGTGATGAATGTTTCTTACCCCTCTCCTGATAACAAGAAGGCCGGAAAAAAATTCGAATTTAAACCAATTGATGTTTCACCATATAGTCATGATGTTTTTTTTAAGCATGGAGGAAGAGTATTATTGATGTCTGCAACGATTGTTAACAAAGACATATTTTGCGAATCGTTAGGAATAAATGATGGTGATGTTGCATTTTTAAACATTCCTTCTCCATTTCCTATTGAAAACAGACCAATTCATTTTATTCCTGTAGGATCAATGTCAAAGAGCAGTATTGATCAAACGCTTCCTAAAATGGCAGAAGCAGTAAAAATGCTTTTACAAAAACATTCTAAAGACAAAGGAATAATTCATTGTTCAAATTATAAAGTTGCAAAGTTTATTAATGATTCTTTGTGTTCATCAAGAATATTGATACATGACTCTTCAAATCGTGATCAAGTTTTAAAAATTCATTTAGAGTCTAATGAACCTACAGTTTTATTAAGTCCTTCGATGATGGAAGGAGTAGATCTATTTGATAATCATAGTAGGTTTCAAATAATTTGTAAGGTTCCATTTCCTTATTTAGGAGACTTGGTGGTGAAGAAAAGAATGGAAAAAAACAAGTTTTGGTATCCTTATATGACTGCAAAATCTGTGATTCAATCATTAGGAAGATCTATTAGAAATGAAAATGATCATGCAATTTCTTATGTGCTAGACGGAGATTGGGATAGGTTTTACAAGATGAATAAAACTATGTTTCCTACCGATTTTATCGTAACATAAATTTTACTCTTGATTCATGATGCCTATATTTTTCGTCAGGAGGATAATCCAAAATGTCAGAAAATGAAGTTTTAGCTAAGTGGGCAGACTTAAAGTCTTTAGTAGAAGCATTAGAGCATGATATTGCAAAAAATGCAAAAGGTACAGCAGCAGCAGGAGTTAGAGTTAGAAAAGGCCTAAGAGATCTAAAGGTAAAAGCAGGAGATCTTGTGAAGTTAACTCTTACTCTTGATAAGACCAAGAAAAAGGACTGAACTTAAATTTGGTCAATATTTGAAATGGGGTGCATATATGTTTGTACCCCATTTTTATTTTAACAAATATTTAACTGTGAGGTTTTAATGCCAGCACCACGTAGAGCAATTTTAACAAATATACACGAACAAAACTTAGATCCAAAAAAAGCTTATTCAAAAACGAATAAAACTGGAAAGCTTTTTGAAGAAAATTCTTTACAAACTGATAAAGTTGAAAAAGAAAATAAATCTACTGTCTTTGCTTCGTTAAACATTCATGATAAAGTTTTAAAAATTGATAAACAAAAAGATGAAACTTTGCTTGTTGAAAAGCAAAATGAAGAGCTTCATACATCTAAAGTTGTTGAAGAGTTGGTTGAATTAACTTCTGAAATAAAAGAAGTTCAGCAAGAAAAAACTGAAATTACTCAATCATTCAACATGAAGAAAAAACAAAAAAGAAAGAACAACTAAATCAAAATTGAATTTTTAATTTTTTGAATTATTGTTTTTTCTATTTGGCAAATTCTCATTCTTGTTAACCCATATATCTTCCCAATCTTTTGAAGAGTATATGGACCATTTTGAGAAGCAATTACGACACAGTTAAAGCTGTCAGAATTATTGATATAGTGCATGCAGCTTTTCTTTTGGCAATTTACTTTATTAGTTGAATGAGCTTCAAAACATTTTGTGTTGTTAATAACCGGTAATTTCATTTTTTCTTCTATCAATAGTTTATAATCTAAATGTTAAATTTACATTGTTCATATAGAATAACATGACAAAAACATATGTTTTAGACACTAACGTCTTATTAAGTGATCCAGATAGCATCCACAGCTTTGAGGATAACAATTTGTTGATTCCGATTCTAGTTTTAGAAGAGTTAGATAAACATAAAACTAGAAATGATGATGTAGGTAGAAACGCTAGGCAAGTAAGTAGAATGCTAGATTCTATGAGAAATGAATCTAGCTTTCACGATGGTGTAAAAACTAGAGGAGGAGGAACTATAAAGATAGTTTCTTCTGTTGATGATCCACATTCTCTTTTACCAAAAGAATTATTAAAAAGTTCTAGTTTAGATAACATGATTATTGGATTCATGTTAACTCAAAAGGACAAGAATTTAGTTCTTGTTTCTAAAGACATAAACATAAGAGTTAAATGTGACGCTTTAGGATTAAAGTGCCAAGATTATTTGAACATGAGAGTTTCTTCTGATATTGATGAATTATACAGGGGAGTTAAACTAATTCATGTCAAAGAAGATGTTGTTGACACATTTTATAGAGAAGGAAAAATTCAAAAAAGTGATGCTACTAATGAGCAAACTTATCCTAACCAAATTGTGATTTTAAAAACAGTCGACGATCGTGGAAACACAGTCAAATCAGCAATGTCACGCTTTCATGATGATGGTACTTTAAGATCGTTGGCAAAAATAGAAACTGTATTTGGACTTCGTCCAAGAAACAAGGAACAACTTTTTTCATTAGATTTGTTATTAGATGAAAACGTAAAACTTTTGTCCATGGTTGGAAAAGCTGGATGCGGAAAAACTCTTCTTGCTATAGCCGCTGGCCTTGAACAGCTAAACTCGATAGGATCTCAATCGAAGTATCAAAAACTCATAGTGTCTCGCCCCGTTCAACCTGTAGGAAAGGACATCGGATATCTTCCAGGTACTCTTGAAGAGAAGATGGAGCCATGGATAGCGCCTGTCAAAGACAATCTAGATTTTCTTTTAGGTATCAATGGTAAGAAATCAGGCAGAAAATCAAAAGATAATCTAATGTCATCTGATCCTTATCTAGAGTTGATGCAGCAACGAGGATTAATAGAGATTGAAGCAATATCATTTATCAGAGGCAGATCTATACCAAATGCGTTTATTATCATAGATGAAGCTCAAAATTTATCTATGCATGAATTGAAAACTATTGTTACTCGTGTTGGCGAAGGAACAAAGATTGTTCTTACAGGAGATATTGAACAAATTGATAACGTCGATGTTGATGCTTATACAAATGGGCTAACGTATGCAATTGAAAAGTTTAAAGAGCATTCAATTGCAGCACACGTGACTCTATTGAAAGGAGAAAGAAGCCCGCTGGCTACATTAGCTTCGAAGATTTTGTAAGGTATCTTGAGTAATCAAATAAATAATTGATATCGACATGAGTGGAATTTTAGACAACAAAACAAGAATAATGGATACCATCGTTACCTTAGAAGGTCGACGACAAATGGCCGATGGCAAACTTAGAATTGAATATGTAAGTTTTACCGATAATTCTACTTTCTATGATCCAGATGTTGTGGGCGGTTCTGCTGATGCAACAAACAGACTTTATTTTGAACAGTGCCATTTGCCTCAGGATCAAATAACTTTTGAATCAGATGATTCTGGAAAATTAAAACCTTTTAAAAATTCTAAAAATGTTAATGTTTCTAGCTCAGGGAAAATTTATGTTTCTTCTTCTACAAACATAAAATTTTTGACAGGAACAGAATTTACTTCTACTGCAGAAGGATTAGTCGTTTCATCAATTAGTAACTTTAATAACTTACAAGTTATTGGAACAAAAGATTATGTTTTTGAAAATGAAGGGTTTGAATTAGGCCCTTCAGACATAAATTATATTGTAAATTATAGCATAGAAAATAATCAAGAAAAATTAAAAACAGAATTTGACAAAAACTTTATTGAAAATAGAAGTTTAGAAGAATTTCCTAGTTTGTTCAATTCTAAATGGTTAGAAAATGTTATAAACTTTAAGTATTTACCGCCTATAAATAAGTCTAATCAAAGCGTTGATAAGTCTAATCCGTCATTCTTAGATTCTAATAAGATTGGTAATTACCAAAATTTAAAATCAAATAGTAAAAAATACGATCATGTTTTAATTGAAAAAGACTTAGAAAATCTTGAAAAGAAAGGATATAAAAAATCTATAATATTTGATCCTACTTCTATGAACAATAATCTTGTTTCACAATTTCTTGAAATAAGCAATGTAGAAATGCATAAATTAGATGTTATTGATTATGGAACATATATTAATAACGGAAAATCAAGACATATGTTTTTTGTTGGAAAAATAAAAACTGATGCCGATGATTCTCAATGTTTTATCAATTTATTTACAGTAGTGTTTGAATGAGGATCAAATGTATATAGACGGTATAGAACAAAAAAGAAATATTTTATTTGTAGAGGATAACTTTGCATCATTAGAGAAAGTTGATCCTTTGAATGATTCTATAACAAACATTAACAAAGACCTTTATTTTAAGTTTTATTTCAAAGTTTCTCAAATAAAAGCGATTCAAGAAGGATGTTTTTCTGTATCTGTCGCAGTTAGAAATCAAAACAAGCAAATACCTGTAATAGTTCCGAACACTAGAGGCGGAGAAATTAATACTGAAAATTTGGTTGATAATATTTTAACAAATAAAACAAAAATAAAAAGCCAAGACATGAAAGAAGAATCTTTCATAGTTGCAGAAAAAACAGCTGATATTAGCTCTAAAATAGACAATAGGTTTTTAACATTATTAAGGTCAAATTCAATAGATGAGTCGCAGTTTGTTAAAACAAAAGTTTTAGTAAGAAAAAAGATAGATGAACAAAACATAGACGTTACATACGATCAAAATGATTTAAATAAAAAAGTTTTAACAAGAACTGGGTTTGCTGATTTAACTATTCTTAAATCTTCTATAAAAGAAGAATCAGAAATTATAAAAAATAGATTTAAGTTACTAAACTCTTTAATACCTCCCTCTTCAGTTACGTCAGTTTCAAATAAAACTATAACTCCTTATTTGTCTTTAACTGGGTGTATAAATCCTTTATCAAAAAAGAATTTTAGAAATTCAGATTTAAATTCTTTATCATATTTTCATCATAACAATGAAATTCAAGATGAAAAAAGACAAAAAAGTAAAAATGAGTATGAAACAATAATTGATCAAAAATTTGATGATCTTATAAAAGTTAATGTTGATGTTGTTTTAAAACAATCTCACATGTATCAGCCTTTTCTTATTGTAGAGTTTAAGCTAATAAAAACTGTAATCGATTCAAACAAACAAACACAAAAAGTAGTAATAGAAACAATAGAAAAAAAATTAGATATTAAATCTTATTATGATAATTTTTTATTTGAAGATTATCAACCTTTGTCAGTAGGAGTTTCTAGAAAAAACCAAGAAGTTTTTTTGCAAATAAGCAATCCAAATGAAGGTGTTTGTTCTGTTCAAATATACGGTAAACACATAAAAAACTTTAATGAATCTTCTTTTTATAAAGTAGGTTCTTTGGTACTAAATGCGAAAAACGAAATAGGATTTAAGAAATTAATTGATAATGATATAGATTCTATTTATAGAGTCGTTGCTTCGAATATAAGAAACGGTAATTTATCTAACGATTTTACGGATGTTGTTGTAAAAGATTTAAGAAGAATATCAAACAATGAAGTCGTCGTAATTCCACAATTAAACGCTGGGAAAATCAATATTACTGTAATAAATAACTCTTATAATTTTGGAATAGTAGCTTGCAAAATTTTATATAGAAATGTTACAAAAAAAGAGTCTAGCTATTCAATATCAACAATTATAGATTTATCAAATCAAAAACAGCACTTTACTACTATTACAGCGAGGTTAATACCTTATAATGATTATGAAATTACTACTAAGCTTATTTATCAAAATGGAATAGAAGTATTTTCTCAAAATTCTAATTTAATTAAATACATCCCTTATATTGGAGGTTTTTCAAATATAAGTGTAAGAAATATTGTTTCTTCCGTAGGAAATAATGTGACTTTCGATATAAATTCTGAACTACAACAAAGTGAACTTTCTATAATAAGAGATTTGATAGGGACAATTTCTACTGTTTTTGATACAACATACTACGATTCAAAAACTTCCGAATATGAAAAACTTGTTGCATACCAAATCTATCGTTACAATAAATCAGATGGTAGTTGCGATGATTTAGGGATCATAAAAAATAATTCTTCATTTTCTGATGTAGATCAATCTAAAATAAAAGGTACAAGTCCTGCAATAAATGGTGGAAGATATAAGTACGTAATCTACCCATTATTAAGAGATCCAGAAACTATTTTTGAAACTAAAAAAGAGTTTACTGATCATGAGACAAGAAAAAAGTATACTGTAAACGTTAGAAAAAGTAGACATCCTTTAACTTTGATGAAAGGAAGTGTGGTGTCAAAATCAAAAGTTGATAATGATTCCACTCCTGATATGTTATACGGAATGGTAGGAAACTGTGTACATGTTGATGTTGACGTTGGAACAAATCAATTTCCATCAATAAAAAACTTTTCTGTAAACCAAGTTAGTAATAAAAAAATTATTTTAACTTGGAATGTTGAAGGAAACATAAAGAAGTTTGATCATATTTTAGTTTTTAAAGATGAAGGCGGAATTAGAACGCTAATAGGAAAAACGCATTGTTTGCAACAAGAGTTCAAATTTGGTTATAATTTATCCAGCAATGATATAGGTAACATTAGATTTGTTTTGATACCAATATTACAAGATTATTCGACTGGAAGATCTATAATGTCTTCAGATTATGTTTTAGTTAATGACGTGGAATGAAAAATGATTAAAGTTCCAAAAATAAAAAGAGATTCTATCGCAAAATTAGGAACGCCGACATCTCAAGCAGTTCCATCCAAAAAAAACATAACACAAACATCTCTTTTACAAAATGTAGCAACAATTTCTTCAACAGCTGTAAAAAATGTCTTGGAAAATGTTCAACAACAAAATGATGGAAAAAAAACAGCAAAAGGTAAAACACAAAAAAATGCTGGAGAAATGATGTCTGCACCGGGAGTAGTTCCTCCTGCAGCATATTTGAAACCAGAAGCATTGCAACTAGGTAAATTATTAGAACCAGAAAAACCTGATTATAATTCAGAAGAGTATAAATCTTCAATCACGTTATATCGTCCTGAAATAATAGCATTGACAAAGTTTAATCCGTTATATGATGACAACTTAATTAAAACAGAATACGGAAATTTATTTGAAGCATTGATAGAAACTTTAAGAAAAGTTGATGTTGATGAAAGAAATAAAGTAAATGAATCACCATCTCAACAAGATGCTATTTTAAAAAATAATCAAAAATTAAAAGAAGAATTAAATGCATTAAATTCCAAAATAAAAGAATTGGCTTTTTTTATTCAAACATTTGTTACGTTGCAAAACTCTATAGATTTATCCAAGTTCAATTTTTCTCCTCAAGAATTTTTATCTTTTGAATTTCAAAATTCTCAAGCTTTTTCAACATATGATTCGTTAAAAAACTATGTTTCTAAAATGGAAAAAAGCTTAAACTTGAATAAGTCTTTGCACTATAGCTTATCATACAAAAACAAAAACCAAGATAAAAAAGGAGACTACTTTGGTTCTCCCCCTACAAGATCTTGGGTTGTAGCTTTAGAAGAAATGAAACAAATGATTCATTCTCATTCTAGAAAAAAAATGAATTTAAAAATGGATGATGATGGTCCTGGATATTCAGGATTTGGATTTTTAGGACTTCCTGATATCATTTCTAATGATAGAATTACAGCTCAAAAAATTATTGATTTAGGAAATGAAGTCATAGGAGAAACTGAAGATATCCTTGATGGATCAAACAGATTTTATACATTACAAGAATATATTTCAAGGTTTAATAAGCAAGTTGATGGTGTTTCTACTGTTTTATATGTTATGCTAAAAGAAATAAGACAAAGAGCATGTTTAAAAGCGTTAAACCAAGACATCTCATTACAATCTAGAAATCAAAAAATAAATTCATTAATTTTGAATTCATATTCTACAAACGGGCTAGTTTATAAGCGACAAGATCCATTCACTAGCGTTAAATTGTATGATATAGGTTATTTTGGAGAATTAGGTAATAGAAATAACACGATTTTTGCTTTAGAAAAGCAAAAGTTACCTGGTGTCACAAATGGCAACGATTACTTTTTTAAAGATTTTGGTACCGAGTCTTTTTTTACTCAAATTCTTTCTCAAGAAGGAACGACTGATAAAGCTAGAATAGATGATTTTACGTTGACTTTAGGGGCTGTAGATAAACTATTTTCAGAATATTTGCTAAATTCTGGAATATTGCCCATAGATGACGCTAAGATACATGATGTTAAGTTTTCCACAAATCCTGTTACATTTTTGGAAGATATTTGTTCAAAGCTTTTAGATGCACAAGGCAGATTTTTGTTTACAAAAAAACTTGGAGAATCGCAAAATGGAAATGGATATGTAGGAGCAGGAAATTATGATCTAGATGTATTAATGCTATTTGGACTAGCGTCTGGAAATTCTATTTCTAAATCAAAGATGGGATCTAAAGATCTTATTTTAAAAACATTGTCTAGAAATGCAGGAACATATAGACTGCAAACAGAGCATAGAACTCCAGAAAAGAATATATCAATATTAAAAAATGCTTTATACTCTTATGTACTAAAAAGGGTGTCCGGACAAACGGAAACTGATGAAGCAATAAAATTTATAGCTTTTAGAATATATTTCGTTCTCACCAACATTGCTGATGTTGTTGGTGCTGGGTTGATAACAAATGACGATTATGTCGGAGGCGCCGGCGCCATACTTGTCGGCGCTTTGCAAGGATTTTTAGGAGGACCGCTCGGCATGCTCGCCGCCGCCTTCGGTGCCGCGATCCAGAAAGCAGATCCCGCTTCTACACATTTTGGCGTTCCATTACAAGAAGGAGAGCAACAAAGCGTTCTGATATCTTCAGATCCAAACGATGGATTCACAGATGCTGAGAGACAAATCATAGGACCTACAACAACTGGAAATCCTGAACCAAGAAATGCACCTGCTTCAGATGAGTATATAAAATGGGGTATGTGGAGTATACAATCTCAACCAGATCCTGCTAGTGATCCTTCATCAACAGCTGAACCATTTGCAATTCAAGATATCATTGTAACTTTGCAAAGTTCTAAACTTATTGATGAAATTGTAGAGTTAATGAGACCTGTTGTCGAGTCAGACTTAGGAGAAGATTTTTCTTTAGCTTATTTTGACATAATTTGTAATTTAATCGGAGGTCTTGCTCCAATTAAAGATATAAGAGTGTATATCGACGATTATCATATGGAAGACGACGCCGGCCACGCGGGAGGAGCATTTAAGACAGATAATGAAATTAGAAGTGCATTAGTATTTTTTACTCATTTTTACAAATCTGAATCTGTAGCTGCAGAAGGAGCCGCTACATACAAACAGCAAATTTCTAATAACTTAATAGAAGAGACAAATTCTTTAATTTCTTTGTCTTTTTCAACTCTTAATGTTGTTAGCAGTTTTTTAAATACTTTTAAAGAAATCAATAATAAAATTCATACTTTTAAAAAAGATATAGCTCAATATTTTGCAGCTTATTTAAATAATGATCCGAAAAAGTTTGCTTTGATGTTTAATGAACAGCAACTTTCGTTAATAATCAATTCTTTTCAAGACTTTTTTAATTCATACAATGTTTTTACAGAGCAAAATGAAAATGATACTCCGACAGATCAATTGTTTAGTAATAGATTAGACAGCCTTCCATATTCTACAAAGATTATTCAAGCGACTAGAAAGTTTTTTAAAGATAAAGACTATACGCTATCGAAGGGGTATAATAAGCAAATCTTAACCGTAGGAATACCTCAAGGATTATTGAAAGATTTATTTAATAAATCTGTTGCAAAATCAATTAACACACAAGAAAAAGATTTATCAAAAGTTAATGATATTTTTAAAATTCTTGTCTATAAAGTAGACTTATTAAATGATGACTTAGTTTATCTTCCTCAAGAATTTTTGTTTGAAATGTCAAGATTTGTTATAAAAGATTATTCTAAAATAGACTTAATAACAACCGCAAGATCATCTTCTGATTTTGAAGATTCGCTATTTAGATTTTTTTCAACAAGAAATTTTTCAATTTATGGATCTAAGTCAAATAGTCTTTTTCAAGAAATCAAGCCAAAATCAAAAGTAAATGAAGTTTTTTCTTCAGCGGAATATTCTAAATTTCTTAATAAAGATGAAATGTCTTCTATACTAAAAAATCATATAACTAGTTTTATTTTAGAAAATTATTTACAGATTTTGTCTGGAATGAAATTAAACGAAAATTCTTTTATATTATCTGAAGCTAATGAAGTGGAATCTTTATATCAAGATCTCGTTGGTGCGAAGGTAGGAAATAAAGGAGAAATAAGCTTTGGAGAAAAGCTTTCAAATAATTTGCTAGCTTCTCCAAGTATACAATTAAAAAAGTTATTACATCCTAAAGTTTTTGATAGAGTTTTTAATATAATTTTTGATCCGGATTCTTTTATTGTAGACGAAAATAAAACTTATGTATCTACAATAAAAAAAATGGAACAAAAAAGAATTATAAAAAAAGTTACGTATCAAGGAAAAACGTATTATGTTGATAATGACAGATCTTTCAAAGATCCAGCATTAAATTCATATTTTGTTAATATAGAAACTTTTAACACACCGGTTGATATAGTTGCTTCAAACATGACAAAACCAATATCAAACGTTGGTGGAGTTAAAGGAGACAAGACTGGAAGTGCAAAAGGACCAACTTGGCTTAAGAAATAAAAGCATATGCCAAAAATATCATCTATACCATCTAAATTGATATATTCAGTTGACGTTCCTGAAGTAGAAAATTTTCAGTCACAGTTTGTATACAATTACTATGTTCCTAACGAATCTGTTCAAGATTATAGAGGAGACAAAAATGGAGATTCACTTTTGTTAGACAAGATGAATCTTTCTCAAGATGTTTTAAAAAAGCCTGGATATGAAATTGAAGGATATTTGAATAGTTTATCTAGAATTTCAGATTTAAAAAAGCTTCCTAGATACGTTAAACTTTCTTGGTCAACGAATTTTAAGTCATTGACCAAAAGTAAAGATGGTTTATTAGTAAAAGATTCTGATGTAGCAAAAATCGTAAAAGAAGATCAATTTGCTAGTAGTTATTACACTTCATTAGAGACTAGTAATCGAACGCTAGTCGGAGGAATTTCTTCTGCGTTTGATTCAATCGTCGCCCGGGCCCCCGCAAAAGAAGTAAAAGACCTTGATTTAAGAAATAATTTTCCTAAATCAGTAAAAGCAGTTGATAAGACGTTTAAAGATTCTGATTCAGATAAAAGAATTCAATCTTCGATGTCTGCTGTTGCATATCAAAAAGGTGGATTAGAACTAAAAAAGAAAACTGCGGATCTATATCTAGAAAAATTGTCTTCAACAAAGTTTTATTCACAGATTAATAATAACTTTTTGCATAATATAATTGTTGAAGGACTAAGCTCTCAACATCCGAATGATGCAACGTTACAAAGCTTTATAGACTATTCAAAAAAAGTTAACAAGCTAAATGTAAATCGTAAACTTTCTGATGCTGAATATAAATCTTCAATACCTTATCACAAAACATACCAATGGGATGCTAAATCAAACTTAGATGATGATTCAACTTTTAATATAAGCGGATATTTGATAGAAAAAACTGAAATTTTCTCTGATGGAACAGTTAATCGATTTGACTCTCTTGTCGTAAGAGGAGGAGAAAAAAATAGCTTTATAGATTTTCAAATTAGATACGGGGCAATGTATTTCTATAGCATTAGAACAATCATGGACGTTACTTACAATGCTATCGACAATAAATCTTACAAGTTTATAAGAGTAGGTTCTTATATCGCGTCTAAAGACACGACAATAGACGTACAGACAATAGAAAATGTTGCTCCTCCTCCGCCACAAGATTTAATGTTTACTTGGGATTATGACAGAGTTAATTCAAACACAGTAATATTTGATCACCAAAACAACAAACCATTTCTTAATACTGGAAAACCTGGATCGTTAATGATATCTTGGTGCATGCCGGTTAATTCTCAAATGGATATAAAAAAGTTTCAAGTTTTTAGAAGAAAATCTATCAATGATCCATTCGAATTAATAAAAATGTATGATTTTGATGATTCTGTTTCAAAATTTGAAACGCTAGAAGACAAAATTAGTCAGTCACTTATCTCTAAAGAAGTTGAACCAATCTTGTATTATTTTGATGATGATTTCTATATAAACTCAGAATACATTTATTCAGTTGCGTCTATAGATGCTCATGGATTAACATCAAATTATTCTGAACAGTTCAAACTAAAGTTTAATATATTTTCAAACAAACTAGAAAAAACTTTGGTTTCTATTGCTGGAGCTCCAAAGCAATATCCGAACATGTATTTAGAAAAAGATTTATTCGTTGATACTATTAAAACTTCAAATAAAAATTCTATGCATGTTTATTTAAATCCTGATTGCATTAAGATTAGTAGTGGCGACAATGTTGAAGATTTTGTGTTACAAATGAAAAACTCATCCAGCAAGAAGGATAATTCAAAATACTGCATCAACATCATCAATACTGATGTTCAAAAAAGTAGACAATTAAACATAAATGTAAGAAAAAAGGTATCGTAGTCATTCATAGACAGTTAAAAAAATTTACTTCGATTATAGTTACTGTAGATTTATTGAGGAAATATGGGATTTCTTGACCACAGCACAAACAACATAATTTTAGACGCGGTGCTTACCGATACAGGTAGACAATTTTTGTCTAAAAATGATGGATCATTCAGCCTTTTTAAGTTCGCTCTTGGAGATGATGAAGTAAATTATGGAACTGTAACAAAATATGGAAGAAGTGTTGGAAGAGAAAAAATAGAAAAAAACACTCCTATATTTGAAGGATTAACGAATCAAGCGCACGCTCAAAAATATAAGTTAATAAGCGTTTCAAATCCAAACTTAATTAGATTACCAAGTTTTTCATTTTCTGGAGATTCTTCCGTTAGCGGAGATGTTATTACCATATACAATACAGGTGGTAGTAAGGGATTGAAAACAGGTGCCGCGGTAACTATAGAACAGACTATCTTGAATGAAAACTTAATTGATGTTGAGTTAAGAGATCAAGTCTTTTTAGTTGATGTCCCTAATTTGTTCTTAAGACTTAACGATGGTAAAGTTACTCCAAACAATATCGATAATCAACAAAGAGCATATTACGTATTAACAAGAACATCAAGCTCTTCTACTTCAGGGGGGGCAATATTAACTTTTACAGTAAGCGTAAAGTCTTTGACGCAAACGATGTATGATGTTTATGGAACTGGTACATCTAAGAACATAATAAAAACGTATCTTAGAGTAACAGGAATGCAATCAGGAGCAGTAAAAGACATCGCGGTTAACATTAACCAAACAACATAAGAACGAATTAAAAAATGGCAACGTATAAGAATTTAGAACCTTCAGACGTAAAAACAGCTAGATCTTTTTTAAGCCAGTTAATAGATGTTATTCAAGAAGATGTTAGCGGGTCAACATCAAGAAGAAAATATCAAGTTTTCGTAACTGGAGGTATAGGCCCTGGGATTACTTCATCTTTATTTCAAACTGTTTATGACCAGGATTTTAGCTTACAAACTGCTAACCAAGTATTTGATTGTACGATTGGATTGTTTCAAAATTCTGATATAGTTTCTTCTTCATTAGCTGGAGTTGACTCTGTAGGAAAAGAATCGTTTCCATCTTCATCATTAATGATGAGAGAAAAGATGGATAACTATAGACAATTTGCACAATTGCTTTTAGGAGATTCTGATTCTCAATTTGCAGCTCCTTATGATTCAAACAGTGCAAATGATAAAATAGATGCAGCATTTTTCATTGCATTTAAGAGGTTATTTGCAAGAGATCAAATTAAGAGAGAATCTTTCGCAATGAGATTTTATCAATCTGCGTCTCTTTGTAGGTATGACGGTGCTCCCAATATTCCGAACATTTATTCTACTTCAGAATTAGGTGTATCTGTTTATACAGATATAGGATCTTCTAACGAAAAATTTAATGTGTTCGGAGGTCAGTTAGGGAATATAGTAGATGCTGCTGATACTACAAGAACAGTAGGACTAATGTTCTATGATAGAGGAATAGCGATATTAGATTTAGAAAAAGTTGTTTCTGCATCTCAATTTATGTCTGGAACCATTGACGCAATGACACCAACTGGATATACTATATTAGGACACGCAGGTACTGAAACTGCTGGAACTTCTAAGTTTATACCTGATTTTATAGTTTCAGCATCTATAGACAACGTCGTAGATCATATTTGCGCTACAAGATTTAGTTCAGGATCTCAAACTGCAATAACGTTTCAAAATACTACAAACATCAATAGCACGTTGATATTCTGTCGTGCAGGAGCTGATGAATTTAATTACTCTTCGAATCCTACATTCACAGATTCTAACAATAGAATAGTCGTATTAGATCCAGGACAAGAAGATACTCAACAAACTTTTACGTTTATTACATCTGTAGGTTTATATGATGCAAATGACAATCTTCTTGCCGTTGCTAAGATGAGTCGACCTGTAGAAAAGAGTCCTGAAAGAGATTTGACTTTTAGAGTTAGATTAGACTTTTAATTTTTTAACGTCATTTTTATTAATGATGTCATATGTCATCATATTTTTAATGATGTATAATTAGCAACATTATAGATGTCTATCTTCAAGATTAATCCTACAGATTTTCAAAGCATAACTGTTACTACTAATCCTGCTAGAAATTATTTTTCAAGCTCAAATGGAACGACTGGTTCAGTTAGAATTTTTGCAAGAAAATCTTTTGTTGAAAAAGACATTGAATCAGAAGATGATCCATCTACGGTTTTTAATGAATCTTCTCTTTTTAATTCTTGGAATTCATTAAAAACAAATAGTAATAAAAAAAATATTTTTAATAATGTTAATTTGTTTTTGAGTGATGTTAACGCAACTAGTATTTCATTAAAAAAACAAAAATCTTTAGATATTGTAAGGTTTACTCCTACGAACATTCCTTCCGCGGGAACATTTAAAAAGTTAGCAATAAAAAATAATTTGTCTACTTATTATAGAACTGCATACCCATCCGCTAATTGGGGATATTGCAACTATCATAGTTTAAACTTTTTTTCTTCTTCTACTGTTCCAACTTCTTCTGTACTGCTATATCCTAACAGCGGAAAAAACGATACTAGGTACCTTTTAACAGGAGCTTTTAGTTTAGATTTTCATATTAATCCCAGATATAATTCTTTAGATTCTTCTGGTCATTTTAAAGCAGGCACTATTTTTCATTTATCCTCCAGTTATGCTTTGTCTTTAGTGACTGGATCTTTAAAAGATGAGAACGGCCTGCCTTCTGGATTTAGGTTACAATTACAACTTGAGAGAGATGCAAATTTTTCGCCTTCAACGGTTAAAAAAGAAAATGTATTTTTATCTAATGACAATTGTTTAAGTTTTAATCATTGGCATCATGTTGTTGTGAGGTGGGGTACTAATAAAATTAATCATGGAACTGGTTCATTTGTCATTGACGGAGTTGAGCAAGGAACTTTTAACGTTTTTTCAAGCTCTTTGTTGAAACCCGTATATAGCCCTGGTGGATCAAGCAATATTTTGTGTATTGGAAATTATTACGAAGGAACAAATTCAGGCGCGGACAAAGTTAGCACATTTTTTAATTATAGCGCAGCTAGTAAGGAAGGACTAGAATATTCATTCACAAGCCCGCCTGATCCTGTTAATTTTACGTTTAATCATCCTTTGCAGGCTGAAGTACATAATCTTACAATAAAAAAGTTTTATGTTACTGATAATGATATAGCAGCTTCTGGATCAGCCGGACTTACAGATTTAAAAAATGTAGCATTCTATCTTCCGCCTTTTTTTACGTTTGATTCACCACCTAGATATGATTCGTTCAACTCATACTCAAAAACTCAAGGAGTTTTATATTCTCCATCTATTAAAATACAAGGAATAACAACAACTCCTTTTAGCGTTCCTATGGCGTTTGGAGCTGATGGACATTATATTAATACGGAAAATTTTTTAAAAGATTTTGCTAATGGCATACTTCCAAAGCAGCTGTTTCTTTCAGCTTCCTTAGTTCCAGCAGGAACTCCTGGAACTGCAAATCAAATTTTATATGAGCAACCCCAAGTAAGAAAAAGAAACTTAACGATACTTCCATGTGATGATGGAACTTTTTATCCAAATTATGATATTTTTCAAGTAGCTGGATCTAATGTTTCTATTAAAGATTACTCATCTGCGACCACCACCACGTACGTTTTAAAACAAGATCCAAAAAAAGTTTCATATGTAGATGATTTAGGAAACTATCTTGAAGGTTTTATAAGCCTAAATAACATGGCCTTTACAGGTTCATGGAATAAAAATAATAGTGAAGATCTTTACATCAATCAAAATATTGCTCCAACGACCAAAGATCCTACTAAAAATTTAGTAGGGTTAAGCGAGGCGAAGGCGAAGGAATCTGGAACGCCTTTATCTTTATTAGGTTTAGATAAACTTTACAAAATACAACGTGAAGAAACTCCTTATGAAATTTCTTATAAACAACAAGACGGATCTTCTAACCAAGTAACGTTTTTTGATATCAGCAATTTATTTTACGGACTGAGGATATTGCCAGGAAGCTTTACGATAATAGATTCAAATATGAAAGGGAGCGGTGGCGCGGTAAAAATTGCTATAAAAGATGATGGCTTTGGAACGTTATATAGAGCAAATTCTTTTACTCCTCACTGCACTTGGAATTCCGTAGGAACCATTTTTTATAATGAAGGAATCATAGCAATAAAGAATCCTCATCTATACTTTTTTGGAGAAAACCAGTATGAGATTTCATTTAAAGGTGAACAAAATCTTCACGTTTTAAGAACTGAAGTTTTAGCCCCTCAAAACTATTTGAATTCTTCTTCAAACCCTTCGTATATTCAAGTTCCTTCGTCGAACAGACCTAATGAACCTGATCCTAATTTCGTTTATATAACAGGAATCAATTTTCATGATGACAATTTGAATGTCATCATGAAGACTCAACTTGCACAGCCCATTACAAAAAGGAATTCTGAAAAAATTCTATTCCGTGTAAAATATGACTTCTAAAACAAAGAAGCGAAGAAAGAAAAAAAGCAGATATCATAGAGGGGTTCACACTTCTCCTATTGCAGGAGAATGTAAGTATCGTTCAGGATGGGAGCAAAAGTATATGGAACATCTAGATGCAGATCCTGACGTCATAGTATGGTCCTATGAAAAATTAGTGATAGAATACATTTCTAACCAACGAATAAAAAAAGTCCGCAAGTATTATCCAGACTTTCAAATTGTATACAAAGATGGTCATAAAGCCGTCGTTGAAATAAAGCCTTCTAGAAAACTGCAACAAGCTTCAGTTGTGAAAAAAGTTAGAGCAGCCAAAGAATGGTGCACGAATCATGACGTGACCTACAAAGTATTGACAGAATTTGAATTAAAAGACCTAGGACTAATTTAAATTAATTTTACTGAATGCATCTGGAGTTAAAATAAGATGATATGGCATATCACGGATACATACCTTTTATAAAAGAGTCTTTGTTTAAATTAGACAATCCAAAAGTATTAGAAGTTGGACTCGACAAAGGTGTAACTACGATTCCTACAATCGTTTTTTTAGCAAGAGCAAAAGAGAAATTTGAGTTTGTAGGCGTGGATGTTTTGATTCAAGAACCGTTGCTTATTACTTTAAGAAACATAGACGTTTCAAAAGAACAAAAGATATCTTTGTTTCAAGACAATAGTTTGAATATTTTACCAAAGTTTGTAAAAAATTCTTTTAAGTTTGATGTTGTATTATTGGACGGAGATCATAACTACTTCACGGTTTCTAAAGAGTTGGAACACCTTAATGATTTAGTTTCTGATGGAGGATTAGTCATAATAGACGATTATCACGGTCGTTGGGCGGAAAAAGATTTATGGTATGCTGAACGTGATGGTTATGAAAAAGTAGAAACTGCGACCAAGAAAGTTGAAACTCAAAAGCACGGAGTGAAACCTGCTGTTGATGAATTTTTGCTTTCAAACTCTCATTGGGAAACTTTTACATTAATGAATGGAGAACCCATCGTTTTACGAAAAAGAAATTGAGAAATTTAAATGAATTTAATTTTAGGGTTAGACGTTTCAACAACAGTGACGGGAATATGCATTTTAAATTCTAAAATTTCTCCTGATGATAAAGGTTCTCATATAATTTATTTGGACAAAGTAGATTTTAAGAAATGCAAGACATTGTGGGAGAAAGCAGACGTTATTGCAAATGAATTTTCAGATTTGCTATCAAAATATCCTGGAGAGTATTCAGTTGCGTTCGAAGAACCCCTGATGGGATTCAGAACAGGAATGTCTTCTGCTGCAACAATAACGACATTGATGAGATTCAACGGAATAGTTTCATATATCTCAAGAGAAATATTTAAGGTTGATCCTGCTTACATTGCATCATCTTCTGCAAGAAAACTTTGCGGCATAAAAATGCAAAAGACTTCTATTGCAGGAATGAGCGGAAAAGAACAAGTCTTTAAATACATGTCTGAAAATGATTTGAAGCACATCACTTGGCCCACAAAAAAGAATGGTGATGCCGTTGATTGGAGCCGTGATGCGACCGACGCTTATGTCGTCGCAAGAGGATACTCTTTATTGTCTTCGAAATCATGAATTGAAAAAGTTCCATAACATGAGATAAGTTAGTCTTATTGTGCATTCTTTGTCTGATAAGATAAAGTTTTATGAGTCTATCTTTGGTCGCGGAAGAATTTCTAGCAACGGAAAGAACTTCGACGTTAGGTGCCCAATATGCGCACCTCTAGACCCAACTAAAAAGAAACTTGCGATTAGAACTACTGATGATGCAAATCATTGTTGGGTATGCGGATTCAAATCAAGAAGTCTTATTCCTTTATTAAAGAAGTATGGCACGCAGGAACATTTAAATGCATATAGAGCGCTAATCGGTATCGACGGAAAATCGACTCTACTAACTGCGCAAGTCGATAAAGTTGAAAAAATAGAATTACCAAAAGATTTTCAACTTTTGACGCTAGCAAACTATGATGATCCTGACGTTAAAGCTGCATGGAGATATGTTTATTCAAGAGGATTATCGGATAGAGATGCATGGTATTTTAAGTTTGGATTATCTAATGAAGCAAAATGGCACAGAAGAGTTATCATGCCATCATTTGATGACAGAGGAGAACTAAACTATTTTGTTGCAAGAGCGATTGATAAAGATAAAAAGCCTAAGTATGACAATCCTGATGTTGATAAAAACCCGATTGTTTTCAACGAAATAAACATAGACTGGTCAAAAAGACTGGTCTTAGTAGAAGGACCTTTTGATTTAGTTAAATGTCCTGAAAATTCTACTGCGTTATTAGGGTCAGATCTTGATGAACGTCATGAAGTTCTTAATAAAATTTTATTAAATAATACACCTGTTGCTTTAGCGCTTGATGGAGACATGTGGAGTAAAAAAACTCCTAAAATAGTAAAAAAGTTACAAGAGTATGATGTTGATGTTGTAGTCGTCGATGTCAGACCGTGGGGAGATCCAGGTAGTATGTCAAAGGCTGAATTTGAAGATGCTCTTTGTTCTGCAAAACCTTTGCTTTGGCAAGACAGGTTTTTGACAAAATTAGATAAATTTGTTTCTTCAAGTTTCAGATTTTAAACAGTTATTGAACACTACTTTCACATAGTGTATTGTAATTAACTAATGGCTATTATAGCTCACATTGCCGATGTTCATTGGCGCGGATTGAGTCGCCACGATGAATATCGCGAAGTATTTTCGTCTTTTATCAAAGATTGCAAGAAAAATCGTGTCGACCACATTTTTGTTGGTGGAGACATTTTTCATACAAAAACTTCTGGAATTTCTCCTGAATACATCGATCAGTTGACATGGTGGCTTGAATCCATGTCAGAAGTTGCGCAGGTTCATTTAACGCTTGGAAATCATGATGGAAACTTGACAAATCTTACTAGACAAGATGCTGTTTCCCCTATCGTTCAAGCTCTTAATAATCCCAAAGTTCATCTTTACAAAAAGAGTGGAGTATACGAGTTTGTTCCTGGATTTAATTGGTGCGTTTACAGTCTTTTTGATGAAGAAAGTTGGGACAAAGTAAAGCCTGAATCTGGAAAAATCAATATTGCATGCTATCACGGAGCAGTTTTAGGATGTCTTACTGAATCTGGATGGGAGATTGATGAATCACACATCAAGGTAGAATTTTTTAAAGATTATCCTTTTACTTTTCTTGGTGACATTCATCAAATGCAGTATTTGGGATATAGAGAAGACTATAACGGAAATAAAAAACCATGGATAGCTTATCCAGGAACGCCTCTTCAGCAAAACTATGCCGAAGAGCTTGATCACGGATATTTGTTATGGGATATTAAATCTCAAGATGATTGGGAAGTAAGCTTCAAAAAGCTTCCTAATCCAAAACCTTATGTTACTATTCAATGGGTAGGTTCAAAAAAAGATTTTTTAAAAGAAGCTTCAAAATATCCAAAACAAACTCGTTTTCGTATTAAATCTGCGATCGATCTTTCACAAGATGATGTTTCATTTTTAACTGAAACCTTGAAGTCGAATTACTCAGCGACTGAAGTGACTTTTAAATCTGAGTATAGAGCAGAAAGCGAAACGATCAAGGCTGGATCATCTACAATTGCAAAGTCTGACTTGACGTCATCTGATGTAATTTTAGGATTAATTCAAACTTATTGTAAAGAGAATGGTGGGTCAGACGCCGACTGGGATAGCATATCTTCTCAAATAAAAAAGTATATGTCGACAGTTGCATCATCTGATGATTATGTCAAAGGATCAAAATGGTCATTGAGACATCTGAAATGGGACAATACATTTGGATATGGAGAAGAAAACGAAATTGATTTTTCAAAATTAAATGGAATCGTAGGAATATTTGGATCCAACAGAATTGGTAAATCTTCCATCGTCGGAACGATGATGTATTCTTTGTTTAATTCTACTGATAGAGGATCTATAAAGAATCTTCATGTTTGTAACATTAGAAAAAATTATTGTTCTGCTAGAGCAATCTTTGAGCATAACGGAAAGCTGTATATTACCGAACGCCAAACGACTAAATCAATTACGAAAAAAGGCATTGTTAATGCTTCAACATCATTAAACTTTTTTAGGATGAGAGATGATGGTGATGTTGATGATTTATGCGATGATATCAGAACTGGTACTGAAAAAGTTATCAGAAATCTCATCGGTAGCAGTGAAGATTTTTCTTTAACATCTTTATCTGCTCAGGGAGACATTAACGCTTTTATTCATCAAGGATCAACGAAGCGTCGATCATCATTGTCTAGATTTTTAGGATTAGACATTTTTGATAAGATGTGTGATCTTTCAACAAAAGATTTAAGTACGTACAAAGCTCAATTGAAGAATTTTCTAGAAAAAAACTGGGATGAGCTTAAGTCGACAAATGAATCAAAAATATCTGACATGTCTAAAAGCCTTGATGAGTTAGTTTCTTGCATTTCAGATGCGCAGAATAAATGTAATGAGCTTCGTTCTCAACTGTCAACTCACCAAGGACACAAACCAGTTACTGTTCATGATGTTGAAATTCAAGAAAAAAGAGTTAGTGCATTGACAGCATCATGTAATGATGCTTGTTCTAAAATTGATTTCTTAAAAGAAGACATCCAAGGATTGTCTGAAAAGCTAAAAATAGTTGAAGATGTTCAATCATCAGATGATGTAGAGGCATTGAAAATCAAATTAGCGACAATCGATTCATTAGAAAAATCTATTTTAGAACTTCAACACCTTCATGAAAAAGAATCAACACTGTTAAAATCGCAACAAAAATCTTTAAAAATTCTTGATGAGGTTCCGTGTAGTGATGATTATCCTACATGTAAGTTCATTAAAGACGCTCATCAAAATAAAGAAAAGATCTCTTTGCAGGATGAGAAAACAAAGTCTTTATTAAAAAAATTGAATGAATTGAATGATGCTCTAAAAGTTCTAGAAAAAGATTCTTTGATTTCAAAAATCAGCAAACTTGAAAAAGCGTCAACGCTGTCTTCAAAACTTCATTTAGAAATTTCAAAGAAAGAAACAGAAATTGAAAAGATTCGTTCAACTTGTGATTCTACAAAAGAATTATTAAAAGATGCGAAGCAACGTCTAAATGACCTTAAAGATGCATTAAAAAATGATGAAAATTCGGAGGTTGTTTCTTTAAGATCAAAAATAGAAACATTGTCTAGGTCAATCAAAGAATGGGACGAGCAAAGAATGATGTTGGCAACGCAACGTGGTCGTCTTATGTCTGAGCTTGAAAAGCTTGAATCTGAAAAACTTGCAAGAGATAATTTGCTAAAGAGCATGAAAACATATGAAATTATTTCTTCTGCTTTTTCTAAAAAAGGAATTCCGTTGATCATAACAAGATCACAAATTCCTGTCATCAATGCAGAGATATCAAAAATCTTACACGGAATTGTCGATTTTTCAGTAGAATTAGAAAATGATGATGATTCTGACGCTTCTGAAATTTATATTAACTACGGAGATTCTAGAAGAATCATTGAATTGTGCAGCGGAATGGAGAAAACGATTGCTTC
>Ga0194130_10001195_pt1 | contig 43289 bp, 37 predicted proteins | sample TA2KigsurfametaG_FD_160084 | JGI IMG/M metagenome (GOLD analysis project Ga0194130, IMG submission 160084) | Freshwater microbial communities from Lake Tanganyika, Tanzania - TA2015050 Kigoma 12 surface | ecosystem: Environmental > Aquatic > Freshwater > Lake | place: Tanzania: Lake Tanganyika...
GGCCGCCACCGTGATGGCACCAGCAAGCAGAACGAGGAGCAATTCGCTGCGTCGTCGCGCACTGGCAATGGGGGACGATGCGTGTGGCAAGGTCAGGGAACCGTGGTTGATGTGCTGCTCGTCGTTGTGGAGGTAGAGGTGGTCGTTGTGCTGGTTGTGGTGGTTGTTGTCGCACTCTCCACGAACTGCAAGAACTTCTGCGCCGTGAGCGAGGAGGAGAACGTGCGCTCGCTTTCCACATCGCTCACCACACTGGGCGGGAGGTCTTCGACCTTCACATCACTGACTGCACTGATGGTGGGCTTGAACCACAACACGCCACCTGGGCGGCCGCGATACACCACCACGACTCCGTCTTTCTCACCAATGAAGTAGCCGCTTCGCGCGTACATGCCAAGCACGCTCAGGCCGATTGCCACAATGGCCACCACCACAATCACCGACAGCGTGACGAGCACTCGTGAGCGCTTCTTCTTCGCCTCGGGTGCCGGCATCGCAGCTGGAGTTGCGTCGTCTTGTAGCGGTGTCACGAAAGGCCGGGTGCTGTCACCTGAGATGTCGATGTCGTCACCCATCACGTCGATCACTACGACAGTGGTGTTGTCGCGACCACCGGCGGCGTTCGCAGCATTGACCAACGTTTGAGCTGCTTCACCAGGCACAGGGTGCATGCGGAGAATGTCGGCAATGTCGGCATCGGTGACTTCGTCGACAAGACCATCGCTGCACAACATGAGTCGGTCGCCCGGTTCAACACGCAGTGACTGCATATCGACGGTGACATTGCGGTCAATGCCGAGTGCGCGTGTAACAATGTTGCGACGAGGGTGTGTGCGGGCGTCTTCAGTGCTGATAACGCCTTCATTCACCAGCTCTTGCACATATGAATGATCTGTCGTGACACAACGCATGTCACCGTTACGCAGCAGGTACGTGCGTGAGTCTCCGACGTTTGCCACCAATATGTGACCGTCACCTTCTGGCACCACAGCAACTGCGGTGAGAGTTGTGCCCATTCCGGCTTGTGTGCTGTCGTCGAGGCTGGCGGTGTAGATGACTGAGTTGGCTTGCTGCACAAGGTTGCGCAGCACATCGCTGGTGGCGATGCCTTCACGTAAGCCTGCCTTCAAAGTGGTGACAGCCAATGCACTTGCCACTTCGCCTGCGTTGTGTCCGCCCATGCCGTCGGCAACGGCAAAAAGGCCGGCCTCGGCGAGTAGAGCGTCTTCGTTTTGTTGACGCACTTTTCCGGTGTCGGTGTGAGTTCCCCAGCGCAGTTGCATCAGTGCACTTCCATGACTGTGCTGCCAAGTTGCACGCGATCACCTGAACGCAACTTCTTTTCTCCAGAAACTTTCTGGCCATTCACAAAAGTTCCGTTGGTGGAGTTCAAATCCACAATCCACAGCGCACCTTCGCGGTTTTGAAACGTGGCGTGATGAGTGGAGATAAAGGTGTCGTCAGGCATGGGCACTGCGTTGTCATCGGCACGACCAACGGTGAGGTTCTCGAGCACGCTGAAGCGTTGACCACGAGACTCTCGCGGTTCAACCACCACCACTGCGGGAAGCCCCTTTGCGTGCTTCACCTTCACCTTCTTTGTCGAGTCATCAGTAGACGTTGAGGTGGCAGTGCCGTGTCCGCGACGAATGCGCGCACCTTCAGCAGGTACCGGCGTCCGTACTTCGCTCCACACTGCCCACAGCACGCGGGCAAAGAAGAGATACACCAGTGCCAGCAGTGCCACTTTCAGGACGGCGAGCAGTTGATCTGTCATCAGGTGGTTTCGAACCGCACCTGTGCAGTACCGAAGTTGATGACGTCGCCGTTCTGCAACAGTTGATCACCAGCAATCTGCACACCGTTCACCTTGGTGCCATTGGTGCTTCCTTTGTCACGCACCACCACTTCGCCATGTGCACTTGCAAACTCGGCGTGCGTGCGGCTCACGTTGCTGTCGCTAATGACGATGTCGCATTCCAAGTTGCGACCAACCACGTACACACCCTCGTGCAGCTCGATGCGTTCGCCATTTGGCAAGGTGAGTGTTGCTGATGCACGGTCGATAAGCGATGTAGCGAGGTTCTCTACCGTGGGTACTGCCACAGGTTCTGCCGTAGGTTCTGCAACAGGTGATGGTGCAGCAGTTGCGACGGGCTCTGGTGTGGGGGCAGGGGTGGCAACTTCAGCAGGTTGTTCGTCTTTGTCATTGCGACTGGTGATGTCGAACTTGCCCTTTCGAAAGTCGGGGTTGGTGCGCAAGGTGACTCGCACGGAACCTTCGGCGTGGTACCCCTCTTGGCGAATGTATTCACGCACAGCTTCGGTGAGTTCCTGTTTCAATGCCGTCTCAAGGTCGGCAAAACCTTCCCGATCAGTTGCGCTGAGATGCACGAGATAGGTGTTCGGCACCACGCGACGGCCTTCAGCATCGACTTCGCGTTCTGCATCAACATGAGCCAAGAGGCGTCGACCAATTTGCAGCGGACGCACACCACCACCAAAGAGTCGCGAGAACACACCATCAAATGCGTTTTCCATTGACTTCTCAAGTGATTTCCGTGCCATGGCTGTGTTCAGGCTAGTGGTGGTCCGTGTTGGGCAGTTGGCATGGGGTGGATAGCGTGAGTTCTCTTCCCGTAGGCGCGAGTGGCGGAATGGCAGACGCGCTGGCTTCAGGTGCCAGTGTTCGTAAGGACGTGGGGGTTCAAGTCCCCCCTCGCGCACCAACGTGTTGTCTGGTCGACCGTGTGACGATTAGGGCGTCAATTCGTAGAGGAACTGATAGCCAAACAATTGGGGACGCAGTCGCACCAACGCTTTGTCGATCAGTTTGAACGGAACGAGAAGCGTCCGTGGAACCTGTCGGCCTCCACGATCGAGGATGTCGAAGGGGAAACCCGTCACTCCAATGCGCTGCGCTGAAAATCCTGACCGTCGCACCATGCGTTCGAAGCTACGCCTGGTGAAAAACCTCATGTGGGTGGCATCAAGAATGCCTCGACTGTCGTAGTCGAAGAGGCCCAGAACGGTCTTGGTTCTCGGGTACCAATGACCAAAATTCGGAATGCTGACGATGACTTTCCCAGAACCGTTGATCACCGACTTGACTTCGACCAACAAGGATTCTGGGTCGCGCACATGCTCGATGACATCGGCACAAAGAACTACGTCGAATTGTTTTCCAAGGTTGTCCGGAAGACCTTCATCAAGATTTGCTTGATGAAATTCGTCGACGTTCTGATGGACGTTCGGGTGTTTTTCGAGATCAACACCAACGACCTCGTGACCGAGCGCTCTCAGTCGAAGTGCAATCGAACCATCCGAGCACCCAAGATCGAGAATGCGGCCTTTTTCTTGATGAGCAAGGTGTGTGATCAATTGACCATGTGATGAGTCCTTCGACGTCTTCACCTCATAGCTGGAGGTTTGAACATGCCGACTGCGACCAAAACCCATTTTGCGCAGTCGATACCGAAGGGTCTCCACCGTCACCTGCCGTGCGTATTTCAGACCATCGACGCGACAGATTTCATCGCCGTAATAGGTTGGAATCGGAATCTCGACAATGCGTGCGCCAATTTCGGTCATCTGCAAGATGATTTGTGTGTCGAAGTCGAAACCATTTGAGTTCTGCTCGAATGGCACGTTGCTCAACGACTTCACTGAATACGCCCTGTAGCCACTGTGCCACTCTGACAGTGACGTGCCAGCCATCGCGTTCTCCCACGTTGAAAGAATGCGATTACCCACATACTTGTAGAGCGGCATGCCGCCGTTTAACGCGGCACCTTTGATCATCATGCGTGATCCGAACACCACGTCGGCTTCACCGTTGAGAATTGGTTGCACCATGTCTGGAAGCATCTCGGGCGCATATTGACCATCGCCATGGAGCAACACGACAACGTCGAGACCCAAGTCTGTAGCCCATTGATAGCCGTGTTTCTGATTTCCGCCGTATCCGAGATTCACGGGGTGTTTCACCACGTGCAATGGCATGTGATGAGACTTGCCTTGGTAGTCCATTGCAACATCAAACGTGCGATCAGTGCTGGCATCGTCACACACGAACACAGCAGACACTTGTTCGATGAAGTCACTAGGAATGCGGTCCAGCACCTGCACCAAAGTGTCTTCAGCGTTGTATGCGACGATCAACACCCCCACTTTTGGTTTGCGTGCGTCGACCACCTGACCCAACTTACTGCTGGTCACTTACCTATAGGTCTGTTCATGTGCAGAGTCACGTTCACGTTGCCAATTGGTTGTTCGGACTGCAGATACAGACGCGTGGTGTTCCAGCCGAACCATGTGGGGCAGGCAGCACCGTGGGCACCCACCACGCGATGTTTCCCATTGGACGAAAATGCAATGGCCCGCTTTCCGTCAAGGGCCTGGTCATACAGCAAGAACTTGTTCTTGCCGATCGACTTGTCGCTCTTTAGAAACACCCACGAGAAGTCCTGAAAGTTCTTCGGGAATTCCAAGACGGTGACGAATCGCATTTCCTGTGCAAGCCCCAGACGAACGCGTCCATTGACCGTAGGCGTTAGCTCTTGCACATCCACGTGGCCAGTTGTTGAGGGTTTGTCATGGAGAATCGACACGAGGACATCGCCATCCACCCTGAACACTTCGATGGTCGTGCCCGTCGTCGTGAGGGGAATGTCAAACCAAAACCCGGGGCGCTCACCGGTCTGGCTGAGCGGAAGTGCCAAGTCTGGTCGCGGTAGCGACGTGCTCCCTTCCATTACAACTTGTCCGTCGACCTTCACCACGATGGGCGTTGGAGCATCGGTAAGTGTGGGTGTCCAACCTCGAATCGACAACAGTGCGGTGGCAGAGGCACTCGTCACGGTGACTCCATCGTCGGTTGGGCGGGTGGTGAGGAATTGCGCCGCTGCACCCCAGTTACAACGCAGTTCATATCCTGGGTCACTTGCATCGAAACTGCTGCGCAGCAGTCGCTGTGCTTCAGCTTTTGACGGAACTGGAACTTTTTGCGCCATGGCTGCTGAACCCACGAGATCGTTGCGCAGCATTAGTGTCTCACCGAAGTAGTCAATCCACGGTGAGTAGTTGCGCAATATGAACTCACTGATGTCGTAATGCCGCACGGAGTTGATGACTTTGTCCCATTGGTTCAGTCCTTCACGCGATGCGTACACCACAACTTCAGGCCGTACCGTCCTCAATGCAGAAATTACTTCGTGCTGGCTCTGCTCAGTTGCCGACTGCACGACGTAGCTGTACTTGCTGATCGGCTTTTCGTTCAATAAGAAGTTGTAGAGCGAAGATGAGTTCGAGAAGTCATAGATGCGATACCCCTTCGGAAGATTCGCACGGAAGAAACCCTTGAGCGCTTGAACCTTCTCAGCAAACACTCCGTCCACGTAGTAACCCAGTCGAGGTGATGTGGCAGGTGCTGTCGAGACCACATTGAAACGTGACGGTAGTTTCGAGCCAATGTCAACAAGAGTCGTGAACGTAGGAGCAAAAGGCATCAACACCACAGGCGCCACGAATATCCACGCTAACGAGCGAGCAGAATATTTTCGTGCGCCGTTACGGAGAGGCTCGATGCCATCGCCGAGCATTTCGACAGCTCGGTGAACGACGTAGAGCAAAACCGGTAGTACAGCAATCAATGCCTGGTACACATGAGTATCTGGACGAATCGCGGTTTTCCGATAAAAAATCAATCCGCCAACCGACATGGCAATCGCGGTCCAATCCTCTGGAGTGAATCGAGTGCGACTGTGTAGACGCCACAGCACGTAGAAGACCACGAGCGCGAACAACACTGGCGGAAGTATCAACACTGCGGTTGGAGTCTTGAAGAAGGGATACTCGGCGTTAATAGGAATGGCGGTTTCAAGGTGCCAGCCGGATGGGAAGGTCAGCCACCAGTCAACAAAGCCGCTGAGAACGCCCCAGCGTTGGAGAAATGCAGCCATCAGAGCGGTTGCAGCCACTCCACACACAGCTAGTCGAAGGGTGAGGGCATCCATTTTCCATGGCCGTCCGCCATCTCGCCATGTCGACAAATCTGCGACCACTACCACCAGTGCGACTGCACCGAGGTACACGACCATCTCGGCAGCGAGAAGCACGTTGATGACAAGAGTAAAGGCAAGTACAGCTGCCGCCGTCCATTTTCGTGATTTCAAGAACCAGAGAAGGGGAATGGGTAGGAGAGCTACCGGAATGAAGCGAAACACGAAGAGCGTTTCATCTCCGTGAAGAATTTCAGCAAAGCCCCAGAGGAACTTTTGTGGGACGAGGAAGAAAATCGTGATGAGCGTCAGAAACACCGTGCTCTTGCGCACGAGTGCGGCAGTTCCCACATAGAGGGAAACGATGAGAGCGGGTGTGAACACGAGAGTGTCGCCATTGATCATTCCCCAGAATGTGCGTCCGAACATCTGAAAGCTGATGCGAGGAACCAGGACTGCGGGCAGGAACCCGACGTTGAAATAGAAGTCCCTCCAGGGCAATTCACCAGATAGCCAGCGGTGTGCCCCCGTGAGCATCTCGCCGTGGTGGAACACGTCAATGTCATCGACGTTTCCCATGAGGTGGCCGGTCCACAAGAACAACAACAGTGGTACGACAATAAAAATGATGCGCGACCGTTCAAGTGCATGAACACTGCTGAGGCCTCGCCGTGTGATGCTGATCACGTCAAACAGCACCAGACCACATGTGAGGACAATTGCTAACAGAGTGGGAAACCACGCCATGGAAATGGTGCGACCCTCGACAACTTGGGTGACGACACTTCGTTGTGACACGGCCCATATCACCGGAATAATGAGCCAGGTTGCTGTGACGGTGATGAGTGACCGCACGTGCTGTTTTGAGATTCTCAGCACCGGAGCTGTGATGTGGGAGATACCCAAAAGGGCAAGGCACAGAGCCAGTGTGCCCACAACGATCGCTACTCGTGGGTGAGACGTCGGAAGTGCACGCGCAGAGAGCGCCCCTGCCACCAGCGAAAAAGTCACGATGAGTGATCGAGCTACTCCATAGACCTCGGGTATCGGTAGTGACGGTGAGGTGTACCGCCATGTTGCAAAGAGCGACGAATCGGAGGGTCGAGGGAGCAGTGCTCGCAGTGCTGGGATAACGCGACAGACGCGATTGAAGTGTCGATAGATGACGTAGGTGACGAGGGGGAACAGAACCGCCCAGATGACTGTGACCCACCACAGGTGGTCGGGGTCGAAGTCGAACACCAGGGCATAACCCATGCGGTCGGTGCGAATGGGTGATCGCACCGGCAGAGCGAGTGCCACTAGCAGCGTGACTCCCACGCCAAGGCTTGCCGAAACGATGAATCTCACGCTGTAGCGAAATGCGGCTCCTAGCAGGGCGCTTGCAGGCGCATTGTCGGCAGCCTGGGTCACGAGCGGAATGTTAGTGACTCCTGTTGTGCCCCCATGTCACCGTTTAGATTTGGTGTGTGAGTCAGTCCACCGCACAGGTGCTCGTTGCAGCAGTCTTTTGTTTCGGCTTCATCATGTTCATCTATCGGTTGGCTCGGGCTGGTCGACTCAGTTTTCGCTACACCGTTGGATGGTTGTCGTTGTTTGCATTGGGCATCGTGGCACTTGTGGCGTTACCGATAACGAATGAGTTGTCTGGGTGGCTCCATCTGACGCCCGCTGCACTTCTCGCACTGTGCGGGATGGTCCTACTTCTGCTCATCTGCATTCAACTCTCAATCAGCATCTCGGGTATGCAAAATCAGATACGACGTCTTGCAGAGGAGCTAGCAAAACTGCGTTTGGCTGCTGATACGGAGAATGCCCCTCGTGCTGACTAGAGAGAACGTTCTCATCGTCGTTCCTGCTTTGAATGAGGAGTTGTCTCTTGGATTCGTCCTAGACAACCTTCACTTACAAGCGTTTTCGGTCCTCGTGGTCAATGACGGGTCAACTGATGAAACGTCGAGTGTGGCGCGACGACATGGCGCAAAGGTTCTCGATCTTCCGTTCAACATGGGAGTCGGTGGAGCACTCCGTGCCGGATTTCAAGTTGCTGTTGATAGGGGTTTTCAAGCCGTAATCCAAGTTGATGCAGATGGACAACATCCGACCGATTCAATTGACCGACTGATTGATGAGGCGAATGCAACGGGTGCACATCTTGTTCTCGGAAGTCGTTTTCGCGCTGACGACACGACAATGGGGGTGGCCTCAACCCGCCGGCTCGTGATGCGCGTACTCGCGTGGTCCGCGAGTAGGGCAACTAAAACTGAGATAACAGATTCGTCATCTGGCTTTCGGCTGATTAGAGAACCATTGCTCTGCCAATTCTCGCAGTCATTCTCCGCGAATTATCTTGGCGACACATATGAAGCTCTCATTTCAGCCGGTCGGGCCGGCTATGTGGTGCGTGAAATGCCTGCGGCGATGAAGGAGCGGGTTATTGGTGTTTCGAGTGCGTCAGTACTCCAATCAATACAGTTCACTCTCAAGGGTCTATCCGTGGCACTTCTACGGCTACATGCGCAAGTCAAACCTCACCAAACACCGAAAGATTGAGAAATTTGGTGAGCGAATCACGAATTACGTTTGCCATTCCGTACTACCGAGGTTTGGACTATTTGCAGAAGGCCCTTCGGAGCCTTCAAGAGCAATCAAACCCGAACTGGGTCGCAATTGTGGTTGATGATCGGGGTGGTGAAGACGCAGAAGAAACAGTCTTGGAGTTAGCCGACGAGCGGATCACATATATAAGGAATGCCGAGAATTTGGGACTTGCCGGCAACTGGAATGTCGCCCTCTCACATGCCACAACTGAGTTCGTAACGATTTTCCATTCAGATGATGAGTTAGAGATCAATTACGTCGAATTGATGCTCGCTGTTATGGAGAGACATCCATACGCAGTTGCGGGTCATTGTCGAACACGGGTCATTGGTCCAGATGGGGAACCGTTGTGGTCATTGCCAGATGAAGTCAAGAAGGTGATTCGACCCCGCACAAGAGAGGACATTGTGTCTGCAGGCGAGCAAGGTTTGCTGTCGATCACGAAAGGAGCATGGATCTTCTGCCCAACTCTTTGTTATCGACGAGATCTTCTTCCTCCTGACGGATTCAGTTCCAGATGGAAGTTCGTGTTGGACGTCGATCTCATGGCACGCATCCTCTTTGGCGGTGGCTCAATTGTTGGAACGACAGAAGTTGGGTATCGCTATCGACGTCATCTAACGAATCAGACAGCATTGCTCACAGAATCAACTGTGAGATTTCAGGAGGAATTTGATCATCTGAGTGGGGTTGCAGAACTGGCCCGCGAACGTGGCTGGAAGAAGGTCGAGAGAAGCGCACGGCGCAAGACGGTGGTGAGGTTACACCTTCTGTATCAAGCACTTCGAGCAACAGTTGAGATGAAATGGGATCGGATCAGGCCGCTTATTTCTGGAGCAATCAGAGGTCACCTGAACTGACGTAGTCGCCTGGCATGCCACTTGGGTCTCGCCTCTTCGATAACTCCACACTCTGGACCGAGCCCGGCAAATTGGTCTCGTTTCAACACATCGGACCATCGCAAACGAAATTCTTCTGGAATACGTAGACGCGCACCTTGGAAATCTGAGTTGGCATCAAAGCACCACATGTTGGCTTGCGGGGTCGAGATGATGCGGTAACCCAAAGCTCGAATTCGAAGTGACAGGTCAAGTTCAGCGAACGGACTGGGCAGAGATGTATCGAAGCCATCTGCCTCAACGAACACTTCGCGTTTATACATCGTGAAATGTGCCCCGACACCCGTCACCTCTCGGTCAGTTCGAAATACTGCGCGGAAACCGGTGAAGTCCCTTCCGATACCCCGTCCAAGATGTTCTATACATGACGGACGAACATTGAAACCGGCGTGAAAGAGCCGAGAGTTTGCGGTCCATAAATAGGGTGTGACCGCGGCAACATCAGGCTCTCGAATGAAACCTTCCAGAACTTCACACCAATTGGGCGTGTCAACTTGAAGTCGATGAGAAGCGAGAACGACATATGGTTCTGACGACTCATTCATTGCAGAGTTCAGTGTCGCAAGTCGATGTGACTCAGATGAAGCAGATTTGGAGACAGTCAAATTCGGATACGACGATTCGTTCTCAAGAGAATCCTTGGTTTCGTGGCTGTGTTGGCGTAAACGACCCCACACCTCCTCAGCATCGTCCTGAGCGACGAAGTGGACGGATATATGAGGTGGCCTTGCATTGGGAAGACGTTGAACGAGGTAGTTTCCAGGAAGTTCCTTAATCCGCGTTACTGAGGCGTCAATCGCGATGCGTTCACAGTGATCGCTAATTGCTCTTTCGCCAGCTAGATACGCGTAAGGCTTGGCATCAGGGTCTCCGGCAACAGAACCTTCGACTATGCGCCAGTGGTACAAGACCTTTGGAATGTGATGAATGACCTTCGCCTGCTCTGTGACGCGCAACATCAAGTCGTAATCCTGAGATCCGTCGAATTCGGGTCGAAAACCACCAACATGGTCAAGAAGGCTTCGCCTGATGACGGAAAAGTGACAGACATACATCTGATTACGGAATCGCTCGGGTGACCAGTCTGGTTTTCGGAATGCTTCTCGAGTCTTTCCATCCTCACCGAGTATGTCTTCGTCGGTGTAGAGGTAATCAATCGCAGGATTATTTTGAATTGCAGCAAAGACTTCTGCAAACGCATCTGGTTCGAGAACATCATCGTGATCAAGCAGCCCGACATAATCTCCACGGGCCATGTTCAGGCCATCATTTGAGGCTGCGACGATGCCGCCATTTGAAGATCGAAATTGGACGCGGATTCTCTCGTCAAGTGCCGCAGCTCTTTGAAGAACCTTGCGAACAGACCGGTCTGTGGAATAGTCATCGACCAGACAGAGTTCCCAATCATTTTCGCTCTGGTCAAGAACCGACGCGATGCATTCTTCGAGTACTCGCTTTCCAGTGTTGTAGACCGGGGTCACGATAGAGATGAGCGGTGTAGCCTTCGCTTCGATGCTTCAACGCTACAAGGAGCGGATTCCACCGCTCCTTCCTTATCTCTTTCTCCTGGTGATGTCGCTCACGGCGACGTCAGTTCATATGGTCGAGTATCGAACTTTTTCTCCCATTGATGAGTTGCGCCACCTCGATTACGCGATTCGCGTGTCCCACGGAGAGCTTCCAAAGTTGGGTGACAAGATCACCCAGGAAGCGATGAAAGAGGAGGCATGCCGTGGCATAGACCTCACGGGCTGGGCCGACCCCCCCTGCGATACTCCTCGGTTTCGTCCGGTCGACTTTCGTGACGACGGCTGGCAAACAGCAAGCCCCCACCCCCCGACGTATTACGCAGTTGCTGGAATCACGGCCCGAGTACTGCGAAAAGTTGGCATCACAGGAAGCCTTGTCGATGGAGCCAGGCTGATCTCAGGTCTGTTCCTCGCTGCAGGATTAATGATGACCTATCTTGCAGGACGCCTCTTTGGTGCGCGTTCAGCTCCCTTGCTTGCATCTCTCACTCTTGTCCCCATCATCCAGTCGGTTTTACATTCGTCTTCCATCGTGACGCCAGATTCGATGAGTATTCTCGCCGGAGCTTCGCTACTTGTGGCTCTAGCTCGATGGCAACAGAAGAAGTTGTCACTGCAGGTGCTCTGTGTGGTGTCAGCATTTGTGGGCTTCACCAAGATCACCAACGTGCTGGTCACAACGGTCGTTGGTCTTGCACTTGTTTATTGGTCTTTCAACCGCACTGACGATGCAGTGCGACGCCGGTCCCATCTGATTGCTGGCCTTGTTGTTCCCTTGTCGTCGTATGTGGCGGCGTTTCTCTGGCTTACGTTCGACCGTCTACGAGCAACAATTGATCCCTCGATTGTTCCTCAGAACATCCAACTGCGATACGAGGGCATTCCCCCGCTCAGCCATCTACTGCAACCCAGCGTCTTGCTCAACTGGCTGCCACCCATTGAGAGTTACGATCCACTTCGCTTCACAAACTTCGAGGTGCTGTCATTTCGCAGCATCACTATCAATCTGCTTCTCGCAGGCCTTCTAATCGCGGCGCTTCGTTTTCGTCAAGAGAGTCGACTGTCCGTTCTTGCAGGGTTTACTTTTCTGATTGCAATCTTTGGGTCACCCTTGTTCGTGGCAGCGACTGCCGCAACGTCAAGCGTCTTGGTCAATCCTGCTGGTCGCTACGGATTGAGCTTGCTTCCAGTCTTCGTTCTCGCTCTTGCCCATTCGGTTCGTGGTCGCATTCCAACCGTGTCATTGTCAGTCCTCGCGGCGATCACCTATGTAGTAGGCGTTGGCGCGATGGTGTCCTCATGAGTACGGAAGACAAGTCGTATACAGATCGACTTGTCAAGCTCTCTACGAGCCCGCTACGCAAGTTCCTCAATGTTCAAGCCCCGTACGGTTGGAATATTCGAAGGACTGTCACAGCCCCAACGCTTGATATCGGATGTGGAATCGGTCGTAACCTTGCTCATCTTCAAGGCGACGCTGTTGGCATCGACCATAACGAAACTTCAGTCGCAGAGTGTCGAAAGAATGGATTCACCGCGTATACACCTGGGGACTTTGTGACTTCGGTAGATGCACAAACGGAATATAAGACATTGCTGTTCTCACATGTACTTGAACACATGATGCCCACCGAAGCGGGTGATCTTCTCGATTCGTATCTTCCTCGTCTGGCTGGTGACGGACGTGTGGTCATCATGTGCCCCCAGGTTCGCGGCTATCGCAGTGACTCCACACACGTTCACTTCTTTGATGTTGCTGGTCTCACCAATCTTGTGACACAACGGGGACTTAGAGTGAGCAAAAGCTATTCGTTTCCACTACCGAGATGGTGTGGTCGATGGTTCGCGCACAACGAGACAGTGATTGTCGCCGCGCGGCAGTGACTAGTTGACGAATCGTTTTTCAACAAGCGTCCAAGACAACCACGCAAGGGGGACGGTGGCCGCAATTGTGGTGGCAGCGAGCATCGGTCCGTTCAAGGCCGTTTCGTCAATGAGGGCCACAATCAACTGACCCATCGGAAAGCCGTAGAGATACATGCCATACGAGAGATCCCTCTTTGTCCCCAAGTTACGAAAGTAGTGAGGCAGGAGGTGCCCGAGGCCAAGGAGAGCATAAGGAAGAAACAGGAGTCCCCATGGCCAGAAGATGTCAGCCGGAATGCTGATGATCACAAGCAACCAGGCTGCAACGGTCCATGTTGATCGCATAGGAACAACGTTCCGATAGTGCGACGTGACTGACCCAGCGATGAACGCCAGCCATAAGTTGAAGAACAGCCGAGCGTCAAGGTTTCCGAGAATCGGAAACGGTACTCCAACAAATATTCGACCTTGCTTATTTGCAAGAACCGCAGTGACTAGTGAGAGCGCGAAAATAGTTGTTAAGACAACGTGTGGTTGCTTTGACGAAACAACCCATTTAATGACTGCAAAGACCACCAAGTAACACGCAAACTCATACGGAAGAGACCAGAGACTTCCATTGATGCCACTTGGATATGGCATTCCATCAAGTACGTGACCAAGGTTGTACTGCGATGCACTCAGTGGAAGGTTGTTAACCACGTATGTCCGAACAGATCCATTTGCTGGTGCCAATAGTGCGTTATGCAAGTCGAGTCCGCGGACAGCAGCAATCAAGCCACCAAAAGCCACACCGCTCATCAGTAGTGCTACCCAATAACCAGGCAGGATTCGTGCGGCTCGCTTTCGGAAATATTGACTAGCACTTGATTGTTCAGCGCTGATGCCAATGAGCATTCCTGACAGAGCAAAAAATCCGGTTACCGCAAAGAGTCCAAGCGAGATTCCATTCGACGTCAGCGTTAGTGGTTCAAACCCATAGCCCCCAATAGACCAGGAATGGCTAACAATGACTAGAGCTGCGAGCAGAAGGCGAATGAGCCCAAAACTGTTCCCGCCTTTAGAAAGCGTCGCTGAGGCCTTTACTGTGCTCATGTACCCCGACCAATGTGATCTCGTACATATCGAGCAAGCGTGACTGGGAACAGAACAATCCGTCCGAGCCGCCATGTCCAAGACGAATAGATGGTGTCAAGTCGTCGTTCCATTTGCCTAAGCCGTCTTTCCAGAAATACGACCTTGAGGCGTAGGTCTGCTGCCTCAGCAGCCTGTTTCTGGGCAAATTTGATGACATCGCGAGATTCATCGTCTGAGAGGTCCACTCCACGAGTGTAAAGGTCTCACTTGAGAGGCGAGGACTAGGCTTCGGGACGTGAAAATTGTGCTCCTAGCTGGAGGATTAGGCACCCGGTTGAGGGAAGAGACCGAGTATCGACCAAAGCCGATGATCGAAGTTGGGGGAAAACCGGTTCTTTGGCACCTCATGAAGAATTTCGCAACATTCGGCCTGAAGGAATTCATTGTGTGCACGGGTTACCGCGGCGAAGTCATCAAGGATTACTTCCTCAATTATGAGGCAAGAATGAACGACTTTACGGCTCACTTTGGGGCGGCCAGTCAGATTGAGTACCACGGAGGGCACGACGAGTCGGACTGGAAGGTCACGGTTGCCGATACAGGTGCAACGACAATGACTGGCGGTCGTGTTAAACGTGTTGGTAAGTACATTGACGGTCGCTTTATGGTCACATATGGCGACGGGCTAGCGGACGTTGATATCGCCGCACTGCTCAAGTTTCATGAGGCGCATGGAAGACTTGCGACGGTTACGACCATCAGACCGCTGTCTCGTTTCGGTGTCATGGACTTGTCTAGCGATGGACAAGTAAAGCAGTTCCGCGAAAAGCCTCAGACCGACGACTTTGTGAACGCAGGCTTTTTTGTGTTTGAACCAAAAGTTCTGGACTATCTCGACGATGAGTGTGTTCTTGAACAAGCACCACTTGAACGACTCGCTCGCGAGGGTCAATTGATGGCCTACAAACACCAAGGCTTCTGGCAGCCGATGGACACGTACCGTGAATTCACGATGTTGAACGAGATGTGGGACAGCGGTAGTGCCCCCTGGAAGGTTTGGTAAAGCACATGTCCACTTCACCCTCAAGCCAGTTCTGGTCAGACAAACGCGTACTCGTCACTGGTGCTTCCGGAATGGTTGGCAGTTGGTTGACTCGGTGGTTAGCCGAAAGCGGTGCTTACACCGTCGCCTTTGTGGCCGATATGGATCCTCAGAGCGAGCTCATAAGAAGTGGTGTCATCAATCGCGTGAATGTCGCCAATGGTCGACTTGAGAACTACGACGATGTTGAACGTGCAATAAACAACCATGAAGTTGACACGATTTTTCACCTTGGCGCTCAGCCAATCGTCGGCGCTGCAAACCGCTCACCGCGACACACATTTGAATCAAACATTCAGGGAACGTGGAATGTTCTTGATGCGGCCAGACTTGTCAGCCCTCTTGTCAAACGCATTGTGGTTGCATCAAGCGACAAGGCCTATGGAACTCAAGAGAAGCTTCCGTACACCGAGGACATGTCGATGAACGGTGACCATCCGTATGAAGTGTCCAAGAGTTGCACCGACTTGATTTCGGTCACGTACGCACGGACATATGGCTCACCTGTCACCATTGCTCGCTGCGGCAATATCTACGGTGGCGGAGATTTGAACTGGAATCGAATTGTTCCTGGAACATTCAGATCGATACTTCGAAACGAGCAACCGATTTTGCGAAGTGACGGCACTTTTGTACGTGATTATCTGCATGTCGACGACATCGTTTCTGCTTATCTGCTACTCGGTGAGAACAGTCACAAACCAGAATTCGCAGGCGAAGGTTTCAACTTCAGCGACGAAACACCATTGACCGTCATGAATATTTATGAAGCCATTTGTGCTGCAGCTGGGAAACAAGGTCTTTCACCGAAGGTTTTGAATAGTGCCGTTGGAGAAATCAAGGATCAGTACCTTGATTCAACAAAGGCGCACAACGTGCTCGGATGGAAAGCACAGGTGTCTCTCGCAGAGGGACTTTCAAAGACGTTTACGTGGTATCGGAGCCTGTTAGGTGGACAATCGTGACTGAGAAGAAGCGTGTAGATGAGCTTCGCGCAGAAATACTTCGCTTGACCGACGAGTACTTCAAAGGAGCATTTCCTGAGAAACCATTTCTCGGTGGAATTTCAACAATCCCAGTGTCAGGAAAGGTCTTTAATGATCACGAACTTCGAAACCTTGTCGACTCTTCACTTGATTTTTGGCTAACGACCGGACGATATGCCGAGCAGTTCGAGAAGCGCTTTGCAAAAGTAATGGGTATGCGCCATGCAATGCTGTGCAACTCGGGTTCGTCGGCAAATCTTTTGGCAGTCACAGCTCTGACTTCACCTCGGCTTGGTAAGAGAGCCCTCAAGGAGGGTGATGAGGTCATAACAGTGGCTGCCGGTTTTCCAACAACCGTGAACCCAATTCTGCAAAACCGACTCGTGCCGGTTTTTGTCGATGCGCAACTTGAAACCTATGACGCACCAATCGAGAACATTGAAGCTGCGATCGGGCCGAAGACGAAAGCAATTGTGATGGCTCACACGCTGGGTAACCCGTTTGACCTCGAAGGCGTGATGCGACTTGCTGAAGAGCACAAATTGTGGGTCGTAGAAGACACCTGCGATGCCGTCGGAGCGAAATACAACGGTCAACCCGTCGGGTCGTTTGGAGATCTTTCAACCACGAGCTTCTACCCGGCACACCACATCACGATGGGCGAAGGTGGCTGTGTATTGGTCAAAAAAGGTTCGATGAAGAAGATTGTCGAGTCGTACCGCGACTGGGGACGTGATTGTTGGTGTCCTCCAGGTCAGGACAACACCTGTAACAGGCGTTTTGATTGGCAACTTGGTGAATTGCCTTATGGGTATGACCACAAGTACGTCTACTCGCACATCGGTTACAACTTGAAGATGACAGACATGCAGGCGGCTGTGGGCGTTGCTCAGTTGGACAAGCTTGATTCTTTTGTGGCTTCCCGCAACAAGAACTGGAAGCGGCTGAAAGCAGGTCTGAAGCCACTTGAAGAATTCATGATTCTTCCCAAGGCCACAAAGAACAGCGAACCCAGTTGGTTTGGGTTCCCAATTACGGTTCGAGAGAGTGCCCCATTCAGCCGGTTTGACCTTGTGCAACACATTGAGAATCACAGAATCGGCACTCGACAACTATTTGGTGGGAATCTTCTCAGGCAGCCGGCGTATCTTGGACTACCTATCCGAGTCGTTGGTAATCTCACCAACGCAGATTTCATCACCAACGGCACGTTCTGGATTGGGGTCTACCCAGGTCTCACCAACGAGATGGTGGATTACATGATTGAAGTCATCACCGAATTTGTTAAAACACCCAACAAGTGGGCGACAAAATGAGCATCAATAGAGATGTATTCGAGGACTTGTTTGTTCTTGAAATGGCAAACAACCACTGGGGTCGACTTGAACGCGGCAAAAAAATTGTGGATGACTTTGCTCATGTGGTGCGCTACAACGGAATTCGTGCATCAATCAAACTCCAGTTTCGTGATGTTGACACATTCATCCACAAGGATCATCGCGATCGAACAGACGTCAGATATATCAAGAAGACTATTGATACCCGGATGTCCCGCGAGCACTTCGCAGAACTAGTTCAATACATCAAGAAGGCCGGATGTATACCGACCGCAACTCCCTTTGACGAAGCTTCTGTCGATTTTGCAGAAGAACTTGAATTGCCAATGCTCAAGTTGGCAAGTTCCGACCTGAATGACTGGGTGCTCATCGAAAAGATTGCGACCACTAAGAAACCTGTTATTGCGTCAACAGGTGGGAGCAGCCTCAAAGATATTGATGATCTTGTGACATTTTTCGAGAATCGTAGGATTCCGCTGGCAATCAATCACTGCGTGTCCCTCTATCCGTCGGAAGACACTCAACTAGAAATGAATCAAATTGATTTTCTTCGCAACAGGTATCCGGGAATCACAATCGGCTTCTCAACACATGAGTATCACGACTGGACCTCGTCCATCATGATTGCATATGCCAAAGGTGCGCGAACATTTGAGCGTCATGTAGATATTGATGCCGACGGAATTGCGGTGTCGCCATATTGCACACTTCCCGAACAGTGCGATCAGTGGTTTAAGGCATTCAAGAAAGGTAAGGAAATGTGTGGTGCTCCTGGCACGGACAAGCGAAACCCACTCAAGGATGAAGTTGAGTACCTAGACGCTCTCGTACGTGGTGTCTATGCAAAGAGAGATCTTGAACCTGGGCATTTGATTCGCGACGAGGACGTCTATCTGGCAGTACCTCTTTTAAGAGGCCAACTCTCGTGCCGGGAACTTATTGCTGGGGAGGCACTCTCAAGGGGTGTCCGTGCACATGATGCGCTCACAATTGATCACCTTGATAATCCTTACTCTAGAACGGCTCAACTCCGAAGCCAGATCGAGAGTCGTGGTCTTGAGTTGTCGTGACTAATTTGAACTCAGAACAGAAATTTGCAGACTATTTCTGTGATGCCTTAGTTGAACTGGGTTACACGCATTGCTTCTTTGTTGCTGGGGGCAACATCATGCACTTGTTAGATGCCGCAAGAACACGATTTTCTTGTGTTCCGGTCGTGCACGAAGTTAGTGCAGGAATTGCAGCCGAGTATTTCAATGAGTCCGATGGTGACGGACGGGCATTCGCACTCGTCACAGCTGGTCCAGGACTTACAAATATCGTTACCGCTGTTGCTGGAGCTTGGCTCGAAAGTCGTGAGTTGCTGGTTGTGGGCGGACAAGTAAAGACCGCAGATTTACGGGATAAGACGATTCGTCAGCGAGGTATCCAAGAAATTGACGGAGTTGCGATTTTGCAACCGATCACGAAGATCAGTACACGCATTGACTACACGTGGAATCAAGACGAAATATTAGACGCAATTCGCATTAGTAGCACAATGCGACCTGGTCCTGTGTTCCTCGAAATCCCGTTAGATGTGCAGGCATCACTAAAGCCCAGAAGTAATGAGTCAAAATACCCAGCAAGAACAGCTATTGAGAATACGCATTCAGATCTTGATCAACATATTTTGACTATCAAGAAGAGGCTGGATGAATCAGAACGACCGCTCATTTTGATTGGTGGAGGTGTGTCTCGCAGGGTAACGAGGGCTCTTCAAGAGAAGATCAAAAACTTTGGCATTCCAATGATGACAACATGGAACGGCGCAGACAGGCTGGATTCAAGGTGGCCAAACTACTTTGGAAGACCCAATACATGGGGACAGAGACATGCCAATTTGCTTGTCGCACAAGCCGACTTGGTTATCGCACTGGGAACAAGATTGGGTCTTCAACAAACGGGATTCAATTGGAAAGAGTGGGCCTCCAAGGCACACAAAATCCAGGTTGACATTGATGCGGCCGAACTCACAAAGGGTCATCCGCATATTGATAATGCAATTTGTTTTGATGCCGGAATGATTCTTGAGGAGATACTCAACACGGAGCACAAGAACTACGGTGACTGGATCTCTTATTGTCGTGAAGTTACTGACCTCCTGCCTCTGAATGATCCGAATAATGAGACAAGAGATGGTTATATATCCCCATACGATTTTTTTCTTGGGCTTTCCGAACTATTGCGTGAGGACGACTTAATCATTCCGTGCTCCTCTGGAGGAGCGAACTCAACAGCACTCCAGACCATTCAGCAGAAGTTTGGGCAAGTGGTTATCACTGACAAAGGCTTGGCCAGCATGGGATATGGACTTGCAGGGGCAATTGGAGCGGCACTGGCGAATAAAGGGAGAAGGACGGTATTGATCGAAGGCGACGGTGGATTTGCGCAGAACTTACAGGAATTAGCAACCATCAGGGTCAACTCCCTGCCAGTTAAAACATTCATCTTTGCAAATGAGGGATACGCGTCAATACGGACTACTCAAAAGAATTACTTTGGCGGCTCTTACCTCGGGTGTGACACGTCAACTGGGCTTGGTTTTCCCGACTGGCAACAACTTTTCGAAAGCTATGAAATTCAAACTATGGAACTAGTCACCGATTGGGCAAGTAGCAATAGGTTTCAAGAGTCGTTTAAGTCAGAGGAACCGATGGCCTATGTCGTACCGATTGATCCTCTTCAAACATATTGGCCGAAGATATCGAGTCGTGTCGTTGAGAATGGCGGAATGGAGTCTGCTCCATTGCACCAAATGTCACCCGACCTCGATCTTGGGCTCCTAACAAAAGTAACCAAGTATCTATGAAGAAAAAACTATCAATAGCAATTCCAGCGTGGAACGAAGAGGAAAACATTCCTGAGTTGCTTAGAAGAATCGCAGTGATGCACAGCACAATCGCAGATAGCTACGATCTTGAAGTAGTTGTCTGTGAGAATGGTTCAACTGATGGAACCTATGCTGTTTTGAAGAAAAGTCAGAACCAATATCTCTGGCTGCGGATCATCAGACTTTCGAGAAATTTTCATATGGAAGGAGGAATGTTGGCAGCTCTGTCAAAAGTTTCGGGCGATTGCTGCGTGATCATGAGTGCTGACCTGCAGGATCCTCCCGAATTAATTCCTGAGATGGTGGAGAAGTGGGCACTTGGAATTGACCATGTATACGCAGTCATTACATATCGTCATGGTGAATCATGGTGGAGAAGGCAAGCGGCTGAATGCTTCTACTGGGTAATTGACAAGATCAGTGACACCCCTGTTCCTCGAAACGCCAGCGATTTTCGACTTGTTGACCGGCAACTGTACGTGGCGTTCAATAACCTTCCTGAAAAGGATCGAATGGTTAGGGCAGTCTGGGGTTGGTTAGGCTTTTCTAGTGAAGCATTACATTACGAACGCGCACCGAGACTTAGAGGGAAATCGTCCTTTAAACCATTCGTGACCGCAGGATTTGCTTTGCGAGGATTGCTCGCAAGTTCCAGAACACCTTTAAAACTGATTCCAGTTGTCGGGGTCCTACTGGCAGTCGCCTCATTTATTGGGCTAATCGTGAACATCTTCAGGGCCGTAGTAATTGGAGTTCCATTTGCAGGGTTTGGAACCATTACCTGCATGATTCTTTTGTTGTTTGGAATTTTGTTTCTTTTCCTCAGCATCTTGGCAGAGTACATTGGCATGATTTTTGTTGAAACCAGATCAAGACCCACGTATGTCGTGAGACACGACCGCAATGACGCCTCATGAAGTAACCGATAATGGCCGAGTCAATGAGGACTTGCGCGAGATTTATGAATCGAGCAATGAACAACTGAGAGCATTGAACGATGCAGACGTCCTCATCTTTGGCGCTACAGGCTTTGTGGGGACATGGTTAAGCATAACGCTTGCACAGTCAATGTCGATGAGTAATTCTAAAGGTCGCTTGTTCCTGCTGTCACGCGGTGGCAAGTTTTATGAATACCCAAATGTCAGAGTCAACATCAATAATTCTAGGGTAAAACACATCCAAGTTGATGTCACGCAATTTGCGATTGAAAAACTTCCTCGTGTTGACTTTGTTATAAATGCTGCGACGCCTGCCCGAGCATCTCTAAATGCAATTCATCCAAAACAAATGATTGATGTCATCACGCAGGGTCAGAGAAACATCTTGGAGTTCTGTATTCGCAACGAAGTTAAGAAATGCCTGTTTCTTAGTAGTGGAGCAATCTATGGTCAGCAATACAACTCCAACAAAAAGGTATCTGAAGATGATTTGATTTCGCCATCTACCCTTGTTGCGTCAAATGCTTACGCTGAAGCGAAGAGAATGGCTGAGATCGAGTCAGCGATTGCGGTTGCGATGTCCGGTGTTGGATGCTCGATTGCCCGATTGTTTGCGTTTCTAGCACCGTTTCTCCCACTCAATGAGCACTTTGCTGCCGGCAATTTCATCGAAACCGCTCTGAACTCTCAACAAGTAAATATCCGGACCGAAGGAAAATCAATTCGTTCGTATCAATACGCCACGGATATGGTTCACTGGCTACTCAAAATTTTGCTTGATGGTGAACCTGGGCGAGCGTACAACGTTGGATCGTCAGAAGAAATTTCGATACGTCACCTCGCACAGCGTATAGCGCTGTTAGCTGGAGATTTGCCCGTTATCTCAGAAGAACTTCAAGAATCTCCTACGTGGTACGTACCAGATGTTTCCCGCGCCTTTCACGAACTTGGGCTATACAACCAGGTCTCACTAGATGAGGCGATCGTTCGGACCATGCGTGCAGCAAGAGGCGGTTGAGCACAGAGAACTTTGACGGGACTAGAGTAAGGCAATGGTTGGCTCTCTCTACTCTGACTACGAAGCAAGAAAACCCCACAAGAGATTAGAATTCTTAATTTACGCTTGGCATGATCGACTTCTGTGGTGGGCATCAAATGCTGCTTCAATTAGTCCCAATTCAAGAATTCTTGAGATTGGACCAGGCCACGGCTTCTTTGCACGACAATGTATAAAGAAGGGCTACCGCTATCAAGCTATAGACACGAGTCCCGCAGTAGTAGAAACCTTGCGAGCAGACGGGATCATGGTTGAGCTGACAGATCTTGAGAAGTGGTCAAATTCAGAGAAATATGACGTAGTGTGGTTGTCCCATGTTCTCGAACACATGCAGAACTGGGCCATGGCGCGCGACCTGATTTTATCGGTGACACAAAAACTTACACAAGATGGAATCGTCGTAGTAGTCAGCCCGGATATTCTCAGCTGGAAGCAACACTTTTGGGATGTGGATTGGTCACACGGATATCAGACATCCATTCGATCGTGTGTGCAATTACTGAATGATGTCGGATTTAGCGTCGAAGTTGCGACACATCATCGGGGTGCATACACCGGATTCATCCCGCGGACTTTACTTGCAGCTTCATCTCTTCTCCCTCACACCCTCCTTGACAGAGTTGTTACTCCAAAGCGTGCAGCGAAAGGTGACGGATTTTTTTACACTTGGAAGGTCTTATTTGCCTGGCGACAAATTTTGATCATTGGTAGGAATAGTCCGCAGAAATGAAGATACAGAACTCACGATGGAACAAGACGTCAAACATAGTCTCAGGACTTGTCGCCTCGCTTTCGTGCTTCATCGCAAGTGATGCACTAAACAGCAGTCTGAAACGAAAACCCAGCGAAGACAAAAGTATCAATCTAAAATCTGACGTCAAATCCATATGAGAGATTACTGTAGTGCTACAACGTGAAAGATGAGTTAAGTACTATCGAAAACGTGCTGACTTCGTGTGAACTCTGCAATGGTCAAGTCAAGTTCAAATCCTATGCATTTGTCGCCCCTTGGATTGCAGACTCAAGAATCCGCATGACTTCTCGACTGATGACGTGCGCTGAATGTGACTTCGACTTCTTCTCAAGGACTTTCAGCGAATCTGAGCTAACAAGAATGTACAGCGACTACCGCAGTCCTGCGTATCAGCGAATGAGACAAAGATACGAGCCTTGGTACACGATGCGTAGAAATCTGGAGATTGGTCAAGATGGTGTTGTCGTAGATGAACGCCGAACACGACTTGAAATGTTCCTACATAATCAACTAGGTACAGACAAAGTTGGTTCAATCAAAAGTGTCTTAGATATCGGTGGCGATGAGGGTCAATTCATTCCGAAGCTTCCGCAGTTAGAGACGATGGTTGTTCTAGAGGTCTCTCAAGCACCGGTTCGTCAAGGAATTCAGCGCATTGCATCACTGAGTGAAGCTCAAGGTAAAGGTTTTGATCTCGTCATGATTTGCCACACGCTCGAGCACGTTCAGAACCCCCTTCAATTTATGCGTGATATCTTGGCAGATCTCGATGATTGGAATTATCTGTACGTCGAGGTTCCGATTGATGGCTATGAGATGCGGGGCCGCTGGTTTAACTCTCGGGGTCAGAGACTGCTTCGTGACTTGATAATACGTGTGCCGGTACTAGGTATTATTGTCGACTTGTACGTACAAATTGTACGAAGACTCGGAATTCGCTTGATGTTTCCAGCGGTAGTGAAGCAAAGTGAACATGTAAACTATTTCTCTAGGGTCGCAGTTGAGCAACTTGCGACTCAACTTAATCTTCGTGTGTTCGGTGCTTTCTTGAATGCAACTAGCGAATCAATCAGCGCTCCATTCAATAAGAGTCTGGGCGCAATATTGATACGTAAATGAGGAGTTGTCATGATTCTTGGGCCATTGACAATCTGCAGGCTTGAGTTATCTACAATCCGATTTACTTCGGCTCGTCCGTCTACTGGCCTATCTCACTTCTAAACTGAGTTTTGCGCTCCTCTGCGCACTCACGTCTGATCAGTCCAGTGAGCGAAACCAAGAGCAGCAACAACATCAAAGGAACATTGATGTAGTTAAACAATTGGGCGTTTGGTTTACCAAGACTTATTCCTTTGCTGGCAAGGAGTACGGGGAGGACAAAGGCCACTGCTTTCACGTATCGACTGTCTTCCGTCGACTGTTGAAGCATAAAAGGAACTGCAAGAAAATATGAGAGCGTATAACCGTAAGTGACTGGCACAAACAAAACAAGCACTACTGAAGTTATACAGACGGTAAGGCTTAGAGATTTGTGCCCCCGGAGGACAATCACCGCAGAACAAACCCCAATTATCAACATGCTGACGAAGTTGTAGTGGCTCAACAGAACACTAGAAAGATCCGAAATGGCAGATACACGGTGGTCAACGAGGAGTGTGAGGAAGCCATGGAGTGAGTGATTGAGATGTATCTGTCCGGGTCCAGCCACTGATGAGAGGCCAAATATGTTGCTGTAGAACTGTTTCCAATCAGCTATCAGGTTGTCACCAATGAAAACCATGGCAACCAGTGATACACCAGTGAACGTACACAGTCCGATAAGAAGTGCTTTGAACGAACCGCGCTTTAGGAGTAGTACGAGTAGAAAGAGTGGATAGATTTTGATTGCTGCTGCAAGTCCTATCCAGACCGCAGCGTGAGTTCTCTTGTGTTTCTCGAGAGCTTGAAACGCCACCAACGTGCATCCAACTGCAAGAAGCACATTGTTCCCTCTGTCTAATGCAAATAGGAATGGATACGTAAGAACATACCCAAGAGTTAATGCGGTGGCAGACCAGGTGATTGAGGTATTGCATTCTCGTTGATATGCAGGAACTAGGACGGCAAGTGAGCAGACAGCGATGAATGTCAGCAGCGCGAGCGGGTAAGGGACCCATGTGAGTGGCCTTAATAGTAAATGAGCAAAAGGTGGATATGAGCTACTACCAAGGTCCTCAACGTTTCGGTACGGTGACGTATTGGCACTTCGGAGGAGTGTTGACCAGAAGTCCCCAAAAAAATGCACTCCAACATTGAAGCGAGATGGATCATATTTCTCTGGATTTACAAAAGAACCTGGAAAGTCGGCACCCGGGTGAAACTGACTATCAAAGGTCATCTTCTGTAAATAGAAGGAATAGACATAGGTCGCCACGTAACTGACAAGAAAAGCGATCGCAGAGGTCGCGACGTAGATTTCAAATGGCTTTGAACGGGCTCGAGGCGGCCGCATTTCTGATGTGTCACTCATCTGCCACGACCCTATTACGGCTAGGGAGTCAGCTCTGAGATGCGATACGTAGTTGGTGACGGCCTGAACACAACGTATGAGCCTCCGTTTGTACGGGCTTCAGAGATCACTCCCCAAGGGTTCAGTTGGGCTAAGCGCTCTGGGTTGTCAGTCACGATGGAAACACCGCGAAAGAAGTCCCGTTCAATCAACAATTTAATGCTGTCTTCAGGAACACCATTGCCAAGAATGGTCTGGCGGAAGATCTCATTGTTTGGACCGTCCACGCCAGCGAGGCTTGAGCCCCAGCGCGTGCAGTTGTACGACCCAGCCCACTTGCCAGTTGCTTCGAAATCACCAACGAACATGCACACAACGGCCCGTGGGCCTTTGGAGGCCGCCTCTTGAATGAGAGGAAGAATACCTGCGATGGCATTTTGACCCCGTTCGCCCTCTGATGGGTTTCGCGGCCAGACATTGTTGAGGTCGTTCGAAAGTGATGTAACGCCCAAGCTTGTAATCGAGGCAAGTGCCAATGCCGGCAACCAAGCTGTCCCAGCACCAGAGTGTCGTAGCACCGCAGTTGCGACCAGACCAAGAAGTAACGGAAAGAGCATGTACATGACGATGAATGTCAGCTTGGTCGTGCCGTAGTGAGCAGGTCCTCCGGTTCTCAGAAGGTCATTGAACCAAACAAGAGCGAGCCATCCAGACGCAATTGAAGTAGCAACGATGAGGTGAATGATTTCCTGACGGGGAAGGAAATACCACGCGACTAGCGACGCCGTGAGTGCGAGCAGGACAAAGAAGGTCACAAGGGTTTGGGAGCCAATCCAAATAGACCCTTGTAGACGATCGACATCCGGGTAACGACGCAGAATCTGCTGCAGGTGCAACACAATATTCAGCAGTGAGAGCGCGAGTGCTGCGAGGTGAAGATACGGCAGTCGCAAGGTAGAACCGCGCTGGCGGACGAGTCGCACGATTTCCCAAATGACTCCGACTCCAACTATTGGAATAATCGGAAACCACGAAAGCCCGGTGAAGACTGCCGTTAGCGCAATCCATGCGGGCCGCCGCGTCGCATCAACCCGTATCAGAACGATGACGAGAGATTGGGCTCCGACTAGGGCAGCAAGTGTGCTCAGGTAACCAAATCGTGCAAGCAGGAGACCTCCGAGAAGTGCTCCAACTGCGGCAGGAACACTGAGGAGAAAAGCAACGATGAAACTATCCGTAGTTACGAATCGCTTGCAGAGAGAACAGACAATCGCGCATGTCAAGTACACACTTGCGACGATGAACAGCGCCTCCATAATGAGAATGCCAGCTGCCATTTGTGACGCATCGGACAATAAAGGCGACAGAAGTGAGGATCCCGGTACAAAGTCACCAACCTGTCTGAAGACCCACATGAGACTCGGAAGTGTGTGACCAAGGTTCTCAACGTCGCGAACTCCGATTGAACCGCTTGTACCGGCGCGTCCAAGCATGTTTAACCAGGCGGCATTGTCTTCAGACGCATGTGCGAGTACCCACCATCGTGCTCCGATGTCTTTAAGGTCCAAAATGCGTTGGCCAAGAAGGAGTAGTGCACCACCGGCAAAAAGAACTGGAATGTAGGCGGTACGTGATGGTGAGTGCGTTGGAATTGTGTGAGCTTTGCCCTTGATGACCCATACGCCTGCAAGTACGCCAACCGTTACGGAAGCTGCGATGACTAGAGGTCCAGCGGTCGAATTGAAGATCGTGGTGATCGTCGATACAACGAGGATGGATGTACATAGCCCAGCCCCGAAGGCCAAAGTTGCATGTTCTAAGGGGTGACCACTCAAAGAAAAGAGTGATGGAATGGCAACGATGAGAGCGCCCTCAAGGCCATCTGCTTGTACAAACCAGCGAAGCACCATGCCAATAAGAAATCCGACTAAGAGTCTCATGATGACAGGTGATTGCACTCGCAAGTTCACGTCGAAAGACTAGTCACGGGGTGACTGTGCAATTGCTTCCCTGATGACCTCAGAAAAAGACTCAAGGTTGGTGTTCCACGAGCACCGTTTTTCTGCACTCTGCCGCGAAAGAATCGCCAGTTGACTCCGGGCGGAATCGTCGTTGATGAGAGACATCACGGCCGACACAAAGGTGTCATCAAGAGGGCGGTAGAGGACACCTTCTCCCTCGGGAATCATTGAACGCAGCCCGTCAACTGGTGTTGCCACTGCGGGAATGCCACAGCACAGATATTGGAGCACCTTGCTGGGAAGAGCGCAGTTAGTAACCAGAGAGGGCGGAAAGGTGTTGATGGCAACATCGGCGAGAAGCATGTGTTCTGCCAATAATGCGTAATCAATGAACCCGGTGAAGATGACTTGTTGTGTAACGCCAAGCCTATGTGCGAGGTCCTTGAGTGTTTTTTCGAACTCGCCTCCACCGAGGAGGAGAACCTTTACGTGGGGATTGGCCCGCAAGGTTGGTGCGAAAAGCTCCAAGAAGTTATCCAGCCCTGCAAAGCGGTACAGCGTTCCCATGAACATGACGACACGATCGCGTGGTGAGAGTCCGAGTGATAATGCAAGGGGCACGTTCCTCGGTGCGGGTTTTAAGGCGTGAAGATCCATGCCGGGGTAGTTCACTCGTACGGCGTTCGGTGGTGCTCCACTTTCTACGCAATAGTTCGCTAGTGCAGCGTTGTTTGCAGATACAAGGGTTGCATTGCGATAGATGAACTTTTCAGCTCGATGGATAAGCGGTTGAAATATTGTCTTACGAAGTTCGTGGGAGACATCAAGGGCGCGAAATATCACTGGAATGTTGCGCTTCCGTGCTAGACGAATGGTCTGCCAACCGTTCGTCGGAACCCCGTAGAGCACTATTGCGTCAGGTCTCTTTTCTGCAATTGTTTTTCGGAGTAACGGTAAGAAGGTGATGCTTGCGAGAAGGCGGTCAAGCGGCGGTGGCATTACTCGCCCCGGCGTTCTTACTTCAATTGAGCTATCAGCATAGGCACGTCGGGCAGAACGAACAACTGAAGATCGAAAATCAAGTAGACGTCGAAATCCTCGCGGCTTTTTGCCTTCTGGAAAATCAATCAGCGTGACTTCGTGTCCTTCAATTGACAAAAGCTCGGGAAGTTCGTGAATCTCGTAAACGACCTTACTCCACCAATTGATTTCATGGATGAAGACAAGTCGCACGACTATTTAACGAAGTAGTTCATCGCTGTGGTCAATTGCGTCTTCAAGCATCAACTTGTTCGACGACAGAAGTTTTACGGTATCGGCTTCAGTCATGACAAATCGATCTGAGCTGAATTCACCGACGAGTGCAGGTGGTTCACCAGCGCTCTCGTCAATTTCAGTCAGCATTGGTCTAATCGCGTAGTAGTCGCCACGTATGACGGTACGTGTTGCTTCTTCCTCGGAAATGAGAGATTCATGAACTTTCTCCCCGGGCCGAATCCCTGTGATTTTTGTTTCGATGTCCCTATTCCCGATGAGAATTTTCGCGATGTCCGTCACTTTGGCTGCCGGTACTCGGGGGATAAAGATTTCGCCTCGTTTCGCGTACGCAACGGCATTGAGAATTGTGTCTACAGCTTGTTCGAGACTGAGAAGAAAGCGTGTCATGTCAGAGGTGGTGATCGTGACAGGTCCACCAGATCGAATCTGATCGTGGAAGAGTGGGATTACTGAACCTCGAGATGCTAGTACGTTTCCGTACCGCGCACCAATAAAGCGTGTATTCGGACAGTACAAGTTGGCGCTAATGAAGACTCGTTCTTGAATTGCCTTGGTCATACCCATGACGTTGACGGGTTTACAGGCCTTGTCCGTGGAAATGCCTACAACCGTTTCAACTGGAAGCTGTAAATCCCGAATCGCTTGAACAATATTCTGAGGACCTTCAATGTTGGTCCGTACGGCTTCCATTGGAAAGTACTCACACGAAGGAACCTGTTTAAGGGCCGCAGCATTAAAGATGATGTCGGCTTGCCTACAGACCGACGCCACGCTGTGAAAGTCACGGATGTCTCCGATGACAAACTCAAGAGTCCTCTCAAAGTTCTGAAAGATGATTTCGTCAGTCGCAACACGTCTCTGTAAGTAGTCCATCCGCATGTAATGCTGCTTTGCTTCATCACGGCTGAACACGATGACTTTCTCTGGGGTGCCTGCCACACCAGAGAGAATCCTCTTAGTGAGGGTTTTCCCCAGGGAACCGGTTCCCCCAGTAATAAGGATTCGCTTGCCTTCAAACAGTTGATTCATTGAGCTACGCCCGTCGCATAATTGCCAGTAAGTGACTTCAAAGAGCCTACTATCTGGCGCGTTTCCGCTGATTGAGCGTCCCTCGGGGCCACGATTGGTCATCGGTAGTCTGACAACTATGCACGTGACGAGCGCGAGATGCCGAGGGTGATGGCGTCATGAACGTCGTCGTCACGGGTGCGGCCGGCTTTCTCGGTTGGCATATCAGGTGTGCACTTTTAGCCGAAGGGCATCACATTGAGGCAATCGACCGAGACCGTTTCTGGAGCGAGGATTTCGAAGCGGCAGTCAGGAACGCCGATGCGATAGTTCACTGTGCTGGGGTTAATCGTGGCAGCGATGACTTGGTTCGCAATGGAAACTTAGAACTAGCGGAGCACCTCGCACAGACATACACGGCTCAAGATTCAAACGCCCGCATCATTTACCTGAATTCAACCCATATTGACCGTCAGACGGTTTATGGAGATGCAAAAGCAGAGGCCGCTACCGCACTTGCCAACGTTGCAGCGGAACGTTTTGTTGATCTCGTGCTCCCCAACGTTTACGGTGAAGGTGGTCGGCCTTTCTACAACTCTGTCGTCTCAACATTTTGCCATCAGATTGCAAATAATCTTGATGTCACAATTAATGATGATGCTGCTCTCGAAGTAGTTCACGCTCAGGATGTCGCCGATGAAGTTCTCAAACACCTGAATTCACCAACAACAGGTCAGCTGCGCCTTGCAGGTGTCAAGACATCGGTGGTGGAGCTTGCAAACTCGCTTAAGACCATTCATGAAGTCTACGGTCGCAACATTCTCCCAAAGACAGATGATCTGTTTGCGCGCTCTCTTTTTAACACGCTTCGAAGCTATGGAATTCCTGAGATGATTGTGCATACCCTTGATCCACGAAGAGATGACAGAGGGCACCTAATTGAGTTGGTAAAGACGGGTTCGGGTGGACAGCTCTTTGTGTCTTGGACAAAACCGACCATCACTCGTGGCAATCATTTTCATCGTCGGAAGATTGAGCGCTTTGTTGTGATGGAGGGGAAAGCACGAATTCGTATGCGCAAACTCTTCTTTAGCGACGTCATCTCTATTGATGTAGACGGTGATTCACCGGTCTCAGTTGATATTCCCACGCTCTACACGCATGAAATTACGAACACTGGCGATGCGTTGCTACTAACTGCGTTCTGGACGGATGAAATCTTTGATCCCTCAAAACCTGAGACATATGCCGAGGTGGTATAAGTGAAACATCTGAAGGTTGTGACCATCGTCGGTACTCGGCCAGAAATCATCAGGCTGTCGTCAGTCATCAAACGACTCGAGAACTCGTTTGACCACAAGCTCATCCATACCGGTCAGAATTATGACTATGAACTCAATCGCCTGATGTTTGAGGATCTTGAACTGAGAGAACCTGATGTCGTTCTTGAGCCAAGTAAGTCTTCGCTTGGAGAGATGATTGGGGACATTCTTGCTGGTACAGAGCGTACATTGCGAACGCTTAAGCCCGATGCAGTTCTTGTACTAGGTGATACGAATAGTTGCCTCGCAGCGATTATGGCCAAGAGACTTCATATTCCTGTTTTTCATATGGAAGCAGGAAATCGTTGTTTCGATGAGAACGTGCCAGAAGAGACAAACCGGCGCATCATTGACCACATTGCAGATTTTAACTTGACGTATACCGAGCATGCGCGCAGGAATTTGCTTAAAGAAGGAATCGAATCACGCCGCATCTATGTGACGGGTTCGCCGATGCGAGAAGTTCTTGATCACTACAGAAGCGCAATCGTTTCTGCGCAGCCGCTGAGTGAGCTTAGCCTTACAGCGGGGAAGTATGTTCTTGTATCGACTCATCGGGAAGAGAACGTAGATAATTTGCCTCGCTTACAAACACTGATGGAGACTCTCGAAACTGTCGTCACGGAGTTCGATGTTCCAGTAGTGGTGTCAGCGCATCCAAGACTGCGCAAGAGGCTTGAGAGTCTTCGTTCTTCAATTGGTGAACGCATCATCTTTCACAAACCATTTGGATTTATTGACTACAATAAATTGCAGATGAGTGCACTTTGCACGTTGTCGGACAGTGGAACTATCAGTGAAGAAGCTGCAATCTTGGGCTTTCCTGCGGTCACGATTAGAAGTTCGATTGAGCGACCGGAAGCAATGGATACGGGATCAATTATTGTCGCGGGAATTTCCAAGGAAAATGTCATTCCTGCGATGCACTTGACAATCTCCCAGTGGGCGGCTGGGCAGCAGCCCGAGGTTCCTGAGGACTATCAGATTCTAAATACCTCGCAGCGGGTGGTGAATCTCATAGGGGGTCTTGCTCGGATGCACGCTGAGTGGAGCGGCGTTCGCGCAATAAGCGAGTGAGGAGTGGCGTGAAAGGAATTGAAAGATTGCTACGCAGCATCTTTCTTTTCCCACTTTGTCTTCTTGTATTTGTCATTGTGATGACAATCTTGAATGTATCCGGTTCATCAGTGGGTGTGTACGGAGTATCGGCTGGGCAGACCCCTGAAGAGTCAGGCCTCATAACAGGTGTTGTGCGACCAATCAGAAGTGATGAGTGGTTGGTTCGAACTCCATGGCTGATGAGCCAAATACACAATGGGCTACCAACACAGACCAAGAGCGGGTTTGGTCCCATTGATGCCGGTGTTGTGGGTGACTTACCGACGCGAAGTCTTGATCTGTTGGTGAGACCGCACCATGTCACGTCATGGTTTCTGCCCCCAGATCGGGCACTTGCGGCTGAATGGTGGATATGGCATTTGTTGATGATGTCTGGCATTTATACGTTTGTGATTGCGATTTCTCAACACCGAGGTGCTGGGGTCCTCGCTTCATTTGTGTTGGCATTGAGCCCGTCAACACAGTGGTGGCTTGCCCCGGGCACGTTCACCACTGTGGGGTATGGGACACTCGCCGGTGGCCTAGCAGTTCTTGCTTTTCAAGCACGAGGAAAACGGTGTCAGATTGGGCTGTCGGCGCTAGCCGGATGGAGTGCGGCATGCATGTTGTCAACGCTTTACGTACCGTGGATCATCACGACCACAATTGTCGTTAGCTGCGCAGTTCTTCCCGTAGTGGGGTTTCGATTGTGGTCGGCAACAGATCCCAGATGGCAATTTTCCACCCTTGTCCGGGTCATGAGTGTGATGGGAGCAATCTTCCTTGTGCTCATTGCTTCCTACGTCGTGCGACATAGCGAGGCAATACAGGCAATCGGAGAGACCGTCTATCCAGGTCAGCGCACGGGCGAGCGTGGCGGAACACTCAACCCAGCAACCGTGTTTGGGGCTCCGTTTGATTTTCTTGCGTATGGACCACAAACGGTCAACATTAACGGCACCAATCAATCAGAGAACTCAAGCGGAATTGTGTTCGCGCTTCCAGTTGCAGTCGTCTTCTTTGGTCTCCTCGCTGCAGGCAAAAGACTTCGAGAGAGCAAGGAGGGACTTGCCCTTACAGGACTATTGGCTGGTAGTGCGATACTGGCTGCTTGGGCATTTTTGCCCTTTCCTGCATATATAGGTCGCTTTGTGTTGCTCGATCGAGTTCCTCCCGGTCGTTTACCTCCTGCAATCAGTCTTGTGAGTGCACTTGCACTTGGTGCACTTGTGTCCTATATACATAACAACAAAGTCGCCGTTTCAAAATCTGTGCGTGTTGCTGCGATTCTGGTCTTTTCTTTTGTTCAGTTGTGGGCTGCCGGTCTGTATCGGGTCGAGTTGAATGAGGTGAACCCTTGGAGACCTATTCTTGCGATTTTGGTCCTCGTTATTGGGTGGGCATTCGTCACCAGTAGTCGCTGGATTATGGGAGCTGTCATATTGATTGCCTTTGGTTTGGTTCAGACGGCCCATATCAATCCGCTTCAGCATGGGGCAGAGGTGCTTCTAGATAACCCTGTGAGTCAACTCATCAAAAAGGTAGAGAGTTCGAACGCTAAGGACTCAGGGTGGCTCATGCTCGGTGGTGACGTGTACGTGCGTGGATCAATTGAAGCGACAGGCGTGGATTTTTTCTCAGGTATAAGTCGCTATCCGAACCATGAGACTTGGAAAAAGCTTGATCCAAGTCGTCAGTACGTTGACGCATGGAATCGATATGCCCATATCGTAATTGAGGCTGGACAAACTGGGTCAGCGCCGATTATTTCATCACCACAAACCGACGTCGTAAAGGTTGTTCTGGACCCTTGTGATCGCCGTCTCATCGATGTTGGAGTCAAGAACATCGTGACTCAGGACTTTGAAGTGACGGGATGCGGAACTCTTCTTGGCACGACAACTTGGGGTGCGAGAGTGGTGCGGGTTTACGGCCTATGACTAATTCAGTTGATTAAACCGGTCATTATCGAAATGTCGACCCCAGCGGTTCATGAGTAGTTTGAGTTCGGCTTTGTCGACAGTTGCATCGCGTGAAACTGACTCGAAATGATAAAGCTTGGCATGTGGCGTCCAGATAATTCGGTATCCAGCTTCAAGGATTTTGAACGCTAGATCAACATCATTAAAACAATTTGGGAATTGCACACTCAGTCCGCCAACTTCAGCGTAAACCTCTCGGCGCATAAGCGCAGCAGCTCCGGTGACGCCACTACATTCTCGTGCAACTGCAAGAATTCCGAACTCTCCACCCTGACGGCTTGGATGGCCGTTACGGAAATTGTGTGGAGATGGAGTGTTTGAATGGGATGCACTCTGAATTCGTCCATCCTCAAGTAGAAGCATTGGCCCTACAAGGCCAACGTCATCCTCCAATGCAAGCGACACAAGGGTTGACAACCAGTCAGAATCAATAACTTCAATGTCATCGTTCAACAAGAGAATCAGCTCTCCGTTGCTGTGTGCGAAGCCAGCATTGCATTTGTCAGAAAAATTGAATGGCTTTGAATATTCAATGAGTCGAAAATCTGGATCAACCATCTGATGGAAGTCGTCTATTACGAGCGACGGCGTATGGGTATCAGCCACAACAATCACTTCAATGTTCGAGTAGTTCGTCTTTGAGCGAAGTGAGGCAATGAGATTCGTGACAAGTACGGTTCGATTTCCAAAAATGACTTTCTCGGTCCCACGCGTCGGAATGATGACGCTGACGCGAGGTTCGCTCTTGAGATGTCGGACGATGCGGTGGTAACCAAAACCTCCGTCTTCCACCGAGGCATCAATTCCCACGCGATGAAGATGTTCTGATACAGCCTTCTGAGCGGCAAGAAATGCCTGTGGTTTTTCGTCTACAGAAGTGGCGGTGGATCCGGGAATGGCACGCCAGTGATAGAGAACCTCTGGGATATGGGCTATCTCTCGTGCGCGTTCGGTCACACGGAGTATCAGGTCGTAGTCCTGAGAACCATCAAATCCTGCACGGAACCCGCCGACATCCTGAGCCAATGCTGTACGGAATACAGATAAGTGGCAGCAGTAGTTCTGCCCCCGGAGTCTTTCCGGTGACCAATCTGGTTTCAAGAAGACGTCGAAGTGCTTGCCATCAAGGTCAATTTTGTCCTCGTCCGTATACAGGTAGTCGCAGGCAGGATTGTTGTCGAGGTGTTGGAGCACTCGTTCCAGAGCCTCAGAGTGCAGTTCGTCATCATGATCAAGGAGTGCGATGTAGTCGGACGTGGCAAGTGTTAACCCAACTTGAGATGCAGCCGCGATTCCTCCATTCGTTTCCCTGAAGAGTATGTGGATTCTTGGGTCAACAGAGCTCAGGCTGTGGAGGTATTCGACTACTTCCTGATCCGTCGAACGGTCATCGATGAGAATTAGTTCCCAATCGTGCGTTGTCTGTCGAAGAACTGAGTCAACACATTTCTCGAGTGCCCACAGTGGCGGGTCAAAAACAGGTGTCAAAACAGAGATTCGCGCCACAGTTGTTTTACTTCATTACTTTTCGAAGAATGCGAAAAGGTGCGGTGAAATGTCGCCCTATGCGGAAGCTCCGAGAGTTTCGCAACATACGAACCTCGTCTCGGAGACGCCGAGTTTCAATCACCATCGGTTCCAATTCAACGAGGCGAGTTTCGGCATTGTACGCACGTGTCATTTCAGCCACGAGGCGCTCCATCGTTTCATTGACTCGCTCCTCAAGTACTTCGAGATGGCTCTTCGCTTCTCCCAATTCAGCAAGTTTGCCGATGATGTAGTCCTTCTGCTCAAGGCGAGTAAGGAGCAGATCTCGCTTTGCTTCTTCAAGCTGCAAGGTGAGGGCAGAAATCGAGTTGTGGGCCTCAGACAATTGAAGTTCTTGGACTCTTAACTGGTTCCGAGTCGTATGAAGAATGGAGTTAACTGCTGATAGTTCAAATAGTAGGTCTTCACGTGATGCTTCATGTGTCTTGGGTCCGATCTCGTCCAGAAGGGACCTATTTGGCATTTCAACTGGTGTCGCTTTAACGACAAATTGATACACGTCGCTATCTGGAGCTTGGTGCACCGCTTGAAGAACTTCGGTGGTGAAATTTGAGAGATCAACTCCCAACTCTGTCGTACCGAGTGGTGCTGTCGTACCATATAACTCGTCAATTTTGAAGCCGGCAGAACTAAACAGCTCGAGAATTGTTGTCCTAGTAAAGAATCTGAGGTGGGTCTTATCTAAGAGACCACGATCCGAGTACGGAAACTGCCCAGATAGAAGAGCAAGCCTCACGTCGCCATGGGCGATGTGAGGCAGCGAGACGATAACAAAGCCATTCGGAGCGAGCAAGCTGTGTAACTGCGCAAGCACAAGTTCAGGTCTCTTGGTGTGTTCGAGGACGTCACTGGCCACGATGACATCGAATGTGCGCCCGCGCAGATCTTCAGAGAGTGACAGCCAGTCAAGATCCCTAATCAGAACCTCTGTGGCAACTGCACTGAGCGATTCACTAGATGCGCCATCTGACTCAACGGCGGTTACCCGATTTCCGTTAGAAACGAGAACTCGAGTGACATGTCCTGAAGCAGCTCCTAACTCAAGAACTGACTTTCCTTTACCCACTAGTTGGACGACAAATGAATGTGAGTTGTTCACGCGTCCAGGGTCAACATCTACTGAATACTGGGACTCCACGGTACGAGGTTACTGACTAGATTGGACCTCGATAGAACATGAAAAGCCCACAAGCAATCTGGAGTGACTCAAATTTCGTCAAGTCGAGGGACCTCCTTTGGAACCTGACACTTCGTGAACTACGGGGGAAGTACAGACGGTCATTTCTTGGTTGGGGCTGGTCTCTTTTCAACCCTTTGGCGCTTGTGGCCATCTATAGCTTTGTCTTTGGTGTTGTCTTTGGTTCCGAGCCACCAATTGGTAAGAACTCCGGGGTCCACAGTTATGCCGTGTACCTCTTGTGTGGTCTATTGCCATGGTCTTTCTTCAACTTGGTAACCGGCCTTGGGATGAACTCACTACTGGGGAATGCGGGCCTGGTACGCAAAGTGGCATTTCCACGTCAGACACTTGTGTTTGCCCAGTCGATTTTCAGTTTGGTGCAATTCTCGATTGAGATGTCACTTCTCACCGTCATCTTGCTGGTACTTGGATCACCTCTTGTTCCCTGGATTCCCATCGTCCTACTCTTGATGGTTTTGTTGTGTGTCTTTGCAACTGGCATTGGGTTGTGTCTGTCGGTTTGGTACGTGTACTTTCGCGACTTGAACTATTTGTGGACGATCATCATTCAGGTGTATTTCTTTGCAACACCGATCATTTACGACCCTGTCATTCTTGAAGGCAAGGTTGCCAGTTGGCTCGAAGGGTTCTTTCGTTGGAACCCAATGGCCGTGTTCGTACAGGCGTTCCGGCACACCATGTACGACGCGACTAGTCCGAAATGGGCGAATGTCTTCGGACTTGTTGTGATGGCCATGGCATCTCTTGCGGTCGGACTTCTTGTGTTTAAGAGAGGCAGTCGTCGCCTCGCTGAAGAACTCTAGGAACGGGAAGCCCAACTGGCATTGATTGCAACTAGGCCTTGGTCGAATCGTCCTTGTTGCAGCACATCAAATTTGAATCCGTGTTCCCAGTGGTCGAATTCATTGAGTTCATTTGAGTTTCGCAAGGCGACTGACAAGAGATATGTGCCTTCGAGAAGAGGTAGGTCACTGAGAGAGACCGTCACTGAACCACTTCCATGAACTTTCGGAAGTGCAATTCCGTTGTTCTTCGTACTGGTTGACCATACGTCAACACCGTTCAGGGTTGTGAACTTGACAAAAACAACGAGATCTTGAATCAGTTTGTGACTGTCGTAGTTGACAACAATTGACATTGACTTGCCATTGTGAACGACTTCGCTTGGTTCACCGTTCTCGTTGCGAATTTCCACTGATGTAATTGATGCGCCACCAGAACCCCACCGCCGACCCATCGCCGAGTCGGTTGAAGCGTGAGAGTCATAGCTACTTCCTGTGTATTCCGCAATCACATCGTCGGCAGGCCCAAGCATCTTCAGCTCGCCCTTGTCGAGCCATGCAAGTCGCTCACAGAGTTGTTTCATTTGTCCCATGCCGTGGCTGACGACGACAATGGTGCGCCCTTCACGACGAAACTCTTCTATCTTCTCGCTGCTCTTTCTCTGGAAAGTCTGATCACCAACACTCAACACTTCGTCAACGAGCAGAATCTCGGGTTCCACATTTGCAGCAATCGCAAAGCCGAGACGTACGACCATTCCCGAGGAATAGTTCTTGACGGGTGAGTCGATGAACTTCTCAAGGCCAGCAAATTGGACAATGTCGTCGAACCGCAGATCAAGGTCACGTTTTGTCATACCGAGAATTGCACCGTTCAAGTAGATGTTTTCTCGACCCGAGAGCTCGTAGTGAAAGCCGGCGCCAAGCTCGAGAAGTGCAGCCAGTCGACCATTGACCTGCACTGAACCCTTATTCGGGTAGAGAATTTTGGAGAGGCACTTCAGCATGGTGCTCTTGCCCGAACCATTCGAGCCCACGATGCCGAAAGTCTCACCGTGTTTCACTTCGAACGACACATCTTGCAACGCCCAGAACTCTTCGTAGCGGGCTCGACGACCGCGCAAAAGGGCAGCTTTGATGTAGCGGTTGCGTTCTTGATAGAGGCGGAAGCTCTTCCACACACCGTCAACCGTGACTGCTACATCAGACATCGCTTGTCAGTCTTGCCGGTCGCCACCACGAGAACCAGTCTCTGGCGTCAAGGTCACATACGGCTGAGTCGGCGTAATTGCGATGCCACATATGGACGACAGCGCCTCTGACCGCCCCGTTCTCGAATTGCCACTTGAAGTGACTCCAGCGTACGAATCAACACCTCTTTATTGGGTGTGCGACCAAGGCCGCTGCAGTCGACGAAGAACCCTGCCGGTGATTGGTGACCCCGTTCACCGTTACATCGCCGACAGGCAGCAATCTCATTCTCCATCCAACTTGGCCCGCCCTTGATGCGGGGCACCAGATGGTCGGTGGTGGGTGGGTTCAATCGTGAGTCGAACAATCGACCGCACCACACACATTGGGGGCCATCCCGCTCGAGAATCGCTTCCATGCGCTCAACTCGGCTCAGTTGGTGGCGTTCGCCCGAGACCATCTCCGCCACAATGTCCCAATGGTTGACCACCACACAAGTCGAGGGCGTTTTGCACCGTCGCCCACGGGATCATTGCATGTGGGCAACCTGAGAACGGCGCTTCTGGCATCGGCACTGGCAAGGTCATCAGGTGGCGATTTCGTCATCAGGTTCGAAGATCTTGATCGTGTGACATCCTCTCGCGACATTGCGACGCAGCAGCTTCACGACTTGGCATCTGTGGGCATCGAGTCTCACTCACAGCCGGTGTTCCAAAGTGAACGTTTCAGTGTGTACGAGGACTACATCAGCAGACTTGTTGCCTTGGGGCTTGTGTATGAGTGCTTCTGCAGTCGCAAAGAAATTCGCGAAGCTGCACTCGCACCGCACGGCAACCACATGCTGTATCCCGGCACCTGCCGCGATTTGTCGGAAAGTGAGCGAGAAAAACGAAGGGCTGAGAGATCACCGGCGTTGCGGCTTCGTTCATCACGCGAAGACATTCGCTTCGTTGATCGTGTTCTCGGTGACTGCGGAGGCGCAGTTGACGACGTGGTGTTACGGCGCAATGACGGGGTTCCTGCCTACAACCTTGCTGTGGTCGTTGATGACGAACTGCAAGGCATTACCGAGGTTGTGCGAGGAGATGATCTCGTGGGGGTCACTCCCAGCCAGATTCACCTGCAACAACTCCTTGGGTTTTCCACTCCGACCTATTGCCACATACCTCTTGTTGTGGGTACTGACGGAGAGCGCCTCGCAAAGCGGCATGGTGCCGTTTCTCTCTCTGACCTCGCTGCATCTGGATACTCGGCCGATGAGGTTCGAGCAGTGCTGTGGGCATCTCTCGGGCAGACAGGTGACACCTTCGATCTTTCCTTGGTTCCTCGCGAGCCATATGTATGGAGAGGTATGTGAGGCGTGACAACATTGGGCTGTGCCCGATGATTTGTCGATGATTCTCGCGTACGACGGAGCCCAGCAATACGGCAACGCCGTGGAAGTTGCCAGCGAGATTGTGTGTATGCCGTTTTGGACCCCTGAGTTCTGCGATGCAGTGATTCGAGCTGGCGAAGCAGCAGGCGGCTTTATTCACCAGCCAGATGACCCCGTACCTGGGTATGAAATTTCACTCGCGGCTATTTCTCCCCGTTTGTTTGAGGCATTGGAAAATGACATTGGGGCACGCATGTGGCCAGCGATTAAAGAGTGGTGGCCATATGTCGACTATCACGGTCTTCGTGATGCCTTCATTATCAAGTACTCACCTGGTGAACAGGAAGAACTTCGTATGCATCATGATGTTGCGCAGGTGTCAGCGAGCATCAAGTTGAATTCTGATTACACAGGTGCCGAACTTGAGTTTCCACGGCAGAGCTTCACGAACGCTGACGTTCCGGTGGGGTCGCTGATTGCATGGCCAAGTTTGGTGACACACCCACACGCCAGCCGACCGTTGACCTCAGGCACCAAGTACAGCTTGACCGTTTGGTGCGAGCTGCCCCTCGCGGTGGACTGATGCTTCCGCATCTCGGGCCGCTTGCACCGTGGGCCGATCCGGCGATTGTTGAGATATCGCGCCTGCCCATGCGCACACCGCGAGCGGCTGTAGAGGGTGAGCGCATCGACCTGAATGGCAAGTGGGACTTCTCGTTATGGAAGTCGCCCGATGCAGTCCCCGCAACTGCAATCGCCGTGAGCAAGCCGAGCACAGGGGTGTGGAAGAAAGTTGACGTGCCAGGCAACTGGACACTGCAAGACGTTGGTGATCATCCCCATTACACGAATATCCAGATGCCATTTCCTGGGCCGCCACCACGGCTACCTGAGACGAACCCAACTGGCGTGTACCGCAAATCAGTGAAGTTGACCGCCACATGGTTACGCGATGCAGCGCAGGTGGTGTTGCACGTAGGAGGCGCTGAGAGCGTGCACGCGGTGTACGTGAACGGGACATTTGTGGGGTACGCGACAGATTCACGGCTGCCAAGTGAATATGACGTCACCCCACATTTGGTGTCGGGTACCAACACCATTGTGATTGTCGTTGTTCGATACAGCGCTCACAGCTATATCGAAGATCAAGACCAGTGGTGGATGGCAGGGCTACATCGGGACGTGTGGCTGGAGAGTCGACCCCGCGTACAGATTGGCTGTGTTTCGCCTGTCGCTGACTTTGACCATGTCACTGGTAAGGGGTCACTTGCGGTGACCGTGCATGTACATGGTGACCCCACGTCAGAGTCTGAGTTATCAATCGATGTTGACGTGAAAGGTGTGGGGCGAAGTGAACGAGTTCCGGTGCACCTTCGCCATACACAGGCGTACATCTTCCAAGGTTTCCAATCTTCGGCGTCGTTGACGTCTCTCAATGTTGAACCGTGGACTGCAGAGACGCCAGTGTTGTACGACGTCGCTGTCAAACTGCGAAATCGTGACGGAGTTATTGATAGTTGCTCGCTGCGCCTGGGTTTTCGTCGTGTAGAGATTGACGGTGGCCTTTTCAAGGTCAATGGTCGGGCAATCACCATTTTTGGTGTGAACCGTCATGATCATCACCCTGATAAAGGCAAAGCAGTATCAGTAGACGATGTTCGTGCCGACTTGTTGTTGATGAAGCAACACAACATCAATGGTGTGCGTACAGCTCATTACCCCAATCGTCATGAACTCTTGGATATGTGCGACGAGCTCGGTCTGTACGTGGTTGATGAGGCAAACATCGAGTGTCACGCCTACAACACAAGTTTGTGTAACGACACTCGTTACTTGGCTGCGTGGTTATCGCGCACACATCGAATGGTTGAGCGAGACTCTCACCACCCGTGCATCATCATGTGGTCGCTCGGGAACGAGTCTGGTTTCGGAATGAACCACAATGCTCAAGCCGCGTTAGTTCGGGCGCTCGATGCCACACGTCCGCTTCACTACGAGGGAGCAGTACTTCACGCCGGTTGGCCCGACGGAGGTCGTGATGCGACCGATGTGGTGTGCCCGATGTATCCGCAGATTGACGCAATTGTCGCGTATGCGCGAAGTGATGCTGACCGTCCATTAATCATGTGCGAATACAGCCATGCCATGGGTAACTCGAATGGCTCGCTTGCTGACTATTGGGAAGCGATTGACAGTCACGAAAAATTGCAGGGTGGGTTCATCTGGGAGTGGAAGGACCATGGACTCAGACAGAAAGTTTCACAAGGTCCTTACAAGAAGGAACGATTCGCATACGGCGGGCAATTTGGTGACGAACCACATGATGCGAACTTTGTCGCAGACGGTTTGGTGTCACCCGACATGATCCCGCATCCTGCGATGCGCGAAGTTGCCTGGGTGCATCGGCCTGTTGCAGTTGAAGCAAGCGACAAGCCCCTGACGCTGGTGGTGCGCAATCGGCGTGCGTTTACCGACCTGAGCGACGTAGAGGGGATGTTTGAAGTTCTTGTTGCCGGCGAGGTTGTGTTGTCGGTGCCCTTCAACCCAGCGGTAGCTGCGGGGGAGGCACGAGAGGTTCCATTCCCCGTTGACATTCCTGCAGAAGATGAAGTGTCAGTGGTGACGAAGTGGACACTGAAGCACAAGACCCCGTGGGGCCCACGCGGACATGTGGTGTCGTGGGATCAGGTGTTGCTGTGATTCACCCGATTACGAATGTGTTTCGCGCTCCGACTGACAACGATGGACTGAAACTTCTCTCCACGTTGCGGAATGAGTGGGGGCTCGGAAGCCGAGCCGAGGAAACCTGGAGAACCGCCGGACTACATGAGCGACCTGCCGAAGAGTTTGTTGGCCACTCCATGACACAAGAGACACTTGTTGATGGAGTGGTCGCATTTGAACACCGGTTTACAGTTCCTGAAGGAAGCGACTTGCCACGAGTGGGCGTGATGTTCACCGTCGACGCGCACTTCACGAAGTGGCGTTGGTATGGACGAGGGCCACACGAGAATTACCCAGACCGTCAATCGAGTGCT
>Ga0194130_10001202_pt1 | contig 43010 bp, 44 predicted proteins | sample TA2KigsurfametaG_FD_160084 | JGI IMG/M metagenome (GOLD analysis project Ga0194130, IMG submission 160084) | Freshwater microbial communities from Lake Tanganyika, Tanzania - TA2015050 Kigoma 12 surface | ecosystem: Environmental > Aquatic > Freshwater > Lake | place: Tanzania: Lake Tanganyika...
CGTAATGCCCGCGCGCTAACGCCGCCAGCGCGACAACATCAGGAAGCCACCTCCGGCGAGCAGGCCCCAAAACGCGCCGCCAATACCAAGAAAAGCCACGCCGGAAGCCGCAATCAAAAAGCAAATTACTGCTGCTTCGCGGTCCTTGTCGTCACGCACCGCGCCCATCAGCGCGCCGGCAAAGGAACCCAGAAGCGCAAGCCCCGCCACAGCTTCAATTAAAATTGGTGGCGCGACAGCGACTAGGCCGCTCGCCATGCCGGCGGCAAGGCCGCACGCCGTGTAAACTAGGCCCGCCATCACAGCAGCAGGCCAGCGCCGCGCGGGATCAGGGCCGGCGCCATCGCCCGCACACATCGCCGCCGTAATGGCCGCAAGGTTCACCGCATGGCCACCGAAAGGTGCCGCGACAAGGCTGAATATCCCAGTGGTGGAAAATAGCGGCCCTGGATTGGGGCGATAATTGTTTGCACTCAGCACTGCGATTCCTGGAATATTCTGTGATGCCATGGTCACGATGAAAAGCGGCAGCGCCAAACCTGTGATGGCGGTTACGGAAAATGCCGGCGTCACCCATTCGGGGCTCGGCGCCCAACTGCCCTGGGGCACAGGTGCCTGAAACGCGATGATCACCCCCGCAACAATCACTGCCGCCGGCACCGCCGCCATTTTATGCCAGCGCCCGGCGATGATCCAGGCGGCGATGATGGTGAGTGCCGCGATCGGCGCTTCCGCCACCGCGCGCACCGGCGCCAAGCATAGGCCAAACAAAATCCCGGCCAGCATCGCATTCGCAAGTGAGGCCGGAATCGCCGCAACCGCGCGCCCCAAGGGCTTCCATAACCCTGCCAGAATCAGCAAAAGCGCGCAGATGATAAAGGCGCCCACCGCTCCCGCAAAGCCACCCGCAGGCATGATGGAAGCCGCCATCAGCGCGGCACCCGGCGTGGACCAAGCGCAGCTGATCGGCATGCGCTTCCAAACTGAAAGCAAAACACCACAAAGCCCCATGGCGATGGAAGCCGCCATCAGCCCTGATGCGGCCTGAGATGGTGTGGCACCCATCGCCACAAAACCTTGCAGCACCACTGCGAAGGAAGAAGCAAAGCCCACAACCCCAGCCAAGAGTCCCGCTGATATTGCTTGCATAGGCATCAACGTCTTTCCTTTGGAAGCTTATCCAGGGCGGCTTCAATCGCCGCGATGGCTTCCGGCGTTAGCCTGCGAAAATCCCGCGCGAGCCGATTGGCAAGCGCTGTTGCTTCCGGCGAAAGCCCACCCGTTCCAAGCACTACCCGCGGATGGGATTGCCGCGCCAGCCGCGCCAATTCCTCGGCATCATCCCAGATCAGGCCGAAGAATTCATTGACCTGATGCACAAGCCCGGCTGAGGGTTGGCCGCGCCGCCCATGTTCAAGCGCAGAAAGATAGGCGGCTGAAACCTGCAAGGCGGCGGCTAAATCCTTCAACGCCACGCCGCGTTCAGCACGCAAAGCGCGCAGCCTCGCGCCGAAAGGCGTCATTTGCGTCGCCGCAACATCAAATGCACTGCACCCGTATTCGCCGCATGGGGATGCGCTGCCGCCAAAAGCATGCGCCGCATATCCGGCGCATTCAGCCAATGCGGCAATTCGCGGCGCAGCACGCCACCTTCCGGCGATGAACCTCGGCCAGTGATCACGGCCACACAGCGCAACCCATCGGCGAAAGCATCGTGCAAAAAAACACGCACCGCATCATGCGCTTCCTGCGCGCGGCGGCCATGCAAATCAATCGTACGTTCCGGCTTCATGCGGCCCCGGCGCAAGGCGCGCCACCGTTTGTCATCCAAGCCAGCCGGCGTGACGTTCACCTGAATCGGCGGTGGTTGCCAGGCTTGGGGTGCGGTGGGCAGCGCAGCAGGCACAGCTTGCGCCGCGGGGATGCTTGGCGGCGTATTGGTCCGCTCAGGCGGTGGCAGCGCGCGCCCAGGCAGCGGGTCTACGCTTACAACATAGGCCTGCCACAGGGCGCGATCCGCGGCACTCAGCGCGCGGGCACGACGACGCGAAAGGCTCATCCCGGCAGAGCGGCGGGATCATCATCCACCACAATAACATGCAGCCGCCGCGGCCCATGCGCACCAAGTTCAAGCGTTTGTTCAATATCTGCGCTGCGTGACGGGCCGGTCACCAGCATGACATTACGCGGCATGAAACCACCCGAAACAGGGTCTTGCCGTTCCGCGCGCAGCATATCCCAGGCATCCTCATAAGGCCCGGTGATGCGTGACGCGCGAAGGACCACAATCTCGGTTTCCGCCAGCAGATTGAGCGTGGTCGGGCGCGCCGGATCGGATGGCAGCATCAGCGTGCCGGTTTCCGCAATGCCGGCATAACCATATTGGACAGAGACAAGATCGCTTGCCTCAGCGCGGCGAGTTTCAAATTCCAGCATGGCGCGATTAGACCAGGGCAGCGCTTGCAATTCCGGATGCGGCGCCATGACAAAGCGTGGTGCGAGGTTCTGTTGGGACAGGTATTCGGCCACCGCGCCAGGAATTTCCTTCACATTGGCAACGCGCGTAACGGTGCCGAATTCCTTTTCCACATTGGCGATAAAAAGCTTGATCTGATCGGGGCGCGGTACGCGTGACCGCGCGGGGATCAAATGCCGCGGCCGCGCCACCATGCGCGCTTCCAACATGGCGCGCTGGTCAGCGGGTAGTGGTCCGCGCTTCAGGCCACGACGAATGGCATTCAGGATCGCTTCCTTGCTCATGGTTCAGGCCCCGCGCTTGGTTTTGGTGTAGCGATCCATGAAGGTGCCACCTTCCGGCACCGGCAAGTCACGCCCCTGAGTCCAACCGTCGGCCAATGGCAAAGATCGAAACGCGCCCTTGCCCTGGGCCATCAGGCCAAGCGCGCTGACGGCGAGTTTCGTCGCCATGCGATAAAGCGCCGGGCGCTGCGCAACATAGGCCCAAAGCCCAAGATTGCGCCGCACGGCAACCGGCGACAAATGCCGCTCGAACTCTCGTTCGCGCCAATGGCGCATCATTTTCGGTAGTGGAATCTTGACCGGGCAGACAGATTCGCAGCGCCCACAAAAGGTCGAGGCATTGGGCAAATGCCCTGCCTTATCCACGCCAATCAGCGTTGGCGTCAGCACGCTACCCATGGGGCCAGGATAGACCCAGCCATAGGCATGCCCGCCTGTCACACCATAAACCGGACAATGATTCATGCAGGCCGCGCAGCGAATGCAACGCAGCATTTCCTGAAATTCCGTGCCGAACATATTGGACCGGCCGTTATCAATCAGCACCACATGATATTCTTCCGGCCCATCCAAATCGCCGGGCCGCCGACCGCCCGTGGAAAAGGTAGTATAGACGGAAAAATCCTGCCCCGTGGCGGAACGCGCCAAAAGCCGCAGCAAAGCGCAGGCATCATTCAGCGTCGGTACCATTTTCTCGATGCTAGCGAGCGCAATATGCACGCGCGGCAGGGTCTGCGTCAGATCACCATTGCCTTCATTGGTGACAATCACGCTGCTGCCGGATTCCGCGATCAGGAAATTCGCGCCGGTAATCCCTACATCGGCGGCCAGGAAGCGATGCCGCAGCTTTGTCCGTGCTTCGGTCAGGATATCGCGCCTTTCACTCAATACGCGATCCTTGGGCAAATCCGTGTGCATTTCACGGAAGGAGTTCTCCCAATCCTCACGGTTCAGGTGAAAGGCCGGCGCGATGATATGGGAAGGATGTTCGCGCCGCAGCTGAATGATGTATTCGCCAAGATCGGTTTCGACCGGTTCAATCCCATGCGCTTCCAGATGGTCATTGATCCCGAGCTCTTCGGAGATCATGGATTTGCCCTTAGTGACGGTCTTCGCCCCGACGTTGCGGCAAATTTCAAGCACCGCAGCGCGGGCTTCTTCCGCCGTGGAACACCAATGCACCTTGCCGCCGGCAGCTTCCACGTTGGCGGCGTAGGTTTCCAGATAGAAATCCAGATTAGCGAGGGTATGGTTCTTGATTTCGCGCCCGATTTCTCGCAGCTGTTCGAATTCCGGCAGGCGCGCCACGGCATCGCCGCGGCGTTGCAGGAAGGCGCCCTTGGCCTTGCCCAAAGCCTTTTGCAGCCCGGCATCGCCAATGGCGCGGGCGGCGTTTTCCTTGAATTGCGGCGAGGTGATCTGAACCACGGCGGAAATCCTATTGCTTCTGGCGTTCATTGTAGCGCAACCGGCGCGCTTGGTCAGGGGGGTTTGCGTGTCGCCGCCACCTTTCCTAACCTGCCATGAGCCAATTGCGGGAGGAAACCATGGCAAGGCTAGTTGCAGGGGTTTTGGCATGAATATCGCGGCCTTGCCCGCCCGCGCCGCCGCCGCGCCTGGCTTGGCGCGCTGGGGGCGTGATCTGACGGCGGATGTCTTGTTCAGCGTTGGCGATGCTGCCTGGAATCTTTCGATTCATAAGGGCGTCCTGATATCCACCAACCCTGCCCCCGCGCTGATGCCAAGCTATGACCTGGCAATCCGCGCGGGCGCCGAGGATTTCGCCCGCTTCCTGCAAGACCCCCCGCCGCCCGGCTGGCATGACATTATGGGGCTGGTCCGGCTTGGGACCTTCAAGGTGGAAGGCAATGTCGCGCTGTTTATGGCGCATGTTTTCTGGTTCAAGGGCGTGCTGGCCCTGCTGAGGGAACCCCGCGCATGATTGAAGCCATTACCGGACGCTATATGCGCCTTGAACTCGAAGGTCGCGCACATCGGCTGTATTTTGAAGAAGCCGGGCAGGGCGTACCTTTATTGCTGCTGCACACGGCGGGCAGTGATGGCCGGCAATGGCGCGGCCTGTTGAATGATGCGGGAGTGACATCGCGTTTTCGCTGCGTGACTTTCGATATGCCCTGGCACGGTAAATCCAGCCCGCCCGAGGGGTGGGAGCGTGAAACCTATCAACTCACCACCGCGCGCTACACAGGCATGATCATGGCGGTGGCGCGTGCGCTTGGTCTGGATCGACCCGTGGTGATGGGCTGTTCAATTGGCGGGCGCATTGTATTGGATCTTGCTGCCGAACATGCCGATGAATTGCGCGGCGTGATTGGCCTGCAATCTGCAGCGTTTCTTTCACCCTATTACGACACATCCTGGCTGCATCACCCGCATGTGCATGGTGGGGAGGTTTGCGGTGGCATTGTTTCCGGCCTGGTCAGCCCCCACGCGCCAGAGGCGTCGCGTTGGGAAACACTGTGGCATTACATGCAGGGCGGGCCTGGCGTGTTTCGGGGTGATCTGCATTTCTACAAGGGTGAGGGCGATTTGCGCCCGAAGCTGGCGCGCATTGATACCAAGCGCTGCCCCGTGCATATGCTGACCGGCAATTATGATTATTCCTGCAAGCCTGAGGATACCGAGGCGACCGCTGCCGCCATCCCCGGTGCCAAGGTACAGATCATGAAGGGCCTTGGCCATTTCCCGATGAGTGAGGATTACGCGGCGATGCGCCCCTATCTTTTGCCGGTATTGGCGGAGTTCACTTAACGCCGTGTATCACGCCGCCAGCCGATCAATCCGATCACGCAGGCGATACCAGCCGCCGATGATGGGCAGGAACCAATTCAGGTTGCCGTTGTAAAGCGCAACTGTCGGGAATTCCAAGCCATCCAGCGCGAAGCGCTGATTGGCCGCACCGGCAATTTTTAGCGCAGCATTGTGGCCAAGCCAGGTTGCCATCGCAACACCAGAACCTTGGCAACCCGCCGCGTAATGAATGCCATCCTGCACGCCAATATGCGGCAGGAAATCGAAGGTGAAGGCGACGTTGCCTGTCCAGGCATGGGTGATTTTGACTTTGCTGAGCTCAGGAAACACCGCCGACATGAAGGAATGCAAACGGGGCGCGGCGGCTTCCGGCGCATTGGGGTTGAAGCGCGCACGCCCACCCCACAGAATCCGATTGCCATAGGGTGCCGGTCGAAAATAATTCAGCACGCGCTTGGTATCGCTGATCATGCGCCGCCCAGGGAAAAGCCGGTCCATCGCCTCAGCGGGTAGTTCCTCAGTTGCGATGATATAGGACGCAACGGGGATCATGCGTCGCGCAAGCCAGGGCATGGCGCTTTGCCCATCCGCACCGCGCGAATACCCATTGGTGGCAACAAGCACGGCATCAGCGCGCAATTCACCGCGACTGGTTGCAATGCGAAAGCCTGTCCCATCAGCGCGAATGCCACCAACGCGCGTATAATCCACCAGACTTGCGCCGGCGCGTTCCGCTGCCGCTGCAAGCCCGCGCGCATATTTACCGGGATGAATGCTGCCCGTGGCACCCGCCTTCATGCCGCCACGATAATGGTCTGACCCAAGTGCCTCATGCTGGCGTGATGGCGGCAGCATTTCCGTGGGCAGGCCGGTGATTTCCGCGATGTAATCGGATTGCCGCGCCAGCATGTCATAATGCTTGGGCGTCCAGGCCGCGACAAATCGCCCACAGCGCGTATAGTCGCAGTCAATCCCTTCCCGTGCGATGGTTTCTTCAATGAAGGGAAACGACGCAGCAGCGGCCATGGCGATATTGCGCGCCTGTTCCACGCCGAGCTTTTCCGCCAGCGCCGAGCGTGCGACCTTCAACCCGCCAGACACCATCCCCCCATTACGCGATGAAGCACCCCAACCAATGCGTTCCGCATCCAGCACCGTCACCTTGTGCCCAAGCCGCGCCAGACTGAGCGCGGCGGAAAGCCCAGCATAGCCACCACCAATCACCGCAACCGGTGTGTGGTCCGGCAGGGCATTATCGCGCGTCGGCGGTTCCGCCGCTTCCCACCACCAGGGGTTGGTCTTGAAATTTGGGGCGAAAAGGGCGTTGCGCATCGCCTTATGCCGTCTTTGCTTCCTGCAGGTTCAATTCGCGCGTCATTTCGTCTCGCATGATGAATTTCTGCATCTTGCCGGTCACGGTCATGGGGAAGCTTTCGACGAATTTGATATGCCGCGGCACCTTGTAATGCGCGATCTGGCCGGCGCAGAAGGCGCGTACATCATCCGCGGTCAAATTTTCATGCGCGCGCAGCTTGATCCAGGCGCAGAGTTCTTCGCCAAAGCGCTGATCGGGTACGCCGAATACCTGCACATCTTCGATCTTCGGGTGACGATAGAGAAATTCCTCAACTTCCCGCGGATAGATATTCTCCCCACCACGTATCACCATATCCTTGATGCGGCCAACAATGTTGCAGAAGCCTTCCTCATCAATCGTTGCCAGATCGCCGGTATGCATCCAGCGTGCGGCATCAATGGCTTGTACGGTGCGTTCGGGGTCTTCCCAATAGCCGAGCATCACGGCATAGCCGCGTGTGCAAAGCTCACCTGGCACACCGCGCGGCACGATGCGGCCTTCACTGTCAATGATCTTCACTTCCAGATGCGGTTGCACGCGCCCCACAGTGGAAACGCGGCGATCGAGCGGATCATCCACACTGGTCTGGAAGCTGACGGGGCTGGTCTCTGTCATGCCATAGGCAATGGTGATTTCGCGCAAATTCATGCTGTCCACCGCGCGGCGCATCACCTCAATTGGGCAGGGTGCGCCGGCCATGATGCCAGTACGCAGCGATGAAAGATCGAAGCTCGCGAATTGTGGATGTTCCATCTGCGCGATGAACATGGTGGGCACGCCATGCAGGCCGGTGCAGCGTTCTTCCGCCACGGTTTGCAGCGTTGCCAGCGGATCAAACCCCTCACCGGGATAGACCATGGCGGTTCCATGCGTTGTGCAGGCCAGATTGCCCAGTACCATGCCAAAGCAATGGTATAAAGGCACAGGAATGCAAAGCTTATCCTGCGGCGTCAGCCTCATCGCTTCCCCAATAAAGAAGCCGTTATTGAGGATGTTATGATGCGTCAACGTCGCGCCCTTCGGTGCGCCCGTAGTGCCGGAGGTGAATTGGATGTTGATTGGATCGTCAAATTGTAGCGTGCCGGCCAATTCGCGCAGGCGTTCACGATGGGCTGCCGCGCCCATTTCCAAAATACTATTGAAAGGGATCATCCCCGGTGAAGGAATTCCGTTGATCTCAATCACCATCTCAAGCTTCGGCAATCTTTCAGCCGTCAGCCGGCCAGGCAGGGAACGCGCCAATTCCGGCGCCAGTGTATTCACCATGCCGACGTAATCGGATGTCTTGAAGCGTGTGGCGGTAATCAGCGCGCGGCAGCCCACCTTGTTCAGCGCATATTCCAACTCGGAGAGTCGATAGGCAGGGTTGATATTCACCAACACCAGCCCTGCCTTGGCAGTCGCGAATTGGGTGATCACCCATTCGGCATTATTGGGCGACCAGATACCGACGCGATCACCAGTATGCAGCCCAAGCGCCAGAAGCCCGGCAGCGAAAGCATCCACCTTCGCGCCCAATGCTGCATAGCTCCAGCGAATGCCCTGCTGGCGTACGATCAAGCCCGGACGATCACCCCATTGGGCGATGGTGCGGTCAAAATTCAGGCCAATGGTCTCACCGATCAAGGGCTGGGTGCTCAGGCCGGTTACGTAGCTGAGGGCCGGGCTGGTCATCGGCAGTCTCCCTAGGGATTTATGCTGGCGTATCATTGGCCGGTGCACGCGATTATTGCAATATTTGCTTGGCCTTGATAGCGCCTGCGCCTATTCTGGGTGCAAGAATGACGATTAACGCGACGGGTTGAGCATGGCCATTATTCCAAACCGCCTTCCGGGGCTTGATTTTGATCTCGGCGAGACCGCCGATATGCTGCGCGATCAGGTTGCAGCCTTCTCTATGGCTGAAATCGCGCCGCGCGCTGCGGATATAGACAAGACGAATGATTTCCCTGCCGATCTTTGGCGGAAATTCGGTGATCTTGGCGTTCTAGGCATCACGGTTGAAGAAGACTATGGCGGCGCCGGCATGGGGTATTTGGAACATGTGGTGGCGATGGAGGAAATATCGCGCGCATCAGCCTCGGTCGGGCTTTCCTACGGGGCGCATTCCAATCTTTGCGTCAATCAAATATCCCGCAATGGCACCGAGGATCAGAAGCGGCGCTATTTGTCCAAGTTGATTTCCGGTGAGCATGTGGGTGCGTTGGCGATGAGTGAGCCAGGCGCCGGTTCCGATGTGGTTTCCATGCGCTTGCGCGCTGAAAAGCGTGGCGATCGCTATGTGCTGAACGGCACGAAAATGTGGATCACCAATGGCCCGGATGCCGATGTGCTGGTGATCTATGCCAAGACCGATCCTTCTGCTGGCCCAAAGGGCATTACCGCCTTTCTGGTGGAAAAGAACTTCCCCGGTTTTTCATGCGCACAAAAGCTCGACAAGCTTGGCATGCGCGGATCAAACACCGGCGAGTTGGTATTTCAGGATTGCGAAGTGCCGGCGGAAAACGTGCTCGGTGAAATCAATGGCGGCGTGTGCGTGCTGATGAGTGGGCTTGATTATGAACGCGCCGTGCTTGCCGCCGGGCCGCTTGGCATCATGCAGGCCTGCATGGATATCGTGCTACCCTATGTGCATGAACGTAAGCAATTTGGTCAGGCGATTGGCGAATTCCAGATCATGCAAGCCAAGATCGCGGATATGTACACCACCATGAATGCGGCGAAATCCTATATCTATACGGTGGCCAAGGCTTGCGATCGCGGCCAGACCACACGCAAGGATGCCGCCGGTGCCATCCTATATGCCGCTGAGAAAGCCACCTGGATGACGCTAGAAGCCATTCAATGCCTTGGCGGCAATGGCTATATCAATGATTACGCGACAGGCCGGCTGCTGCGCGATGCCAAGCTTTATGAGATTGGCGCTGGAACATCGGAAATTCGCCGCATGCTGATCGGGCGGGAATTGTTCCGCGAAACCGCATGAGTGTTCTGCGCAGCACGCTCGATACGGGCAGTGACAGCTTCGCCGCCAATGCTGCTGCCATGGCGGCGCTGGTCGCGGATTTGGAAAAAGCCGTCGCTGCTGCCGAACAGGGCGGCGGCAAGACCGCGCGGGATAAGCATCTTGCGCGCAATAAGCTGCTGCCGCGCGAACGCGTGCGTGCGCTGATTGATCCTGGTCCACCCTTTCTGGAGTTGTCACAACTCGCCGCCCATGGGCTTTATGGTGGGGGGGTTCCTTGTGCTGGTATCATATCAGGCATTGGGCGTGTTTCTGGGCGCGAATGTGTGATCATCGCGAATGATGCCACGGTGAAGGGCGGCACTTATTTCCCGATGACGGTGAAGAAGCATGTGCGCGCGCAGGAAATCGCCCGCGCCAATCGGCTGCCTTGCATTTATTTGGTGGATTCCGGCGGCGCCTTTCTGCCGCAACAGGATGAAATCTTCCCAGACCGTGAGCATTTCGGCCGCATCTTCTTCAATCAGGCGAATATGTCGGCGGAAGGCATTCCACAAATCGCCGTGGTGATGGGCAACTGCACGGCGGGTGGTGCTTATGTGCCTGCCATGTCGGATGAAAGCATCATCGTGCGCCAACAGGGCACGATCTTCCTGGGCGGCCCGCCTTTGGTGCGTGCTGCCACTGGTGAGATTGTCACCGCCGAGGAATTGGGCGGCGCCGATGTCCATGCGCGCCAATCCGGCGTGGTGGATCATTACGCGCAGGATGATCGGCATGCCCTGGCGATTTGTCGCCGCATCGTGGCCGGGCTTGGCCCACGCATTGCGCCGCAATTGGCGCTGCGCACCCCACGCGCGCCGCTTTATGATGAAAGCGAACTGCTGGGCGTCGTGCCCGCCGATATCCGCGCACCTTACGATGTGCGGGAAGTGATTGCGCGTCTGGTTGATGGCAGTGAGTTCGATGAATTTAAGCGGCTTTATGGCACCACGCTGGTATGCGGCTTCGCGCATATCCATGGCTATCCCATCGGCATTCTCGCCAATAGTGGCATCCTGTTTTCCGAATCCGCGCTGAAGGGTGCACATTTCATCGAACTCTGCTGCCAGCGCGGCATTCCGCTGCTGTTTTTGCAGAATATCTCAGGATTCATGGTAGGTCAGAAATATGAAGCGGGCGGCATTGCGCGGGATGGTGCGAAGCTGGTGACAGCGGTGGCGACCGCGGGCGTGCCGAAATTCACCGTGGTGATCGGCGGAAGTTATGGCGCCGGCAATTACGGCATGTGCGGGCGCGCTTATGATCCGCGCTTTATGTTCATGTGGCCAAATGCACGCATTTCTGTGATGGGCGGCGAACAGGCGGCCAGCGTGTTGGCGCAACTCCGCCGCGACAATATGGAAGCGCAAGGCAAGCCATTGCCGGCTGAGGAGGAAGAAGCCTTCAAGGCCCCGATCCGTGCAAAATATGAAACCGAAGGCCATCCCTACCACGCCAGCGCGCGGCTTTGGGATGATGGCATCATCAATCCTGCTGATACGCGGCGCATTCTGGGGCTGTCACTCGCCGTTGCCTGTAATGCACCCATTGAACAGACACGCTTCGGCGTGTTCCGGATGTAGGGGGCGGCCATGTTCCAAAGCCTGCTGATTGCCAATCGTGGCGAAATTGCTTGCCGCATCATCCGCACCGCGCGCCGCATGGGTCTGCGGACCATCGCAGTATTCTCCGACGCGGATGAAACGGCGCAGCATGTGCAAATGGCTGAAGAAGCCATTCACATCGGCGGCGCGCCGGCGCGCGAAAGCTATTTGAATATCCCCGCCATCATCGCCGCAGCGAAGCGTGCGGGGGCGGGTGCGATTCATCCGGGCTATGGTTTTCTGTCCGAGAACCCTGCTTTTGCCGAAGCCTGTGCGGCGGCAGGAATTATTTTTGTTGGCCCCAGCGCGTCTGCCATGCGCGCAATGGGGTCCAAGGGTTCCGCCAAGGCGCTGATGGAAAAGGCTGGCGTGCCGCTTTTGCCTGGCTATCATGGCACGGAACAGGATGCGTCATTTCTTGCCGATGAGGCGAGGCGCATCGGCTTCCCACTGGTGATCAAGGCCGTCGCCGGCGGTGGCGGGCGTGGCATGCGTCTGGTGCGTGCTGCTGGCGATTTCGCAGATGCGCTGCGTGCCGCGCGGCAGGAAGGCGCCTCGGCCTTTGGTGATGATCGCGTGCTGATCGAACGCTATCTGGAACGCCCGCGCCATATCGAAGTGCAGGTGTTCGGGGATAGCCACGGCAATGCGGTGCATTTGTGCGAACGCGATTGCTCAGCCCAGCGCCGCCACCAGAAGGTGATCGAGGAAGCCCCCGCACCCGGCATCAGCGCTGAAATGCGCGACGCCATGGGTGCTGCTGCGGTGGCCGCTGCCAAGGCCGTGCAGTATCAGGGCGCCGGCACGGTGGAATTCATCGCGCAGGATGGCAGCTTCTATTTTCTGGAAATGAATACGCGCCTACAGGTGGAACATCCGGTGACGGAAGCGATTACCGGCTTTGATCTGGTGGAATGGCAATTGCGCGTTGCAGCGGGCGAGGAACTTCCAGCGCGGCAGCAGGATATCCGCGCCCAAGGCCATGCGATGGAACTTCGCTTATACGCCGAAGACCCCGCGCGGGATTTCGCACCTTCCATTGGTGCGCTGCAGGTCTTTCGTCTTTCCGATCAGGGCTTGCGGATTGATAGCGGTTTTGTCGCTGGTGATCGCATCAGCATCCATTATGATGCGATGGTCGCGAAAATGATCGCTTACGCACCCACCAGAACCGAGGCGATTACGCGCCTGCGGGCGGGCTTGGCCCATTCAGACATCATCGGTGTTGCGCATAATCTGGATATGCTGGACCGCATTCTGGCCCATCCCGAATTTGCCACGGGTAGCATTGATACCGGCTTCATTGGCCGTAACGCCGAAACCTTGCTGACACCAAAGCTGCAACCTTCAGCGCAGGCGCTGGCGCTGGCCGCGCTTGGTGTGCTTTCACTCGAAGCACAAACCGCGCGCACCCAGGCGGCGACCAGTGCTGATCCTCATTCGCCCTGGCATGCAACAGATCATTGGTGGATCAATACCCGCCCCGCGCGCGTATTTGATTTTTACCTTGAAGATGAAGTGCATACGACCATGCTTTCACCCGCAGCGGATGGCTGGCACATCACAATAGGTTCTACTGAAATCTCTGCACGGCACGCCAAACTTGAAGATGGGCGCATTCATGCGCTGCTGGATGGCATGCGGCTTTCCGCTTCCATCCATCGCGCTGATGAGGTGATCAGCCTGCGTCACCATGGCCAAAGCTGGCGCTTGCGCCTACCAGACCCCATCGCACGCGCCGGTGAGGAAGAAGGCGGCGATGACTGGCTGCTGGCACCCCTACCCGGTCAGGTCACGCAGCTATTGGCAAGCGAAGGCCAGGAAGTCGCGCGCGGCGATGTGCTGGTGGTGCTGGAGGCGATGAAAACAGTGTTTCGCCTCACCGCACCGCGCGCCGGCAGGATTGAAACTATTTCCTGCCGTGTTGGTGAGACGGTGCGTGAAGGGCAAATCCTGATCCAGTTTGCCTCAACGGAAGCGGAGGCGGACTGATCTCAGCCAGCCTTTGCCCCTGTTGCGCGAAGGATCGGCACCCATTTCTCAATTTCAATACGGATGAAGCGCGCAGAAGCAGCCGGGTCATTCGGCATGGGCTCAACGCCGGCATCTGCAAAACGCTTTTGTACTGACGGATCGGCGAAAGCCTGTGTGACGGCATTCGAAAGCGTGCTGATGATCTCGGCCGGTGTGCCCGCCGGCGCATAAAGCGCCTGCCATGAAGATGCGACATAACCAGCAACGCCCGCTTCCTGAAGGGTTGGAAGCTCCGGCAGCAAGCGTGAACGCCGTGCCGTTGTTACCGCAAGGCCCCGCGCCTTGCCTTCACGCACCAATGGCGCGACCAGTGTTTGGCTATCAATGACAAAGTCTACGCGCCCTGCCATGAAATCGGTCACTGCCGCCGGCGTGCCGCGATATTGCACGATCGTGAAATCCACCCCTGCGAGCTTTTTCAGCAGCTCACCAGAAAGATGGGAGGCAGCGCCAATGCCCGTGGTGGCGAAGGTTGCTTCCCCTCGTTTGGACTGCAACCAGGTGCGTAGTTGCGGCACATCATGCACCGGCAGCGATGGATGAACCGCGAGCACGAAGCCCTGGTCGCCAAGTGTCGAAATTGGAATGAAATCGGCGATTGGATCAACGCCGGCATCCGAGAAAAGCGCGGGGATAACGCTATGCGCCGCACCATTCAGCAATAGCGTATGCCCATCCGGCGCGGCGCGCGCCACGCTGCGCGCGCCGATAGTGCTGCCCGCACCTGGTTGATTTTCCACCACCACGGGCTGCCCCAAAAGGCGCGGCATAGGTTCCGTGATGATGCGCGCTACCAGATCAATCACACCACCGGCGGCAAAGGGCACAATCACGCGAATGGGCCGCGATGGGTAGCGGCCTTGTGCGAGTGCCGGCGTGGCAAGCGCGCTTCCGGCCAGCGCAAGAAAGTCACGACGTTGCAACATGGAATTCCTCCTCCTTACTCGGCTTGAAATTCACGCACCGCCAACGGGCTGGAAATCATAGGTGCCAATCCCTTGCAGAATGGCAAAGCGGCAACGCGCGCCATCCTTCCCAGTCACGCGATGCGCGCGCTTGGCAGGCACTGCATGCATCTGGCCCGGTGCCAATTCCACTTCTTCACGCGGGGCGCGCATTTCAATCACCATCGGGCCATCCATGCACCAGAAGGTATCCGTCACTTCACTATGCCAATGCCAGGGCACTTCCTGCCCTGCTGCAAGTGTCAGGATTTGCATGCGAAGCCCTGGCGCTTCGGCCACCAATTCGCGCTTTTCCAAAGGATAGGACATGGTGTTTCCCCTTACGCTTTCGCCGGATGTTGTGCCAACCAATGGCGCGCAATATCCGCGCGGCGACACACCCATACATCCGGCGTCGCCGCCACACGGTCCAAAAACCGCGCCAAAGCCGCCGCGCGTCCGGGCCGTCCGATCAACCTGCAATGAAGCCCGACCGACATCATTTTCGGCGCGCCAGCGCGACCTTCCGCGAGCAATGTCTCGAAGGAATCCGTGACATATTGTTCCCAGCCATCCGGCGCGGTGAAGCCGGGCGGCACCGCATATTTCATATCATTATTGTCGAGCGTGTAGGGGATGATCAGCATAGGCTTGCCTGCCGCCGTTACATAGAATGGTAGATCATCCGCATAGGAATCCGAATCATACAAAAAGCCGCCATGTTCCGCGACCAGGCGGCGTGTATTCGGGCTGATGCGGCCCGTATACCAACCAACCGGACGCGTTCCTGTCAGGCGTTCAATCACCTCAACACAGCGGGCGATTTCCGCACGCTCCGTCGCCTCATCCACATTGTGATAATCAATCCAGCGCCAGGCATGGGAAGCAACCTCATGGCCAGCATCGGCGAAGGCGCGCGTGACGGTTGGATTCAATTCCAGCGCACGGCCCACACCATAAACGGTCAATGGCAGTTTGCGCGCAGCAAAGGCACGCAAAATGCGCCAAACCCCCGCGCGCGCACCGTAATCGAATTGGCTTTCCACGGTACGATTACGCTCACCGATGATCGGCGATCCGCCTGGCACTTCATGCAAATACAATTCGCTGCCGGTATCGCCATTCAGCACCGTATTCTCTCCGCCTTCCTCGTAGTTCAGCACAAAGGAAAGCGCGAGCTTCGCGCCATTCGGCCATTTCGGATCGGGCGTATTGGCGCCATAGCCAAGAAAATCGCGCGGATAATCGGTATCCGCCGCCATCATATGGGAAGTGTCCGTCATACGACCCTCTCCTTCACGCCAATTTCAGCCCAATGATACCCGCAGTGATCAGCGCCACGGAAGCCCAACGTAGCGCGGTATTCGCATCGCCGAATAGCGTAATGCCCACCAGAAAGGCGCCGACTGCGCCAATGCCGGTCCAAACGGCATAGGCGGTGCCAACAGGGATTTCCCGCAGCGCCAGCAACAACAACCCGCCACTCGTGATGATGCAGGCAATGGCGAAGCCGAGCCAGCCGTAGCGCAGCCCGCCCGCAGCCCAACCAAGCTTGAGGCCGATTGGCCAACCGATCTCACAAAGCCCCGCAAGCAGCAAATAGACCCACGCCATAACCCGATCCTCATGCTGAAAAACAGAATATCTGCCTGCCAGGATGGCCACGCTCATGGCAGGCACTTGGTTGATCCATTGCAAGAAGGCTGACGATTGCCGCAGATCACCAGATCAGATGGCTTCGACCTTTTGCGGTATGATTGGGTTTCCCAGTTAAGGGCGAGCCAACCGCCACGTCATGCAGGTTCGGTGGCCAGTATCGTTACGGTAGGTCAAGTTCCTGCACCAGCTCCTGCGCATAGTTCCGGAAGCCGGCCTTGTGATAGATGCGTTCAGCGCGATCATTGCCGGTGCGCACACCTATATGAAGCCGTCTGCAGCCCGCCGCACGGGCATGCGCCGTAGCAACTTCAAGCATGGCGCGGAAGGCGCCCTGGCCCCGCGATGCTTCTTCGACGAAGGCGTCGCAGATCGAGCCTTCACGACGGTATTCGGGCGCGAGGAACGGCGCCGCTTCTTCCACGGCCAGGAAAAGGTGGCCGATGATCCGGCCTTCGGCTTCGGCTACGAGCATCAGCCCACCATTGGCTGTCCGGCGCTTGAAGTAGTCCAATACGGCTTCAGCGCTGGATGCTTCCGTTACGCGGTCCCCGGTGATCTCATTCTCGAACCGGTTCAGCGCAACGGTATTCGCCAAAAGCGCCTGACGGTCGGCCTCTCTAGCCGATCTGACAAGAAAGGCCGCCATGGCGTCAGTTCTTTGCCTTGTCAACCAATTGATTCTTCTTGATCCAGGGCATCATGGCGCGCAGCTTTTCGCCCACTTCTTCAATCGGGTGTTCAGCCAAGCGGCGGCGCGTGGCCTTGAAGCTGGCTTGGTTCACCTTGTTTTCCAGCATCCAATCGCGCGCGAAGCGGCCGGACTGGATATCTTCCAGCACGCGCTTCATTTCCGCCTTGGTTTCGCTGGTGATGATGCGCGGGCCCGTGACGTATTCGCCATATTCCGCCGTGTTGCTGATGGAATAATTCATGTTGGCGATACCGCCTTCATAAATCAGGTCGACAATCAGCTTCACTTCATGCAGGCATTCGAAATAGGCCATTTCCGGCGCGTAGCCGGCTTCGACCAAGGTTTCGAAACCGGCTTTGATCAATTCCACCAGGCCGCCGCAAAGCACGGTCTGCTCACCGAACAGATCGGTTTCGCATTCTTCCTTGAAGGTGGTTTCAATCACGCCCGAACGCCCGCCACCAATGGCAGAAGCATAGGACAGCGCGATTTCCAGCGCATTGCCAGACGGGTTCTGATTGACAGCGACCAGGCAAGGCACACCGCCGCCCTTTTGGTATTCGCTGCGCACCGTGTGGCCGGGGCCCTTCGGCGCGATCATGAACACATCAATATCCGCGCGGGGATCGAGCAGGTTGAAATGCACATTGAGGCCATGCGCGAAGGCAAGCGCGGCGCCGGGCTTCATATTGGCATGCAGGCTTTCGCGATAAAGATCGCCCTGGCCTTCATCTGGCGTCAGCACCATCACCACATCTGCCCATTTCGCCGCATCGGCTGGCGACATCACCTTGAAGCCGGCCGCTTCCGCCTTTTGCGCGGAACCACCGGGGCGCAGCCCAATCACCACATCCTTCACGCCGGAATCGCGCATATTCATGGCATGGGCATGGCCCTGGCTGCCAAAGCCAATGACCGCAACCTTGCGGGCCTTGATCAGATTCACATCCGCATCGCGGTCATAGTAAACGCGCATCTGCCGTTTCTCCTTTGCTGCGCAGGCTTTCGCCCGGATTGATCCTTGCGGGGCCTGCCATGCACGAAGAACATGCGCGGCCCCAAGGGCGAACAAGCCCCGTTCAATCCTTTATTTTGCGCTTGCCGACAAGATGCTGAATGCATCCGGCGCGCGTTTTATGGGCTTTAGGGCAGGCCCCGCTCAGGCCGCCCGCTTCAACGGCGTTGCATTCTCATTGGCATACTTCACCAGGGCTGCGCGATACTTCTCCCGCCGCCATTGCAGCAGCCGCCAGGATGCCTTGGCCGCCAGGTCTGAAACCCGCCCGCGCGGTTCAAGCCCAATGGTCTTGAAGATCATGCCCATGCCGCGTTCGATATGGCGGAACCGATAAAACCCTATCGCGCGCCCCATATACGCCGTGGTGCAGCGTTCATGGTCGTAAGGCGTGCCCTCAGGCTCATTGGCGCTGTGGAAGGCGAAGGCAAGCTCATCATCCTCCGTCTCTCCAATGCGGCCCAAAGCCACGCGCAGGCGCTTTGAGAAGGAAAGGTTCTCCCGCGCCAGATACCGCTTCATGTGATCATAAAACAGCTTGAAATGCCGGTATTCATCGGCGGCGATCAGCCGGCACACCTGCTTCAACGCGGGTTCTTCCGTGGCATCACCAAGCGCGGAGTAATAGCTGCTGGTGCCCGTTTCCACCATGCAACGCGCAATCAATTCCCCCGTGCGGCTGCCGCGGATGGACGCCTCTGCATCCAGTTGAGTCTGATAGCCAGCGCGGTAGCGCTGAAAAGCGGTGGGAAAATCCCAGCCCGGATCAGCCAACATGCCCCAGCGGCCCAGCGCATCGCCATGCTGGGTTTCTTCCACGCCCCAATGTTCGGCGGCTGCGCAGAAATCCGGATCATCGGCGAAAACGCGCGTCAGGTAGGTTACGTAGTCAGCCGCATTGCGTTCGACCATGGCGGCAGCCTTGATCAGCGGCACAATTTCGGGATCAACCTTGGAGGGATCGAAAAGATCCCAGCTAACCTCATCAATATGCCAATGCTTCATGAGCCTGTCCCAACCGTCTTGCCGTGATGGGTCTGCGCAACCCTTCCCGACTATGTTTTGTACCGCGATACGGCGGTTTCAAGGCATATTGGTGTTGAACAGAACTTATTCCACTCACCGCAAAAACAAACGGGCCGGAAGGACCCGCCCGCTGGCCAATGAAACGGTAGGCAGGCTTTCAGGCGGCCAAAGCTGCTTCCACCATGGCCCGTGCTGAAAGCACGCGCGCCATTGCGGCTTCGCGCTTTTCGGGTGTTTCATTCGCAGCGCTGGCAAAGGCGGCTTCAGCTTCTGCCAGCCGCCGCTCAGCATCGGATTTGGAAAGCGTGGCTACTGGCGTTGCTTCATCCGCAAGGATGGTCACGCGATCCGGCGCCACTTCCGCAAAGCCACCGGCCACGAAAAGTTGATCCGTCACCTGGCCGCCTTCACGCACCGAAATCACCCCGCCGCGCAAAGCCACGATCATGGGTGCATGGCCAGCCAGCACACCCATTTCGCCTTCCGCCGCCGGGATCACTGCCATTTCCACCGCGCGGGAAAGTAGCAGTTTTTCCGGTGAGACGAGTTCAAGTTGAAAACTCGCCATGGTGATCAGGCCGCCGCCTTCATTTCTTCGCCCTTCTTCGCGGCGTCTTCAATCGTGCCCACCATGTAGAAGGCGGCTTCCGGCAGATGGTCATAATCGCCACGGCAGATCGCCGCGAAGGACCGGATGGTATCTTCCAGCTTCACGAAAACGCCCGGCGTGCCGGTGAAGACTTCCGCGACATGGAAGGGCTGGGACAGGAAGCGCTGGATCTTGCGCGCCCGCGCCACGATCAGCTTGTCTTCTTCCGAAAGCTCATCCATGCCAAGGATGGCGATGATGTCTTGCAGCGACTTGTAGGTCTGCAAAATCTTCTGCACTTCGCGCGCCGTATTGTAGTGTTCCGCACCCACAACACGCGGGTCCATGGCGCGTGAGGTGGAATCGAGCGGATCAACAGCCGGGAAGATCCCAAGCTCCGCGATCGAACGGTTAAGCACCGTTGTCGCATCCAAGTGTGCGAAGGATGTCGCTGGCGCTGGGTCGGTCAAGTCATCCGCCGGCACGTAAATGGCCTGCACCGAAGTGATCGAGCCCTTCTTGGTGGAGGTGATGCGTTCCTGCAGCGCGCCCATATCGGTGGACAGGGTCGGCTGATAGCCCACCGCCGAAGGGATGCGGCCCAGCAGCGCAGACACTTCCGCGCCCGCCTGGGTGAAGCGGAAGATGTTGTCAATGAAGAACAACACATCCTGACCCTGCTCATCACGGAAATATTCGGCCATGGAAAGACCGGAAAGTGCCACGCGAGCGCGCGCACCCGGCGGTTCATTCATCTGGCCATAGACCAGCGCGACCTTGGAGCCTTCGGTATTGCCATCACCAAGCTTGATGACGCCCGCGTCAATCATTTCATGGTAAAGGTCATTGCCTTCACGCGTCCGCTCACCCACGCCGGCAAAGACCGAAACGCCGCCATGGCCCTTGGCGATATTGTTGATCAATTCCTGAATGGTCACGGTCTTGCCCACGCCGGCGCCGCCGAAAAGGCCGATCTTGCCGCCCTTTAGATAAGGGGCCAGCAGGTCAATCACCTTAATGCCTGTGACCAGGATTTCCGCGCTGGTGGCCTGTTCTTCAAAGGCCGGAGCTTCACGGTGGATCGGGAAATGCATGGTGGCCGGCACTGGGCCGCGCTCATCAATCGGCTCACCGATCACGTTCAAAATACGCCCAAGTGTGCCAGGCCCCACCGGCACGGAAATGCCAGCGCCCGTGTCCACGACTTCGGTGCCACGCACCAGGCCATCCGTGGTGTCCATGGCGATGCAGCGCACGGTGCGCTCACCCAAATGCTGCGCCACTTCAAGCACGAGCTTCTGCTCGCCAATTTGCAGCGTCAGCGCGTTCATGATGGCGGGCAGCTCGGCGGGGAACTGCACGTCCACCACGGCACCAAGCACCTGCGTCACCTGACCAACATTATTCTTCATGGCAGCGATCCCTTCTTAAAGCGCTTCAGCGCCGGAGATGATTTCGATCAGCTCTCGGGTGATGTTCGCTTGACGTGTGCGATTGTAATTCAGTGTCAGCTTGTTGATCATCTCGCCCGCATTGCGCGTGGCATTATCCATGGCAGTCATCTGGCTACCATAGAAGCCGGCGGCGTTATCGAGCAGGGCGCGATAGATCTGAATGCCAAGGTTCTGCGGCAGAAGCCGCGCCAGAATCTCTTCTTCAGTCGGTTCGAACTCATACTGCGCGCCACCATCAGCGGATGCTTCAGGTAGTGGCGTCGGAATAAGCTGCTGGCCCACCGGCGTCTGGCTGATCACATTCTTGAAGCGGTTATAGATCAGCGTACAAACATCGAAGTCACCGGCGTCAAGCATTTCGGTGATCTTGGCGCTAACCTCAGCGGCGTCTTCAAAGCCGATGCGCTTCTTATTGGCAAAGCTGATTTCACCCACGAAACGGCTGGCAAAATCGCGCTTGAGATAAACGGCACCCTTGCGGCCAACAGTGATGATCTTCACCGTCTTGCCTTCGGCTTCCAGCGCGCGCACCTGGGCGCGGGCGAAGCGGCCAACATTGGTGTTGAAGCCGCCGCAAAGCCCGCGTTCGGCAGTCACCACCACCAGCAAATGCACCTTATCCGCGCCTGTGCCGACCAGCATCTCGGGCGCATCCGGCGCACCAACCACCGATGCGCCGAGTGAGGCAAGCATCCGTTCCATACGCTCAGCGTAAGGGCGCGCGGCTTCCGCCTGGGTCTGCGCACGGCGCAGCTTGGCTGCCGCCACCATCTTCATCGCCTGCGTGATCTTGCGTGTGGATTTCACGCTATTGATCCGCAGGCGGAGGCTTTTCAGGCTGGGCATTGGTTACTCTCCCGCTTCGCGAGCCTCAGGCGAATGACTTTGCTAAGCCATCAAGGAAGGCAACCAGCTTCGCTTCCGTATCCTTCTTGATCTCGCGATCATTGCGGATGCTGGCCACGATATCCGGCGCGGTCGCCTTCAATTCGCTAAGCAGACGGCTTTCGAAATCGCCCACCTTGTTCAGCGGCAGACGGTCCAGATAGCCACGCGTGCCGGCGAAAATCGCAATCACCTGATCTTCAACGGCAACCGGCTTGAACTGCGGCTGCTTCAACAGCTCAGTCAGGCGCGCACCACGGGCAAGCAAAGCCTGGGTAGAGGCATCAAGGTCCGAGGAGAACTGCGCGAAGGCCGCCATTTCACGATACTGCGCCAGTTCCAGCTTGATCTTACCGGCCACCTGCTTCATCGCCTTGATCTGCGCCGCAGAACCCACGCGGGACACCGACAGACCAACGTTCACGGCGGGGCGGATGCCCTTGAAGAACAATTCGGTTTCCAAGAAGATCTGGCCATCCGTGATGGAAATCACGTTCGTCGGAATATAGGCCGAAACGTCACCCGCCTGGGTTTCAATGACCGGCAGCGCCGTCAAGGAACCATTGCCGGCATCATCGCCCATCTTCGCCGCACGCTCCAAAAGGCGCGAATGCAGGTAGAAGACGTCACCCGGATAGGCTTCGCGGCCCGGCGGACGGCGCAGCAGCAGCGACATCTGACGATAGGCGACGGCCTGCTTCGAAAGGTCATCATAGAAGATGACCGCATGCATGCCATTGTCGCGGAAATATTCGCCCATGGCGCAGCCCGTGTAGGGTGCCAGGAACTGCATTGGCGCCGGATCGGAAGCGGTGGCGGCAACGATGATGGAATATTGCAGCGCGCCCTGTTCTTCCAGCGTCTTCACCAACTGTGCGACAGTGGAACGCTTCTGACCAACCGCGACATAGATGCAGTAAAGCTTCTTGGATTCATCATCACCAGCATTGATGGTCTTCTGGTTGATGATGGTGTCCACGATCACGGCGGTCTTGCCGGTCTGGCGGTCACCGATGATCAATTCGCGCTGGCCACGGCCAATCGGGATCAGCGCGTCAATCGCCTTGATGCCCGTCTGCATGGGTTCATGCACGGATTTGCGCGGAATAATGCCCGGCGCCTTCACCTCGGCGCGCATGCGCACCACGTCGGTCAGCGGACCCTTGCCGTCAATCGGATTACCAAGGCCATCCACAACGCGACCGAGCAGACCCTTACCCACGGGCACGTCCACAATGTCACCGGTGCGGCTGACCGTATCGCCTTCGCGCACCGAAAGGTCGGAGCCGAAAATCACGACACCGACATTGTCGGTTTCAAGGTTCAGCGCCATGCCCTTTACGCCGGAAGCGGGGAAATCCACCAGCTCACCCGCCATGACATTCTGCAGGCCATAAACGCGGGCGATACCATCGCCCACGGTCAGCACAGTGCCGACCTCAGCGACATTCGCTTCAGCATCGAAGCCAGCGATCTGCTGCTTGAGGATTTCCGAAATTTCAGCCGGACGGATTTCCATGGTCAGGCAGCCCCCTTCATGGCGTATTGCAAACGTTGCAACTTGGATTTGATGGAATTGTCATAAAGGCGGGAACCGATCCGAACGATCAGCCCACCCAGGATGGATTTGTCCACTGTCTCAGACAGGCGAACATTGGAATAGCCCGCTTCCGTCAGCCGCGCGACGATTTGCGCGCGCTGCGTGTCAGTCAGGCAATGCGCGGTAGTCACTTCAGCGGTCTGCTGGCCGCGGCGCGCTGCGATCAGCGCACCAAAGGCATGCGCCACGGCAGGCAGGGCCGAAAGGCGCCGATTGGCGATCAGCACGCCAACCAGGTTCCGCACCTCACCGGTGATGCCGGCGCTCTCCAGCACCTTGAACATGCGGTCCCGCTGGATCGCGGTGTCGAAGCGCGGATCGGCGATGAAGCCACGCATATCGGCATTGTCGCGGCAGAGGGCGAAAAGCGCTTCAAGTTCAGCACCGATGCGGTCCACGGCGCCGGGATCGGTCGCGCGCTTATCGTCAGCAAGGTCGAGCAGCGCCTTGGCGTAGCGCGCGGAGACGCCTACGGCGCTTGGCGCCGAAGGCGAGGCCTTATCAAGGGTTTGATCTGTGGCAGCCACGGGTAATCCCGGTCCTGTTCTTGCGCGGATTGATGAGCGGACGAGAGAGCTTCCCGAACGCGGCCGGGCGTTACCATAGGGTTTACCGCACCGCAACCGAGCACGCGGCATTTTCCGCACGCTTTTGACCGATTTGCACAAATTCCCTTTTGCCTTGACCTGCTTGACAGCACTTCCCCGTCCCACGCAGGCTTTCGCACCAAGGGTTTCAAGCCCAACCGAGCAAAAGGAAATGTCCGACCCATGACGCAAAACATCACCCGCCGCGCGGCGTTTTTGGTGGGCGGTGCGGCGGCGCTGCTGCCGCTGCGCCCAGCCCTGGCTGCCTTTCCGGAACGCGCCATCACGCTTTCGGTCAGTTTTCCGCCGGGTGGTGCGACCGATATCCTGGCCCGGATCCTGGCCCCACCCCTCAGCGAGGCTTTGGGCAAGCCGGTGGTCATCGAAAATCGCGGTGGCGCCGGGGCCAATATCGGCATTGGTTATGTCGCCCGCGCGGCGGGGGATGGCTATACGCTGCTCGTGACCTCCAGCGCTTTCGTTGTCAATCCAAGCCTTTACCGTAGCCCGCCCTATGATCCTTTCCGGGATTTCGCCCCCATCAGCACGCTTGGCGCTTCCCCCAATGTGCTGGCGGTGCGGCCGAATAGCGGCATCGCCTCGCTCCAGGATCTGATCGCGCAGGCCAAGGCCAGCCCGGACAAATTCAACTACGCAAGCCCGGGGATCGGCACCACACCGCATCTGGCGGGCGAATTGCTGAAGCTGCGCGCCGGGTTTGAAATGCAGCATGTGCCCTTCAGCGGCGCCGGTCCCGCGACCCAGGCCGCGCTCGCCGGCACCACCCAGGTGATCAGCGCCGCGCAGGGATCGGTCATGGCGCAGCTGCGTTCAGGCGAATTGCGCGCCATTATGCAAACTGGCGCCAAGCGTGCGGCAGACCTGCCCGATGTGCCAACCCAGGAAGAATTGGGCATCAAGGATGCCAATTCCGAAACCTTCCTGGCCCTTTTCGCCCCCGCCGCCACGCCCGCCCCAATCCAGGCGCTATTGGCGCGAGAGGTTGTTAAGGCCCTGCAACGCCCGGATGTGCAAGAACGCTACCGTCAGGCCGGCGCCCCGGTAGTGGGCGAGGGGCCTGAGGAACTCCGCGCCCGGGTTGCCCGTGAAGTGCCGATCTGGCGGGAAGTGATCCGTGTGTCGAAAATAAGCGTCCAGTAAAATCAACGCTTTACCGGTATGGGTGGGGCAGGTTCAGCCGGCGCCGGGGCGGAAAGCCCGGCGCAGAGAAAGGGCAGGATCTGTTCCACCGCCATGTCAAAATCGCCCGAATCGCATACCCCGCCGGACATCATTTCAAGCCGGCCAGATCGCAGCAGGGTGTAGCGATAGGCCCCCATCATGAAATAGAGACGCCAATACAGCACCTCCGGCGGCAAATGCGGCAGCACACTGCGGAAGGCTTCCACGTAAGCGAGCGTGGTGTCGTCATAGACCGTGCTGAGGACTTCCCGAGAAATATCATCGGGTTCCGTGTTCAGCCGGGCATGCATGCGCATGGTGGCGCGGCCTTCGGGGGTTTTGCCATTCAGCATGAAGGGCGTGACAAAGGCGCGCACCAGCACTTCAAGCGGCACGCGGCCATCGGGCCAGGTGGTCTTGGCGCCATCCAAGGCACGGCGCCGCGCCGCCGTGACCTGTTCCGCCCCGCGCAAATAGGCCGCGCGAAACAAATCCCGCTTGGACCCAAAATAGTAATGGAGCTGCGCGAGATTGACGCCGGCCGCGAGCGCAATGGCGCGCGTTGAAGCCCCGGCATAGCCATGATCAGCAAAAAGCATCTGCGCGACATCCAAAATGCGGTCGCGCACACTGGCTGAAGGGTCAATTGGGGCAAGCAGGCTGGTCATGGGCTCCGGGCTTTGGTCAGGTGACCTATACCCTTAATCTAGGCTGATTCGCGCCAGCGGCAATCATTCATGCAAAAATTGACGAAAATCAGCCCGCGCGCTATTTGGTCGGACGACTGATTTGCAAAGGGTTGGCCCGGCGCACCTATCAAACGCCGAAGGCCACCCAATTGGCGGGAGGAAGCTGTGGCATGAGCGCAGCGCAGGAAATCACCCAATCCCGCTATCTTGGCGGTGAAGCCCCGGCCGATCGTGCCAAGCGCATCGCGCCCATCATCGCGGCCCATGCCAACCAAATCGAACGCGACCGCGCCCTGCCCAAGGAATTGCTGGATGCGTTGCATGGCGCGGCGCTGTTCCGCACCCTGCTGCCGCAGGCCTTCCGTGGCGAGGAAGTGCCGCTACATGATTTTGTGCAAATGCAGATCGTGATTGCCGCAGCCGATGCCAGCACCGCCTGGTGCGTTGGCCAGGCTTCCGGCTGTTCCATGGCGGCGGCCTATCTGAAGCCCGAAATCGCCTATGAGATTTGGGGCGCCGATCCGCGTGCCGTGTTGGCCTGGGGCATGGGGCCAGCTTCCCGCGCTGTGGTGGTGGATGGTGGCTATCTGGTGACCGGCAAATGGCATTTCGCCAGCGGCAGCCGGCACTGCACCTGGCTTGGCGGCCATTGCAAAGTCGTGGAACGCGATGGGTCGCTGCGCGGTGATGCCGAGGGCAACCCGATTGAACGCACCATGCTGTTCAAGCGCGAAGTACCGAAGATCACCGATAATTGGCGCGTCATGGGCCTGCGCGGCACGGGCAGCGACACTTATGAGGTGACGGATCTTTTTGTGCCGGATGATTACACGGTGCAGCGTGATTTGCCGACCAATCGCCAAACCGCCGGCAGCTTGTATCATTTCACCAGCACCCATGCCTATGCGGCGGGCTTTGCTGGCGTGGCGCTGGGCATTTGCCGCGGGACGCTTGATGCCTTTATCAAGCTGGCGTCAGACAAAACCCCGGCAGCGTCAACACGGCCCATGCGCGACAGCCATGTCATTCAAAGTCTGGTGGCGCGTTCCGAAGCGCGCTGGCGTTCCGCGCGCAGCCTGCTTTTGGAAACGTTGCGCGAATGCTGGCCGCGCGCGGAAGCAGGGCTTGAGATGACGAATGATGAGCGGGTTTCGATCCGCCTGGCTTCCACCTTCGCCATTCAGACATCGCGTGAAGTGGTGGAAACCATCTATCAGGAAGCTGGCTCCACCGCGATTTTTGAAGACAATCCTTTTGAACGCCGCTTCCGCGACATGCATGCCGTCAGCCAGCAGGTGCAAGGCCGCAGCGCGCATTTTGAAGCGGTGGGCCAGCATCTGCTTGGGCAGACGCCGCATGCGCGGTTCCTGTAAGGGACCGGAGCTGAGTTTGGCCCGGCGCGAAAGGCTAACGACCGCCGAAGGCGGGCGCGAGCCCGAACGGGCGACGCCGCTTATGCGGCGAAGCCAAGCGCGCGGATGCGCGCGCCGGCGTTTGAGGGCGGATCGGCCTCGATCCGCATCATAATAAACGGAGGATAACAACATGGGCCTGCAAGGTCTGAACCATTACACGCTTCGCCCGGTGGATCTGGAAGCCACCAAGGATTTCTATGAAAAGGTGCTGGGCCTTGAATTGGGCTATCGCCCGCCGCTGACCTTCCCTGGCTATTGGCTTTATTGCGGCGGCAACCCGACCGTGCATCTGATCGGCGACCGTCAGGGTGAAGAAGGGCTACCCGAACGCAAGGTGGGCCACACGGGCCTGGTGGATCACATCGCCTTTTCCTGCACTGGTCTTGCCGCCATGCGCGCGCATTTGGACAAGCACAAGGTCACCTATACGGCGCGCGTCATACCGCGCGATCGGCAGACGCAAATCTTCCTGCATGACCCGAATGGCGTTGCGGTGGAATTGAACTACCCGCCCGAGGAAACCCCGCCGGACTGACCGGGCGCAGCACAAAACAGGCGGTGCAGCGTGTGCAGCACCGCTTCGGCTTTCGGATCGGCCACGCGATAATAGATCACCGTCCCGGCGCGGCGGGTCGCGACCAGCCCTTCATCACGCAGCAGGGCCAAGTGTTGCGAGAGCGCGGATTGCGATAGTCCCACATTGGCCGCGAGGTCATTGACTGACTTCTCACCCGCCGCGACCAGATCACACAGCACCAAAAGCCGCCTTTCATTGGCGAGTGCGCGCAGCAACCGCGCCGCCAGCGCAGCGTTTTCGGCGAGGCGCGCGGCGTCCTCCGCATCGCGGGATGGGTTCAGTACATCGCTCATGAGCAACTTCTAATCCTTTGCGCGTGGCAGGACCATGGCCACTTGACAGACGTCTAAAATGTAACATTATAACATTTCAACACACCATCAGAGATCCCCTTATGCTGCGCCGCGCCGTGCTTTTCGCCCCCGCCTTGCTGATGACCCGGTACACCCAAGCCCAGGCCCGGCTTTCGGTGGTCGCGTCCTTTTCCATCCTGGCGGATATGACGCGCCAGATTGGTGGGGAACGCATCGCGCTCCGCGCCATTGCCGGGCCGGATCAGGATGCGCATGGGTTTCAGCCCAAGCCATCGGATGCCGCAGGGTTGACCAATGCAGCCGTGGTCATTCGCAATGGGCTTGGCTTTGAAGGCTGGCTGGATCGCATGATCCGGTCTTCCGGCTTCAAGGGCGCCTTGGTGACCACAACCGATGGCATCACGCCGCGCATGATGCAGGCGCATCATCATCATGGGCATGATCATGGCGGTGCTGGTCGGCGGCACAATCATTCCGTCGGGCCGCGCCAGGTGCCAGACCCGCATGCCTGGCAGGATTTGGCGCTTGCGCCCCATTACATCCGCAATATCACCGCTGGGCTAAGCGCCGCCGACCCAAGCAATGAGGCGCTTTATCGCCGCAATGCAGAAGCCTATGCCGCGCGGCTTGCCGCGCTTCACCAATGGGTGCGCGCGGAAATCGCCAAAGTGCCCGCAGCACGCCGCAAGATTGTCACCAGCCATGATGCCTTCGGCTATTTCGGCGAAGCCTATGGCGTGCGCTTCCTGGCACCCCAGGGTGTTTCCACCGAGGCCGAACCCTCAGCCGCCGAAGTCGGTCGCTTGATCCGCCAGATCAAGGCAGAAAACATCACCGCCCTCTTCATGGAAAACATGAGTAATCCGGCGACCTTGCAACGCATTGCGCAGGAAACCGGCTTGCGGGTGCGAGGTCGGCTTTATGCCGATGCGCTGTCTGCCGAATCCGGCCCGGCACCGACCTATGAGGCCATGTTCCGACATAATGTCTCGTTGATGGTGCCGGCGATGCGGGGGGACGCCGCATGATCATGACCAGTCTTCGCAATCTGGCCTTTGGCGCAATTGTGGGTCTTGGCGCCCTATCCAGCGCCATGGCGCAGGGCTTTACGCCGCATGTCTCGGGTGAGGCTGACTGGGGCTTTATGGCGTTTCCACCTTCAACGCCAAGGATTCCGCCAGGCGCGGCACCAGCCTATATCTGTTTGGTGAAGTCGCCACCGGCTTTCACATCGCGCCGGGGCTTTCACTGCAAACCGTTGTGGCGTTTGAACCAATCGGCGAAGGCGACGCCTTGGGTGGCTTTCCGATGGATGGCGTGATCGGCTTTCGTCGCCAATCCGCCTTTCTGGAGGCCTTCTTCGCGGAATGGAAACCGGATGACGCGCTGACCCTTTATGGAGGGCGCTTCGTGGCACCCTTTGGCCGCGGCCATCATGACTTCCCCGGCATCCTGACGCGCATCCGCGCGCATGAGGTGCAAATGATCGGCGATGCCATGGGCGTGGGTGGCACCTGGAATTTCCTTGCCGATCCGCGCTTTGGTGAGCATGACATCTCCGCCGCCGCCTTCACGCTTGACCGGACCTTTTTGTCCTCAAGCTGGCTCACGCGCCGGCGCTGCTGTGATGAGCGTTACGAACGCTACAACCGCAATACGGAACAACAGGGCGGACCCGCCAATAACGGCCAGATGGATAGCTTCGCCCTTTCCTTGGATGGCGATAAATTCGATTTTGCGCCGGGGCTTTCCTATCAGCTTTCGCTGGTCTCCCGCGCGGCGGGTAAGGAAGACGGCACGGCGCGCGAATGGGGCTATTCGGGGGCGCTGCGTTATGAACAGCGCTGGTCAGCGACGCATCGCACGCTGTTCTTCGCCGAAGCAGTGCAGTTCCGCAACGCCGAAGGTCGCCCGCGTTTTGAGACCGATGATGGCGACGAAACCACCATCGCTGAACGCCGCAATTTCACAACCCTGGGCGCGCAGCATCGCATTGATGATTGGCGTGGCACGTTTGCCTGGCAGCGCGATCAGCGCAAGCGCAGCGTGGATACCCTGCCCACAGAAAACTATCTGGAAGCTTCCATCGGGCGCGATATCGGCCACGGCTTCGGGCTTGATATCGGCCACCAATACGGACGGCAGTTGATTGAGGAGTCCGGGCGGCTCGGTACGACTCATGCGGTGCTGGCGCGGCTTTCGTGGCGTGGTGGGTTTTGAGGAAAGCCCGACAATGAGCTTCCTGTGTGAGGTCTTCCCGCCCGATGCTGATGCGCTGAGCCCGATTTGCCCAAGCGCCATTAGCAGTCGCGACGAGAATGTCCTGTTCGAGATTTTCCGCCCTGATGTCGCGCTGGCAATTTGGCTGCGGCCGCAACCAGCAAACTGGAAGGCAGGAATCGGTCCCTTATTGCAGCAAGTGCCCTTTGGCGCCGTTGGTCGCGGCAGCCCCGAAGATGCGCTGAACCAGATTGTGCAGGAACTGCCCGTGCCCGCCCCTGCGGCGTTGCTCTCTGACATGCTGCTGCTGGGTCGCTTCTTTGCGACCATCACGGAGCAATCGGAAATCCGTGCCAATCTGGCTGGCGTGAATGATGATTCCTGCCGGCGCTTTCATTGCGATTCGGTCAGGTTGCGCTTGCTCTGCACCTATCATGGGCCTGGCACGCAATTCACCATGTGCGGTCCGCAATGCCGCGCGCCGCATCAAATACCTGCCCTCGCTGTGGCTTTGGTGAAGGGACGCGCCCATCCGGCGGCTCTTGGCGATGCCTGTCTCCATCGCTCGCCGCCTGTTTCCCATTTGCCGGAAAGCCGCCGCGGCCGATTGCTGTTCTGCATTGATGAACCAGGATTTCTGCCATGAACGCCATGGACAAAAGATTGCCGGTCACTGTGCTGTCGGGCTTCCTGGGGGCGGGCAAGACCACGCTGCTCAATCACGTTTTGGCCAATCGAGACGGCAAGCGTGTCGCGGTCATTGTGAATGACATGAGTGAGGTGAATATAGACGCGGCCCTGGTGGGCAATTCCGGTACGCTATCGCGTACCGAAGAAAAACTGGTTGAAATGTCCAATGGCTGCATCTGCTGCACCCTGCGTGAGGATTTGATGCAGGAAGTGACCAAGCTTGCTGCTGAAGGGCGCTTCGACGCCTTGTTGATTGAAAGCACGGGCATCAGCGAACCCATGCCCGTGGCTGCGACCTTCGATTTCCGTACCGAGGATGGCTTCTGCCTGGGCGATGTCGCGCAGCTTGATACCATGGTGACGGTGGTGGATGCGCAGAGCTTCCTGCGCGATTACGGCAGCGCAGATCGCCTTGCCGCGCGGGGCGAAAGCGCCGGCCCGGAAGATACCCGCCTGCTGGTGGATTTGCTGATCGAACAGGTCGAATTCGCCGACGTCCTCATCGTCAATAAGCAGGATTTGGTGAGTGACGCGGAATTGCGTCGCCTGGTCGCGCTGCTGGCCACCTTCAATCCCAATGCGGAAATTATTGGCTGTACCAAGGGGGCGGTGCCGCTTCGGCATATCCTGCATACCGGGCGCTTTGATTTTGATGCCGCGCGCCGTTCTGCAGGCTGGATCAAGGCGCTTTCCGGTGAGCATTTGCCGGAAAGCGTTGAATTCGGCATCACAAGCTTTGTCTGGCGCGCGCGCCGCCCGGTGCATCCGGAACGCTTCAAGCGCTTCATCGAAGGTGATCTTCCGGGCGTGGTGCGCGCCAAGGGGTTTTTCTGGCTGGCGACGCGCATGCCCTGGGCTGGTGAATGGCAATTGGCTGGTGCCATTGGCCGCCATGAAGCGGCGGGGTTCTGGTGGGCGGCGCAGCCTGCCTCTCGTTGGCCGGATGATCCCGCTTGGCGCGCCACGATTGAGGCGAATTGGCAGGAACCCCATGGCGACCGGCGTCAGGAAATCGTCTTTATCGGCATAGGCATGGATGAGGCAGCACTGCGCGCAGCATTGCAAAAAACGCTTTTGACCGATGAGGAATGGCGTGCCGGGCCACGCGCCTGGTCACGCCTGCCTGACCCATTCCCGGTCTGGCGTGAGGGCTGAAACCGCTGACGGGTTACGACGAAGGCGCAAAGCCTAACGCCCCAACCCGTCCCAGAATTCCTTGACCTTGGCGAAGAAGCCTTCGCTTTCCGGGCTGGTGCGACCACCCTTCTCAGCCTCGGCTTCAAACTGCTCCAGCAATTCGCGCTGCTTCGGCGAAAGATTCTGCGGCGTTTCCACCATGACCTGCACATACATATCGCCGCGCGCGGCTGACCGCAGCACGGAAAAACCCTTGCCGCGCAGGCGGAATTGATCGCCCGTCTGCGTGCCGGCAGGGATGGTCACCTTGGAACGCCCACCATCAATGCTCGGCACTTCCACATGGCCGCCAAGCGCAGCCTGCGTCATGCGGAGAGGTACGCGCACCAAAATATTCGCGCCATCGCGCTGGAAAATCGGATGCGGCCTGACCGCGATATCAACATATAAATCACCTGCCGGCGCGCCGCGCTGCCCGGCCTCACCCTCGCCACTCAGGCGAATGCGCGTGCCATCATCAACGCCTGCCGGGACCGAGACATTCAGGCTGCGTTCGCGCTGCACGCGCCCCGCGCCACGGCAGATCTTGCAGGGGTTCTTGATGGTACGCCCGGCGCCGCCGCAAGTGGGGCAAGTGCGCTCGACCAGGAAAAACCCCTGCTGCGCGCGCACCTTGCCGCTGCCTTGGCAGGTGCCGCAATTCTGCACGCCGGAAGCAGCACCACCTTCCGCGCCAACACCCTTGCAGGCTTCGCAGGAAACGCTTGTCGCGAAGCGGATAGTTTTCTTCGCCCCGGCATAGGCTTCTTCCAAGGACACCTCGACCTGCGTGCGCAAATCAGAACCGCGCCCGGAAGCCGCGCGTTGCCCTCGCCCGCCGCCGCCGAAACGGCCGAACATTTCCTCAAAAATATCCTCAAAGCCGCCGCCACCGAAGGGGCTACCGCCGCCAAAGCCGCCACCGCCACCAGGCCCGCCCTGTTCAAAGGCAGCATGGCCAAAGCGGTCATAGGCCGCGCGCTTTTCGGCATCCTTCAGCACATCGTAAGCCTCATTCAATTCCTTGAATTTGGCTTCCGCTTCCGTGTTGCCCTGATTGCGATCAGGGTGCCATTGCATCGCGAGCTTGCGATAGGATTTCTTGAGGTCATCCTCGCCCGCATCGCGCGCGACGCCGAGAACCTCGTAATAATCGCGTTTTGCCATGATCGGGCTACCGTTTCTGCAACAAGATTTCCCCTGGCGCCAGGATGCACCAGGGGAATATCTTGGCCAAAGGCGCCATCACCCCGGAAGGGATCAGGAAGGCTTCTTCTTATTCGGGTCCACTTCTTCGAACTCGGCGTCAACCACCTTGTCCTTGGAAGCACCACCCGCACCACCACCGGCGGCCGGTTCTTCGGCCTGCGGCGCGGCCTGTTCGGCTTTATAGAGCGCCTCACCCATTTTCATCGCGGCTTGGGAGAGCTTTTCAGAGGCTTCGCGGATCGCATCGGCATCCTGGCCTTCCATGGCGGTGCGGGCAGCGGCCAGCGCCGTTTCCACTTCCACCTTTTCAGCCGGCGGCACCTTGTCCCCGCTTTCCTTCAGCGTCTTGTCCGTGGAATGCACCAGCGCATCAAGCTGGTTGCGCGCTTCCACAGCCTCACGCCGCTTGCGGTCAGCTTCCGCATTCGCTTCGGCATCCTTCACCATGCGTTCGATATCGGCGTCCGAAAGACCCGACTTCGCCTGGATGCGGATTTGCTGTTCCTTGCCGGTTGCCTTGTCCTTTGCGCTGACGCTGACAATGCCGTTCGCGTCAATGTCGAAGGTCACTTCCACCTGCGGCACGCCACGCGGCGCGGGGGGAATGCCCGTCAGATCAAACGTGCCAAGCTGCTTGTTATCGGCAGCCATTTCACGTTCGCCCTGATAGACCTTGATGGTGACCGCGGTTTGATTGTCATCCGCTGTGGAGAAGGTCTGGCTTTTCTTGGTTGGGATCGTCGTGTTGCGGTCAATCAACCGCGTAAACACGCCGCCCAAGGTTTCAATGCCAAGGCTGAGCGGCGTCACATCCAGCAGCAGCACATCCTTGACATCGCCCTTCAGCACGCCGCCCTGAATGGCCGCACCAATGGCGACGACTTCATCGGGGTTCACGTTACGCGCGGGTTCCTTGCCAAAGAATTGGCGAACGGCTTCCACCACTTTCGGCATGCGTGTCATGCCGCCAACCAGGATCACCTCATCCACTTCATTGGCGGCGAGGCCGGCATCCTTCAGCGCCTGACGGCAGGGTTCCATGGTGCGGCTGATCAGATCATCCACCAAGGCTTCCAGCTTCGCACGCGTGAGTTTCATCACCAAATGCTTGGGGCCAGAGGCATCGGCGGTGATGAAGGGCAGGTTGATTTCGGTTTCCTTGGAAGAGGAAAGCTCGATCTTCGCCTTTTCCGCCGCTTCCTTCAGGCGTTGCAGCGCCAGCTTGTCGCCGCGCAGGTCAATGCCTTGTTCCTTGCGAAATTCATCGGCCAGATAATCAATGATGCGCTGGTCGAAATCCTCACCACCCAGGAAGGTATCGCCATTGGTGGATTTCACTTCGAACACGCCATCGCCGATTTCCAGCACGGAAACGTCAAAGGTGCCGCCACCAAGGTCATAAACCGCGATGGTGCCGCCCTTCTTCTGTTCCATACCGTAAGCCAGCGCGGCGGCGGTCGGTTCATTGATGATGCGCAACACTTCAAGCCCGGCAACCGTGCCGGCTTCCTTGGTGGCGTGGCGCTGGGCGTCATTGAAATAGGCCGGCACGGTGATCACGGCCTGGGAAACCTTCTCACCCAAATGGGCTTCGGCGGTTTCCTTCATCTTGGTCAGCACCATGGCGCTGATCTGCTGCGGTGCGTAGGTCTTGCCATCCACCTCAACCCAGGCATCGCCATTCGGCGCCTTGGTGATCTTGAAGGGGGCAAGCCCGATATCTTTTTGCACCATCGGGTCATCAAAACGCCGCCCAATCAGGCGCTTCACCGCATAAAGCGTGCCCATGGGGTTGGTGACCGCCTGGCGCTTCGCCGATTGCCCGACCAGCCTTTCGCCATTCTTCGCGAAAGCGATCATGGAAGGCGTGGTGCGCGCGCCTTCGGCGTTTTCAATTACGCGCACATCCTTGCCTTCAAGAATGGCCACGCAGGAATTGGTGGTGCCGAGGTCTATGCCAATGACCTTACTCATCCGAAGTCTCCTCTGCGGCGGATCGCGGCGGCCCGGTGCGGCACCACGGCGACCCCCTGTGCTAAACGGTGGCCAAGCGCCACCGCGGATGGGGTTAGAAAAGACCGCGCCCGATCAGGGGCGGTTGATGTGGGGAGATGTATGTAACAGCGCCGGGCGAGACAAGATGCCCCAGCCCGATCAGTCGCAAAAAGGCAGGTTAACGCGGCCCGCGGCGGCGATTGCGGTCCAGCTCCTCGGGGCTCAGGGCAAAGGAAATCCGCACCCGGTATTCTGCCGGGTTGCGCCCGGCCTGGAAGATAAGGGATTCGGGCGCGGTGGTGACGCGGGTGCGGGTCTGATTGCCCTCAAAATTCACCGAAAGCCTGGCGTCCTTGCGCTGGACCAATTGGCTGTCATCGCCGGTCGTGACCGCCAGGAACCAGGGGAGTTCCACCCGATTCCCACGCGTGGCGGGGCCGCGTTCCACAACCATGATGGCGGCGACCTTCACCTCCACCCCGCCGCCCCGCACGTAATCGCAGGTCGCAGTTACCCCCACCATCCTGCCATCCACCACCATCGCGGCCAAATCAGCCGGAGCGCCGGGCTGGTAGCGTGTCACATCAGCCCCATCGGCCAGGATCGTGACCCTGGGGCAGGGCGCCAGCACCGTTTCCTTGGAAGATGAGCCGCAAGCCGCGACCAGCCCGGCAAGAATCAGAACCCCGAAGCGTCGCATCCCGATAACCCCCTTTGAGCCGCACGGCCGTCCGGCTACTCTGACCATTCTTTGCGTCGCGCCGCAACCCGTGGCCGGCCCCTTTGGATGGACCTTTGCGCCCATGGCCTCTGCCAAGCCGCCCCTTCAGCTTCTGCTCGCCGGACCGCGCGGCTTCTGCGCCGGCGTTGATCGCGCCATCAAGATTGTCGAGGAAGCGCTGAAGCGCCACGGCGCGCCGGTTTATGTGCGGCATGAAATTGTCCATAACCGCTTCGTTGTCGAAAGCCTGGAAAAACAGGGCGCGGTTTTCGTCGAGGAGCTGGATGAAATCCCCGATGACGGCCAGCCCGTGGTGTTTTCCGCCCATGGCGTGCCGAAATCCGTCCCTGCCGAGGCCGCCAAGCGCATGATGTTCGCCCTTGATGCCACCTGCCCGCTGGTGAGCAAGGTGCATCGGGAAGCCGAACGCCATCATGAACATGGCCGCCATCTTTTCCTGATTGGCCATGCCGGCCATCCGGAAGTGATCGGCACCATGGGCCAATTGCCCGAAGGTGTGGTGACTTTGGTGCAGGACGCGGCTGATGCGGAAAGTGTTGTCGCGCCCGAAGGCGCCACCCTTGCCTATACAACGCAAACCACGCTTTCGGTTGATGATACAGCGGAAATCATCAGCATCCTGCAAAGGCGCTTTCCCGATATTCGTGGCCCCGCCAAGGAGGATATCTGCTACGCCACCACCAATCGCCAGGCGGCGGTAAAGGCCATTGCCGCCAGGGCCGATCTGGTGGTGGTGGTGGGCGCACCCAATTCATCGAACAGCCAGCGCCTGCGCGAAGTGGCGGAGCGCAGCGGCGCGCGGCGCGCGGTCATGGTGCAACGCGGTGCTGATCTTGATCTTGCGTTGGTGCAGGGCTGCAAGACGGTGGGCGTGACCGCCGGCGCCAGCGCGCCCGAAGTGCTGGTGGAAGAAGTGATCGCGCGGCTTGGTGAAGCTTACTCCCTGAATATCGAGGAAGTGGTGGTGGCGGTGGAACAGATCACCTTCCGCCTGCCGCGCGGGCTCGCCGCCGAATAATGGCGGTCTATACGGAAGTTTCGGATGAGGCTTTGCGCGTCTTCCTGGCCGATTATGCGCTGGGGGAGTTGCTGGCGTTTCGAGGCATTGCGGAGGGTGTCGAGAATTCCAACTACGCGCTGCAAACCGAAGCGGGTGATTTCATTCTGACGCTTTACGAAAAGCGCGTGGACCCGGCTGAATTGCCTTATTTCCTTGGGTTGATGGAACATTTGGCGGCGCGCGGCATGGCCTGCCCCACGCCCGTGCATGGGCGGGATGGCGCAGCCTTGCGCGAATTGGCGGGGCGGCCGGCGGCGATAGTCACCTTCCTGCCTGGCGTTTGGCCGCGCCGCGTGCGGCCAGAACATTGCGCGCCGCTTGGCCAGGCTTTGGCGGAAATGCACCTGGCCGTGGTAGGGTTTGCGCTCAGCCGGCCCAATGCGCTTGGCCCCAAGGGCTGGGCACCTTTGCTGGATGGATGCCGCGCGCGCGGAGATGAGGTGCAGCCCGGCCTGATTGCGGAACTTGATGCGGCACTTGCCGGCATTCTGGCCGCCTGGCCCGCCCAGGGCAGCCTGCCGGTTGGGCAGATCCACGCCGATCTTTTCCCTGACAATGCCTTCTTCCTGCCAGGCGCCGATGGTCAGCCACGCGTTTCCGGCGTGATTGATTTCTATTTCGCCTGCACGGATCTTTTCGCCTATGACATCGCCGTCTGCCTGAATGCCTGGTGCTTTGAGGCGGATTATTCCTTCAACGTCACCCGTGCGCGCGCCATGCTTGGCGCCTATCGCGCCATTCGCCCACTGTCAGATGCTGAATTGGCCGCGTTGCCCGTTCTCTGCCGCGGCGCGGCGCTGCGCTTCCTGCTGACCCGGCTGTATGATTGGACCCATACCCCTGAAGGCGCGCTGGTGACGCGAAAGGACCCGGTGGAATATCTGCGGAAACTCAGGTTCTTCAGCGGCGCCGAAACGCTTGCGGCCTTTGGCCTGTGACGACCGGCAGCGCAGACCCGCGCCCCGTGGTCGAGATTTGGACCGATGGCGGCTGCAAGCCCAACCCCGGCCCCGGCGGCTGGGCGGCCATTCTGCGCTTTGGTGAGCATGAGCGGGAAATGTCAGGCAATGAGGCCGAGACCACCAATAACCGCATGGAATTGACCGCCGCGCTGAAAGCACTTGAGGCGCTGAAAAAACCCTGCCGCGTGGCTTTGCATACGGATAGCGAATATCTGCGGAACGGCATCAGCCGCTGGATCCATGGCTGGGTGCGCGCCAATTGGCGCAATGCGGCGAAGGAGCCGGTCAAGAATTTGGATTTGTGGCAAGCCATTCTGGCCGCCGCCAAGCCGCATGAGATTGAATGGCGCTGGGTGCGCGGCCATGCCGGGGACCCGATGAATGAACGCGCCGATGCGCTGGCAACGGTGGCGCGGGATGCTGCCTTGAAGGGGTGAGCTTGCCCTAACCCTGCCCTGGCTGGTATATCACCGAAGCGGCGCGGGCGTAGTTCAGAGGTAGAACGTCAGCTTCCCAAGCTGAATGTCGGGGGTTCGATTCCCCCCGCTCGCTCCAAGAAGCCCCAGCCCTCACCCCAACCCAAGCGCTGCAAACAACCGCGCCGCCGGCGCCCAGGCTTCCATCACCGCATCGCGCTTGATAATCGCCGCAAGCCCGCCGCACAATAGCAGCACGATGGAAGCGGCCCAGGCTGCGCGAAGCCCGCGCGATGCAGGGGCGGAGGCTCTTTCAAGGGAGGCGCCGCGCGCGGCCAGGGGCTCGGGCCGCGAATCCTCGGCCACCAACGTTGGTGCCGGGCGGGGTTCCTCCACCACGGGCGCGGGCGGTGGCGGTTCAGGCGCTTGGAAGGCAACCGGCTCAGGCGCGGGCGGTTCCGGGGCGCGAAACATCGTCCCGCATTGGCCGCAGCGCAAAGGGCGGTCGCGGTCGCGCAGCAGGCGCTCCGGCACCTGAAACCCAGCTTCGCATTTCGGGCATGTGATGAGCATGTTGCTATTTTCCGCCAGTGTCGGCCTCTCGGCAAGCGAAAGATTGAGCACCCCACCCCTGCCATGCGAAACAAGACCCATGGTAAGATTCGGACGCGTCGGGCTGGCCTATCCAACCCCCCAGGGTGATCCGGGGCAGGCGGCCTTGCGCGATGTCTCCTTCGCGCTGGGGGAAGGCAGCTTCACCTGGCTGCTTGGGCCTTCGGGGGCGGGGAAAAGCTCAATCCTCAGGCTGATGCAGGCCGCGATCCGGCCAACAAGCGGCGTGGTTTCCGTGCTGGGGACCGATATCGGGCAGGCGGAACGGGCCGCGCTGCCCGCGCTCAGGCGCAAGATCGGCGTGGTGCATCAGGAATTTCGCCTGCTGCCGCATCTCTCCGCCTGGGATAATGTGGCGCTGCCGCTGCGGCTTGTGGGGCGGGCAGAAGCCGCGGTCAGGCAGGATGTCAACGAAATCCTGGAGTGGTTGGGCCTGGCGGCAAAGGCAGGGCGTGCGCCGGCTGAACTTTCCGGCGGCGAACAACAGCGCATTACCATTGCGCGCGCCATTATCACGCGCCCTGCATTGCTGATTGCTGATGAACCGACCTCCGAATTGGATGTGTTTGAAGCCCGCCGGCTGATTGCGCTGTTTGTTGAAATGAACCGGCTTGGCACCGCGATTGTCGTCGCGACGCATTCCGAGGATTTGCCCGCGCGCCACCCCGCGCGTGTGATCACCCTGGCAGAAGGACGCATCATTGATGCGCCGTGATGCAGGCGGCAGGGCGGACCCGATTGGCCTGCGCGGCGCGCTGGCGGATCGGCTGCTGGTGGCGTTGATTGCCGCCATGGCGCTTTTCGCGACCTTTGCGCTGGCAGGGCATGAGGCAGCCGGCCAACTCGCGAAACGCTGGCAGCAGGGGGCGAATGCCGCCGTCACGGTGCAAATCCCAAACCCGACCCCCGCGCGCATGGAAGCGGCGCTTGATGCCTTGCGCGCCTTGCCTTCGGTGCGTGAAGCACAGCCGGTGGATACGGCACGCATGGCGGAATTGCTGCGCCCTTGGTTGGGCGATGTGGCAGGGCTGCCGTTGCCTGGCGTGATTGAATTGCGCCTGGCCGATCTGGCCGCCGACCCGGTGCTGATCGGGGATAGGGTGGCGGAAGCCGTGCCCGGCGCGGTCACGGAAGCGCATGGGGTATTTGTGGCAAGGCTTGCTGCCGTTGCGCGCGCCGTTTCTGCGGCCAGTTTGGCAGTGCTGCTGCTGGTGGCCGTGGTGGGCGCTTCGGTGGTGGTGCTTGCGGTGCGCGCGGGCATCGCGGCGCGGCGCGATTCGGTGATGGTGTTGCATATGTTGGGCGCGGCGGATCGCGACATTGCCGGTCGCTTTGCGTGGCGCACCGCCTGGCTTGCCTTGTTGGGGGCGATTCTGGGGATGGCATTGGCGGCCGGTCTGGTGTGGGCGCTTTTGCAACTCGCCGGGCCGATGCTGCCCGAAATCACCCCGCAGGACCTGCCATGGCCTGACCTTGCCGCCATCCCATCCGGCGCTGCCTTGGTCGCTTGGGGCGCGGCCATGGCCAGTATCCTATTGTGGCTGCGGCGCCTGCCATGAGGGGGCGGCGGCTTTGGTTACTGCCCTTGGCATTCTTGCTGCTGTGGCTTGGCGGCTTCATCTGGTTCCTCCGCGCCGTACAGGTAAACGCCGCCGATGCCCGCGCCGCCGATGCCATTGTGGTCCTGACCGGCGGGGCTGAGCGGGTAGAGACTGGCTTTCGCCTGCTGGAAGAAGGCCTGGCGCCACGGCTTTTTGTGTCTGGCGTGCATCCTGATTCGCGCCTGTTTGATCTGGCGCGTGGCGCGGGTGTGGATCCCGCGAAGCTTGCGGGCCGGGTGGAACTTGGCCATGCGGCGGCTTCCACGCGCGGCAATGCGGTTGAAATCGCGGCCTGGGCGAAATCAAGGGACGTTACCGCCATCCATTTGGTCACCGCCGGCTATCACATGCCGCGTGCGCGCACTGAATTGCGCCGCGCCATACCGGGCTTGCGCGTGCAGGCTTATCCAGTCACACCGGCAAGGCTGCGCGCGGATGGCGCCTTTTGGCAGCCACGCAATTGGGGTTTGTTGGCTGGTGAATACATGAAATTTCTTGGCGCCGAGCTTGGGCTTTCGGCAATATTGGGCGGAAGACGCGCATGATCTGGCTGCGTTCCTTCATCTTCAACGCGCTTTTCATGACCATTACGGCGCTCGCCGCCATCATCGCCATGGTCTTGCTGCCCTTCCAGCCGCGCGTCATGCGCTGCTTCATTCGTTACTGGGCGCGCCTCATCATCTGGGTGCTGCGGCTTGTCTGCGGCATTCGTGTTGAAGTGACGGGCTTGGAGCACATCGCACCGGGGGCGGCCATCATCGCATCCAAGCACCAATCCGCCTTTGACACCTTTGTCTGGCCGGCCTTGCTTGATCACCCCAGTTACGTGTTGAAGCGCGAATTGCTGAACCTGCCCTTTTGGGGGCGTGCGGCACGCCATACCGGTGCGGTGGTGGTAGATCGGGATGGTGGGGGCGCGGCACTGCGCGCCTTGGTGCGCGACGGAAAGCGTGTGCTGGATGAAGGTCGGCCCTTGGTAATTTTCCCGGAAGGGACACGCTCCGCCCCCGGGGAGAAGGTGCCCTATCAACCAGGTGTTGCGGCGCTGGTCATTGGCAGCGGGGCGCCTTGCTATCCGGTGGCGACCAATAGCGGGCAGCACTGGGGAAGGCGCGCCTTTCACAAGATGCCAGGGGTGATTGCCATCGCTATTCTGCCGCCCTTGCCGGCGGGCTTGGCGCGCAAGCCGTCGATGGAAGCGCTTGAGACGCAGATTGAGGCGGAAACCGCGCGGCTGATAAAGAACGCATAGCGCAGGGCCCGGCTTTGGCGATCAGATAAACTCATCTATAAGGGCACCACGGATGGTGACCCTGGGGCTCTCCCGGCATGGGGCCGCCCTGGGACGGGATTGCTGATGCCAATCAAGCGCGATGAAGTTGCACCGCCCGAAGCAGGGTTCGACGAATTGCGCTCCGGCAATTTGGGTGTGCGCCTGGCGGTGACGGCCGCCGAAATTGATGCGGTGCAGGCGCTGCGTTACCGCGTTTTCTATCAGGAAATGGGCGCCCGCGCCGATGCCGCGACCGCCGCCAGCCATCGTGACCGCGATGATTTTGACGCCATCGCTGACCATTTGCTGGTGGTGGATCATGACCGGGGTGAGGGGCCGGAGTCGGTTGTCGGCACTTATCGCCTGATCCGCCGCGAAGGGGCGGAAAAGCTTGGGCGTTGGTATTCCGAAAGTGAATATGACGTCTCCCGCCTGGTGGCCTATCCCGCACCGGTGCTGGAATTGGGGCGGTCTTGCGTGGATGCGGCCTATCGTAGCCGTGGCACCTTGCAATTACTGTGGGACGGTATCGCGGCCTATGTCTTCCGCCTTGATATTGCGCTCATGTTCGGCTGCGCTTCCCTGCCTGGCACTGATTTGGATGCACTCGCTGATCAATTGACCTATCTGCACGCCTTCCATCTGGCGCCAGAGGAATTGCGCCCCCGCGCGCTGCCGGAGCGATTTGTGGAAATGCGCCGCAAGGATCCCGCCAGCATTGATAAGCGCGCCACCTTGGCAGCCCTGCCGCCTTTGGTGAAGGGCTATCTGCGGCTTGGTGGATTTGTTGGCGATGGCGCGGTTCTGGATGAGCAATTCAACACAACCGATGTGTCAGTTGTGGTGAAGACCGAGCTTATTACGCAGAAATACCGTAAGCACTACGAACGCAA
>Ga0194130_10001204_pt1 | contig 42966 bp, 27 predicted proteins | sample TA2KigsurfametaG_FD_160084 | JGI IMG/M metagenome (GOLD analysis project Ga0194130, IMG submission 160084) | Freshwater microbial communities from Lake Tanganyika, Tanzania - TA2015050 Kigoma 12 surface | ecosystem: Environmental > Aquatic > Freshwater > Lake | place: Tanzania: Lake Tanganyika...
TATTGAGCATTGAAGGTGAATATCGAAAAGGAACCTGGGACCTAAGATTATAGCATAATTACAGCTATGAATGTCCGTAAAATAATTGGTATAGGAGCTCTTTTCTATGCCATGCACACACAAAGGTTTTTATTTTTACACCGCACCCAAAGTAAAATATCTAATGTTTGGGGTCTCGTGGGAGGAAAAAATATAGATTCTGAAACTCCGTGGGAATCACTCAGTAGGGAAATTGGCGAAGAAATTGGGCCAATAAAAATTATCAAAACTATTCCGCTTGAGACATTTGTGAGTAACGATGAAAATTTTCTATATCATACATATTTGTGTGTGGTAAAAGATGAATTTCTTCCTGTGCTGAATGAAGAACACGACGGTTATGCATGGGTTCAGTTTGGTAAATGGCCAAAACCTCTGCATCAAGGATTACGCAATACTCTCACCAACAAAACCAATCAAATGAAATTAGAAACTGTATTTAAAATGTTGAAATTTTTATGATAAAAATATTAGGTGATGTGATGTTGGATAGATGGATCAAAGGCACAGCCACACGCATGAGTCCGGAAGCACCCATTCCAATCATTTTAAAACAGGATGAAAATTTAAATGCTGGCGGAGCTGCCAATGTTGCTGTGAATCTAGCACGTCTTAAAATAAAGGTAGATATCTGGGGTGCTATGTCTAATGACATAGAAGGTTTCACTTTATTGAATTTGTTAGCGTATGAAGGCATGTCTATTAACATTAAAAGAGATGCTGATTACACCACCGAAAAAACAAGGATAATAGGTCAGGGTGGACATCATGTGGTTAGATTAGATCGTGAAAAATTTTACACAGGCAACGTTGATGATGACTTTGTGGAAACATTGGAAAGAGATGACATTGTTGTGATCAGTGATTATGCTAAAGGAGTTATTAAAATTGATACTGTGTCAAAAATTTTGTCAAAAACACACAACATATTTGTAGATCCTAAACAAAGTCCTCTGTTTTATACTGGAGCGTTCTTGGTCAAACCAAACATGAAAGAATATATGATATGGAATGGTGATTTCGAAGTTGCAAGTGCGATAAAATTCATGCGCAAATATGACTGGACTTGGTTGATAATTACAGAAGGATCAAAAGGTGTGCATATCTTACACACAGATGGACATTATCACCATCACAAAGAACCCAGCAAAGAAGTTGCTGATGTATCAGGAGCAGGCGATGCTTTTCTAGCTGTGTTAATTTATGGAATAAACAAAGGATACTCTGTAAAACAAAGCTGTGAGCTTGCCTGTTATGCTGCAGCTAGGAATGTTGAAAAACAAGGAGTAGTACCAGTAAGTCCACAGGACATTGACAGAGGAGTAGTTTGGACCAATGGAGTATTTGATATCATACACACAGGACATCTTGAGCTACTAAAATTTGCTAAAAGCCAAGGAAAAAAACTAATAGTTGGAATCAATGATGACGACAGTGTAAAAAGATTGAAAGGTGCGGACAGACCAATTAACAAATGCGAAGTTAGAAAAAAACAATTGGAAATATTGAGCTGGGTAGATTCTGTAGTGGTGTTTTCTGAGGATACTCCAAAAAACATCTTGGAAAAAATACGTCCAGATGTAATAGTTAAAGGTGGAGATTACACTGTAGAAACAACAGTGGGAAATGATTTAGCCAAGGTGATAATTTTTCCAAAATTAGAAGGCTACAGCACTTCTAATATCATTAACAAACTAGTGAAATGAATATTTTATTAACTGGATACAAGGGTTTTATTGGTCAAAACTTACTGAAACATTTGCAATCACTGCTGCATAATGTGCAAGGGTTTGAATATCAACCAGGCATACTACCCAATCTAAGAGACATACATCAAGTGATACATTTGGGAGCTATTTCTAGCACCATTGAAAAAGATGTTGATAAAATTATTTCACAAAATTTTGAATTCAGTATGAGACTACTTTCATTGTGCAACAGTCTTAGAATAAATTTTCAATATGCCAGTTCAGCCAGTGTGTATGGCAACACAACAAATTTTAGAGAAAATGCAGCAAAAAGTCCCAATTCTCCTTACAGTTGGAGCAAATACATGTTTGATCGATATGTGGAATCTGTTCCATACAGTCAATACAAAATAAAAATACAGGGATTCAGATACTTTAATGTATATGGACCTCATGAGGAACACAAATCAGAACAGGCGTCTCCTATTACAAAATTTTCTATGCAAGCCAAAACTCAAAAAAAAATAATTATTTTTGAGAACAGTGAAAATTATAAAAGAGATTTTGTTTGCGTGCATGATGTGTGCAAGGTTCATGAATTGATGTTGCACAAACAAACTAGTGGCATTTTTAATGTTGGTACTGGCATTGCAACCAGCTTCAAAGAAGTGGCTGAATTAATAGCACAAAAGCATAAAGTTCCAATAGATATTGTTCCAATGCCAAAAATGTTGACTCATCAATATCAAACCTATACTTGCTCTAATAACGAACTTTTAAATAAGCATATACAAATACGTTTTCAAACTGTTAAGGAATACATAGACAATGAAAAATAGATTAGAAGGTAAAATAACCAAAGGTTGGGGTTATGAAATTATATGGGCCACCAATGATCAATATTGTGGAAAAATATTAGTGTTTGAAAAAATTGGCTCGAAATGCTCATTGCATTTTCACAAAGCTAAAGATGAGACTTGGTTTGTCAACAATGGCAAGTTTATAGTACGATGGATAGATACTAAAGATGCTAAACTTTATCAAAAAGAACTTACTGAGGGACAGACTTGGCACAATCCTCCACTTCAACCACATCAATTAGAAGCTTTAATGGACAATAGTTCAATAACTGAAGTGAGCACAGCTGACAGTATTGAAGATAATTATAGGATAATTCCTGGAGACACTCAAAAGAATGTTACGCCTGAGCTTCACCCCAACGTAAAATAACAGAACCTTGCACTGCTGCTCCTGTGGTCTTGTACACATTTATGGCCAGCACGTCTGGACCGTTAGGAAATGCTCCTCTACCACCAATTGCAGTGGTAGTCAATTCTTTTAGATTGGATAAGTTCAGTGAATTCAAACTGCCGGGCTGACACAAAAATGAAAATACTTGTTCTCCTGGTACAGCATGTTGTTCAGGACCAAATTGGAAAGTAACAGTGGCACCTGCCGACACAGATGTGGTCAAGGTTTGAGTAAATGTGGCTCTTATCACGGTGGTAGTACTTAGAACGCGACTTGCCACTGCACTCACTGCTGTACCTGCTGGAAATTGAGTGAAAGCTGCTGCTATTCGAGATCCTACTGTGGCAGTGGAATTATTCCAAGTGGCCAGTGTGAAAAATATGAAGTTTCCTGTGTATGTAGAACCTGTGCCAGCTGCTTGTACAGTTGTGCTTATGTTGGTCGCCGCAGCTGATGTGGCATTGGCCGCTGCACTCATTATAACTCTAGTGTACACAACACTTGCTACTGTGGCGTAGCTAGGCGTGATGGATGTGATGGTCTGATTGCCTGTTACAATAGATGCAACAGAGATTCTGTCACCCACTGCTATTTTGATATTTGTGTTGTCTGTGTTTGTAACCAAAAAATCTGTTCTTCCAGACAAGAAAGCTCTATTATAGTTGAGTGAAATACTGTTTTGTATGGTCACACTGACGTTTGCGGCAACAGCACTCTGTGCGTTGGGAACCGCACTCATGGTTATTCTTGTGTAAATTGTACCCAGATAAGCTCTAGTGATGTTAGAAATAGTTTGACCGCCTGTGACGAAAGTAGCGACTGAAATTCTATCTCCTATGCGTAAAGGAGTTGCAGTTAAGCCGTCATACTGAGAGTTAGTTATAAAAAAATCGTTGGTGCTAGTCAAGAAAGCTCTAGTACGTCCTGCAATCACTGCAGAAACATCACCAATTGCTGTCACTGTTTGGCTGACTGTGCTGAATGCTCTTGCGGTGATAGTGGCTGTCAAGCTGCCTTGTATTGTGGTTGTGGTGGTGAATGCACCTGAGCCCCAGTCTACAGATCCTCCCAATGCTATCTGTGCAAAACTAGGCTGTCCGCCTGCAGCCGCAGTGTTCAGTGCAGTCCATGTGATTGAAGCTGGATTAGTTGGATAATTTTTTGGATTTAAGACGCCTTCTATCACAACTGAACCTGATCCTGTATCTGTGGTCACCGCCACTTCATTCAATAACAATTGAGCTCTATTTAATAGATCTCTTTCTCCTAAGTCCCCCGCGATTGCATTGGACACAGACGGTGCTAATCTGATTAAAAAAGATGTTTGTTTGGTAGTAGAGATGCTCAACGCAGTAGTGGCATAGTTGAACAGATATCCTCTATCTTCATCAAATCTACCATCTGTCAATAGCGCCGAACCCCAATGGCTTATTGTAGGAGTTGCTGTGCAGCTTATCAAAACTACTCCTGCTCCAACACTGTGAGCAGACGCACTAGCAGCAGTGAACAATCTGTTGGTTCCTGCTGTGAAAGCACTGTATGTAGAAGCTCTTGTGCAACTGGTCAAAGTATTGCCTGATTTTCCACCATATGTAATCAATTCATTATCTATATAAACTGTGCCATTAGTTGGAAATCTGCTGGCATCTGTCAAAGATATTGTGTTTTGAGCAGCAGTCATTGCAGCTGATAATTTATTTACTGCGCTTCTATTTTCTACTTCATATCGCACAGGTAAATTTGCAGTACGCATGTAAGCTTCTGTGTTGACGTTTGAATTTCTCAATTTATGACAGAAAACAAATCTTCCATCAGCTCCTCTCATCATCCATTCTACAAAACCTGCCGCGTACCATGAGTATTGCATACCTAACATCTGCATGCGCCAAGGTACAAGGTCATAACCGCTTGGACCATTTCCATCAAGTGTATCAATGTTCCAATCATATTGTGGCATATATAATTCTTCAGTGATACAGATTCTAGCTCCGGTAACATTTGAGAAACCACGCCAGTCAGGTGCAATGTTCATTGATGTTTGTGAATTTATTAAAGTAACAATATGACTCATGCCTCTAATCACTATTTTATCACCTACTTTTAATTGATCTTGGAACCTTGTGCCTGTGCCTGTGACTAAATTACTGTCAACGTTTAGAGCGCATGATCCAGCCAATTGATTGGTGCTGGTTCTTCGTACCACTGCCATTTCTTGTCCGTCATATTGATAAAATAAACCATTCTGTTCATCAAATGCTCCTATTCTAACAGTTGATCCATGCCAATACTTTAATAATATTTTACAATCTTGACCTAATTCTGCTGTGACTGTGGTCAGTACAACTGCATTTCTAACTTTGAAACTTCGCGCATCTACAACAGTCTCCACAGTATATTCTTGATTATATTCAAAACTTACGCATCCGATAACCTCGATCACAGCTCCTGCTTGTAGTCCATGATCTGTATCATCCAGCGTGATTGTGATCACACTGTTGATAGCTGTACCATTGGCAGTGGCTGATGCTAGATTGTAGCTGGGAGCGAACAAGCCACCAGTGGTGTACATTATGCCTTTTCCTGATTGATATCTCACATACTTCTTACTTTGACGTATGGCTTGTGCGCCATGACTTGGATTACCTGTGCCCAATTGAACGCCACCGTCAAATGGTCTGTGTACAAAAAATGAATCTGGTCTTGCATACACCACACCGGTAATGGATGCTGAAGTCACGTCCACAGTGCCAGTGGATCTAGCTGTAAATCTTATAGAGTTAGTTGATGGTACTGCTGATATCACGTGTGGACCAGTTCCTAGTTGATGATTAGCAGAAGTCAAGTTTATTTCAATTGCATTCGTTGAGTTATCAACCAATATAAATCTTCCAAAGCCTTGTCCTGTGTAAAAGGTATATGTTAAATTTCTATAAGTTGCATTTAAAGATAGAGTTCTTGAGGTAAATGATCCTGTGGTAGCATCGAAAGAGGTAAGCACTTCGTCCGTGCCTGATGCTACTATTAAAAATACGTCATCACCAAATTCAACGTCAACCCAGTTTGAACCAGCTGGCAGTGAGACAGATGTCCATGTGACTCCGCTGGTGGATAAAGCAGCAGTGCTGGATCCAGTTGCCACCACAAAAAATCTATTGTTGCCAAAAGCAATGCCGCTCCATGTGGCCGATGCTGGCAGTGCTCCGCCCGAAATCCAGTTCAAACCATTGTCCACTGAATACGCATTTGTAGTACCACCCGATGCAATAGCAACAAAATACACACTGGTTCCTACCAATCCATTTGTAATTTTGGTCCATGAAGTGCTGCTTGGCAAAGTGCCGCCTGCCGTCCAAGTGATACCATCTGTTGAATAAGCAGAGACGTTAGAACCACTGGCAATCGCCACAAAATATCCATTGCCAAAAGACACATCAATCCAGTTGGCAGAACTAGGCAGTGTGCTGGCTGTCCATGTTGCACCACTATCATTTGAATAGGCAGCAGCGTTAGAACCAGATGTAGCAATAACCACGAATCTGTCTGTACCACTCACTGTGCCTGCTGTGATTGCAGACCACGTGGCACTGCTGGGCAACGCACCTCCAGCTGACCATGTCTGTCCTGTGGTGGATACTTGAGTAGCAGTTGCTCCTTGTCTTACTGCTACAAATTTTCCGTTGAAACCTTTGACTGACCAGTTACCTGAACCTGTAAGAGTTCTAGTGGTAGAACTTAACGCAGGTGCTGGTGCAGAAGTCACTTGGGATAATATGGTAGTGCCTGGAATCAATCCATGTGCTGATGTAAAATCCACTTGAAAAGTAGCAATTGCGCCCACGTTTAAAAATACTCCAGCTGCTATGCCTGCAGTAAGAGCATCACTGAGACCTAATGTGCTGTACACAGTTAGTGTGTCCCCTGTAATTGGAGTGCCTGATATTGTCTGCCCTGTAATTGCTCCAGAGCCACTGATGGAAGTGATTAAAATTGTGGCATCATTGGCAGATGATAGTCCATCTAAAACTGTGCCAAGCACAGTCAATCTGTTGCCTATTTCAAAGTTTGAACCTGGTGGAGACACCGCAACAGTATAAACTCCATTTGTTCTGGTCACATTAAATTGAGCACCAGTGCCTGCGTGTGCAATATTGCTAGGCACCACAGCCACATAGCTTGCATCTCCTGTAACTCCAATTGGGCTTCCAGTAATTGTAAATGTTGCAATTTCTCCACTGCCACCTACAGTGTCCACAGTCAACACTATATCATTTGCAGGTGAACTGCCACCTAAATCAGAGCCCGCAATAGTCAATGAGTCTGCCACAGTATATCCTGTGCCAGCATTAGCAAGAGCAACGCTGTAAGCTCCTGTGCCTCCTGTGCGTACCACATTGAATGCTCCAGATGCTCCAGTGCCTCCTGTGGCCACCACAGCACTGTATGTGGCTCCTCCTGTGATTGAAGAGCCTGTGAATGTAAAAGCAGATATCGCTGATCCAGCCACCGCTGTAATCAGTATGGTAATATCATTAGCAGGAGTAGCTCCTCCTAAATCAGTACCAACTATTTTAATTTTGTCGCCTTGGAAATAGTCACTGCCAGGCGTATTAAGAGTTACTACAGTGTATGTGCCAGCTGAACGAGATACATCAAATGTTGATCCCGAACCTGCTGGAGCTATCAATGTGCCATTAACACTGTTGTTGGTGTGATCCCTGCCTTTGTATGCTGATCCTAATGTGCCGGTCATGGTCAAAGTTTGACCAACTATGGTAGCAACTGTGTTAGCAATGCCTGAAGAACTGATAGCCATACCATTTAGAATGCCAGTGGTGTCCACAACATCTATGTTGGTGTCTGTAGACAAGGCATTAGAAAGCGTGATAGCATTGATTGTACCAGTGCCAATTAATCCTGCTATTGAAGTTCCAGCTGCAATAGAAGCAGATCCAGTCACAGGTGATCCTACCACTGGAGCTGATCCAGTGTAAATAATTGAAGTGGCCCCGCTGGCTGCTGCGAAAGCCAACTGTATGCTGATAGCAGTACCATTACTGAACAATGAAAAGCTGGGTTGACCAATGGTGGCTCCTGTGAAAAAAGCTGCTGCTCGAATTTGTGCAAATGAAGTGAAAAGACTTTGACCCTCTGCAGTGCCAACTCTAGCGCTGGCAAAATATGTAAAGCTCACTGCACTGGGAGTGCTGAACACAATGAACGCGCCTTCGGCTCTAGCGAATCCTGACACTGTTGTATTCAAACCTTTCACAGTAATTGGATAACCTTTTTCTATACCGTGAGTACCATTTGTGGTCACAGTGATCAACGAACTACCAAAGGCTCCAGTATTGATAGACGCGTCAGTAGTTATGGCTGAGATAGATAGATCACTTCCAGGAATTTCATACACAGAAGGATACATTCTAATAAGTCCTAAGGCCTGCCATTTGGTAGGTTGAAGACCATATTCGAAGTCAGCATCCAACATGGCCTGAGGAGCGGCCACACGCATTCTTTCGATTGCGTCCGTGCCAAAGTCCCAAGGTCTTATTTCTTGGCTAGATTGTTCTACAAATATTTGAATACTAGCACTGCTGGTTAAGTTGCTGGTGTCAGCACTTAGATCTATTGTAGTAATTGCATCAGATTTTTGAGCCCAGGTTCTGAAATCTACATCACTTAATAAATTACCATCTCCACTGCTGCGTCCTTGTTTCAAACTGATAGATATAGAATTTGCAGGGTCAGCAAAACTGTACAATATTTCTGAATTGTCAGTGTCAGTGATCAATAGTATATCTGAAACGTCAAATTGTCCTATTATTCTAATAGAACTTACGCCAGGAATTTTGGCAGGCATGGCTGGAATACCTGAAGTAATCACGGTTCTAAATATGTTCCATAAAGTGGTATTTTGTGCGGCTGCATCACTTTCCGCATTAATATTTGCATCTATCACCTGAGGTGTGGTGTTGCCATATGTGACTGGATTCTGAATATTTTCAAAAATATAATCATTAATAATATCTCGTAGATAGGCTTGACCAGTGGTTTCTGGTGTGACATCTCCTCTGATCTGAGGTTCACCATCAATCCAAAAATAATCTGCTACCTGTCTGCTTTTGACATTGCCACCATATTTCACATCGTGAACAACTGCATCTATAAAAAATCCCACATCTCGTGTGCATTTTTGCGAAGCGTAAGTGTATCCTGTGTATGCTGATGTGATTGTGCCTGCCACAGTCTGTGAACCTGTGGTAGCACTTGAAAAACTTACTGATGTTGTGGTGCAAGCAGTCACAGTCTTTGTGCCATTGTATCCTACAGGTGTGACTCCAGCCACAGTGATAGTCTGACCCACAATGTATGGAGGATATGCTTTGGTAGCAAAAGTGAGAGTGGCAGTGACACCATTGCCAGCGGCTGCTGTGGTAGTGATAGTTCCCACTGATATGCTGAAATCTATGAATTTTACTACTTGATTTTGTAAATGACTTTTGTTCAATAATAACAGTTGAGCTGCAAAAGGATATAGGCCATCATCCTTGCTGATACCAGGTTCAAACACATAATTTTTAATTTGCTTTTTAGCCATTTTATTTTCTGTTGATGTAAGACATTATATTTACCTATGCTCCAAAAGCCACAGCTAATGCTATGGCAGTTCTGTCCACGTAGTCTTTACGTGTAATATTTGAAGCCACAGTAGGCGCATTAGTCACTGTAGCACTGACAAAGGCTGCTGTGCTGGGTGTGGTCGCTCCTATGGTGGTGTTATTGATTGTGGTATTTTGCACAGGCACATTTGATCCTGTGGCATCAATTCTTCCAACCTCGGTGCTCTGTCCTTGTGTTTTAAAAATCACATCACCCAATGGTTCAATTTCTAAATTAGACACAGTGCTGCCATCATCTACTGAAGCAATGAATGATGTGATCAGATTGGCATTGGTTTGTATGTTACCATAGGTTAGATTGGAGCCAAAAGTTGTTACATTGGTGCCCACAGTTAGAGCAGTGCCGATGTTCGCTTGTTGACCAACTATTATATTTTTTTGTATGCCCACACCACCAATGATTGCTAATGCTGCTCCTGACTCTGAAGCTGCTGTGTCATTCACAATGGTAGTGAGATTCAAAGTGCTGTTTGAATCCACCTGAAGAGTGTCTTGTAATACAGTGGGTCCGGCCACTGTTAAAGATGTGGTTGAAATATCCACAGCCGTAACAAATGTAGAGCTGGTAACACTGTTGGCTATCAGTTGACCTGTGGGAGATACACTAAAACCTAGGCTTTCAAAGCCATATTGCGAAATAAAAGGGTTATTAATCACGGGCATAATTTTGCTCTAATAGTGTTTGTATTTGTATTTATCTAGGGTAGTCTTTAAGTGGTGACTGGATTAAGAGTTTCAAAATACGTAGCTTGAAACGTTATTTTAGAATCATTGTACGCACTGCTGCTGGCGCTGGCTAGCAATTGTATGTTGGTGTAGTTAACCACAGCATTTAGATTAATCAACTCATTGCCTAAATTAGCACGGCCATATATTGTAACTGTGGCTGTTTCAGGGCCGCCTACAACAAGACATCTAATAATTTCCTTGTTCGCTGTGTTGAAATCTACAAATATGGTGTATTCAGCAGCTGACACTGAAGTGAAAGGCCATTTATCTATCACTGTGTTGTCGCGAATAGCTGTAAAATTAGTGCCCACTGAAAAGTTCAATCCGTTCTTTAATAAAAGAGTGTTTCTTGGACCTTTTCCAAACAATTGACTTACATCAAACATATGTTGTATTTATTGATAAAAATTTACTTTTTATTCTTTTTGTAGCCGTGTTTAATAAAACTATTTACAGATTGTACTATCTTAGTTTCTATTTCTTTATCCATATTCATTGCATTTTCATTGGCTCTGTCCACAGTTTCATCTATGGTTATTCTTAATGGACTGTAGATTCTTTTTTCTGCATTCATATTGATGCAGTGAAATTTAGGATTATCAGGATATGACACATTGATTGGATAGGTAGACCCTAGCACTACCGTGGCTGTTTTTTCAAAAGCATGTGCAATATGTTGTCCAAGACTGTCGCATCCTAAAAAATGATCGCACTGTTTAATAACAGAAGCCCAGACTCTTACATGTACTCCTTGTGGATTGGCCACTGGAAAATTTATCTGATATTTGGAAAAATCTATTGGCGACTCTGTCATAATAATCATAGCATAGGTTTTTCCGAGTTGTCTTATTAGACTAATTGTATTATCAATTTCAAAACTTCTACCACTAATGTCTATGAAATTATCATCTTGATTCTTGCTCATTCTTCCAAATGGTTGAAACACTATAACTTTTTCTTTGCCTGTTTTTTCCTTAACTTCTTTGATCATTTGACGTGCAAATATTAATTCTTCTTTATTAAGAAATATTTGTGGTAATTCTAATTTTCGTATTCCTTTGTTGTTAATTTCTATATCGTATGCCTGCCCAATGCTGCATTTTTGATTGTAATATTCCCATACTCTGTATGGTTCTGGGCTAAGAATTTTCCTTGTCAACAGTAGATCTTGAAACAAATTTTTATGCCAAACATCATATGCTCGTGCATGTAGTAGTGGATGTCCTTTGTAGAAATCTGTGCCACCTTCGCACACAATTATAAAATCATCTTTAGTATTTTCTTTTGCATATGTATCTAACGCTGATACTGAAGATAATGTTCTACCTGCTCCACCATTTATAAAAAAAGCACTGTGCATTTTAGTTAGGAACGTATATTAGTTTCTTGTGTTCGGGAAGATATAGATATTCTATTTTAGAATTAATCAAGGTTCGCACAGCATCTTCTAGTGTTTCAACTAATGGTTCTCCGCCCAGATTGAATGAAGTATTGAATATGATCGGCACTTGCGTTTTTTTATAAAAAGCATTGATAAGATTATGATAGTGTAGATTTTGTTTTTGCGTGATAGTTTGTATTCTACACGTGCCATCCACATGTATAATGCTAGGTATCTGTTCAGCTTTGCCTGGTTTACAATCCACGGCATACATCATAAATGGACTATCTTTCATACCTCGTAAATCAAACCATTCATGCACGTGTTCTTGCAGTATTGTGCCTGCAAATGGTCGGAAGTATTCTCTTTTCTTCACCACATTTACAAAATCTTTGCCGTCAGCGAATCTTGGATCAAACAATAATGATCTATTACCTAAAGCTCTAGGGCCATTTTCAGATCTACCTTGAAACAGTGCCACAATATTTTTGCCGATTATCAAATCTATTACGTCAGAATCTTGTGCGTCTTTTAGAATTACTTTTTGATTATCACACATAGATTGTATATGAGCTATTGAATAATGCCTATCAGGCCCCAAATAAAGAGTATTGTGTGCTACAATGTTTTTGTTAGGTAATATTTGATGATAGAACAAAAGTGCTGCCCCGATTGCTGTGCCTGCGTCATTACTGATCGGCTCCACATATAAATCAATTTGATCTTTTTGCAAAAATTCTAAGTAAGAATAATTTGCCACACAATTTAATCCATAGCCCCCTGATAACACTACTTTTTTCTTACCCGTCATTTGAACAGCTCTGTATATTAGTTTTAAAACCTGTGTTTGTGTCTCCAATTGACAATGATAAGCCATGTCTCTGCGATTTTGTAATTTTGTGACGTCATCAAATTCTTTATCTGTGGGGTCTTCTAAGAATTCGAACATTTGTGAATTCACTAGTGCAGCATTAGGATATGTGGGTAATATTAAATTTCTATTTGATAATTCAGCTTTGGAGTTGCTTTCAAACAAAGGAGGAATGTTTGGATTTTTTTTACCATAAGGAAAAAGTCCCATAGTTTTTCCTGCTTCAATAGGCATAAAGCCACAGTACTGAGTAACTGCCTCATAAACTTTCACTATGCCTGCTCTGTCAGAAAAAACAGCTTCGTGGGTTTTGCCTGGTTCATCTGTAATTTCAGAAGGAAAGTTACGAAATACTGCGCCCATTACAGGTTCCTTGGTGCCGTAATGTTTGTATAATGAAACAAAATTAGCAGGATAATCACATCCAATAATTGATTCAACTTCCCACACAGTGGTTGGCCCTTGCCTACTGTTGTTAATACCCAAAAATGTTCCCGCACCATCAACTATAACACTGACTGCACTATCAAAACCACTGCGATAGAAAGCACAGGCAGCATGAAGTTTATGATGTATGTGACTTAAATCAATTACCTGTGGGTGATTCATCACGTCTGCTTGTCTATCAATCAATCCAAGTTTGCGAGCTAGACCTGTGTACACATCATCACCGGTAAAATCTACTCTACCTGCTGTATCTTTAATTTTTTGTGTGTGTGCTATGATCAAATAATCAATTTTGTCAGTGTATTTTAAAATTTCTATCATTGAAGCATAAGGACCTCCATCATATTTGTGTCTGCTGAGTCTTTCTTCTTCCACGCTAAAAATAATGTTGCCATCTTTCAAAAGGCAAACACCAGCATTATGTCCTCTAGTGATGGCGGCTATATATCCAGTAGTTTTACTTGTCATCCTTATTTCTCCTCATCACTTCATTAATCATCCAATTTTCAATTTCTTCATTCATGCTCATTATTAATTCATTTTTCCTCATTATTCTTTCATCCATAGTGATGCGTATTGGATCATATTCTCTATCTAGCTCACCCATGTCACACACTCTAAAATATGTGCAATCGGGATAGCTGGTATTAATTGGAAAAGTAGGGCCTAAAATAACTGTGCTTGGTATTTCCATGCAGTAGGCAAGATGTTGTCCCACGCTGTCACAGCCAAAGAAATGATCAGAATGTTTGATAACTGAAGCCCATTGTCGCAAATTTAATCTTTCAGGCGCAGCTACCTCATCTGTGTATTTTTCACCAGTAAAATCCATGCCAAATTCTGCCATGATTATTACTGCAAATTTTTCTGCTTGCAATTTTCTTATCAAACTTTTAGTATTTCTATATTCTATACTTCTGCCGGTTTTGTCCACGAAACTGCCATCAATGTGTTCTATACCTCGGCCAAATGGTTGAAACACAATCACTTTGTTGTGTTTAATTTTAGTTTTTATTTGTTCAACAATTTTTTTTCCTTGTAAAATTTCTTCTTTACTCAAAATAATTGTTGGTTTTGAAAGTTTTCTTATGCCTTTGTTGTTTATTAAAATATCGAATGCTTGGCTTAAATTGCATTTTTGATTGTAGTATTCCCATACTCTGTATGGCTCTAGGCTCACAACATCTTTACTTTGTAACTTTGTGTGAAATAAATTTTTATGAAATATGTCATATGTTTTTGCATCTAATACTGGATGACCTTTCAATATGTCAACTGCACCTTCACACACAACTAAAAAGTCTTTATCTCCTGATTCTTCATGATATTTTTCCAGTGCAGGAATAGCACATAAGATTCTACCAATACCACCATTCAAAAAAAATGCTTTGGATCTAACCATATTGTAAATTGATACAAATAGTTAGTTCTTGAATATAAAAATGAATTTATTCTTGATTAATATACAGGTACTTGATGTTTGAAAGGAATTTTCCAATGCTTTACATTGGCATATTTGGTTGGCACTGCTTTTAACCATGCAACATATTCTTGCAGCTTTATTTTATCTTCTGCTGAAATTAAATCTGCCTTTTCAACGAAAGCCTTTTCGATTGCATTGATTTGCACCACTAAACTTGCTAGGAAACTTTCTCTGCTTAATATGTGCACTCTAAATCCTGGTCTTATCCACGCACCATTTTTGAATTTCATATCAATGTGAAGATATTGCTGACCTATCATACCATTGTTGTCGTCCCAACCGTATGTAAAAGTCTCTGGCTTACCATCCTCATCGACTGTGCCAATATCTTCAGAATAATCTTCTACTTTGCCTGTGTCATAATAACCAGATATGTAAGCAGCTTCAAATGTGTGCACAGTGGCATCAATTTTTTCATACAATTTGCCTGGTTCTTTAGGATAGCTTGTGAATTTGTCCATTTCAACTAAAGAATCTGTGCCAAACACTGTATTTTCTACCACGCCAGTTGACTGATCTACTTTCACTAAAAGATATCTTGGTCCTGTGTATGTGGCAGTGTAGGTTTTGTTTAGTGCAGTGGTGCCTACGTAAGGCTCATCTGTCAACGGGATTTGAAAAGTCTTCTTAATCATAGTTATATATTATATTTATGTTTATTTATCATAAAACTACTAGCTCTCCACAAATCTGATACGCATGCCACCCCAACCACCTCTTATGCCGTGATCTCTAACATCTGGGCAGGGTTGTGGAGGCAATCCACCTGCTCCGATTGGTAGGTATGGTGAACAACCTTGCATTTCATAACATCCGCAGGATCTATCTGATCTCCAACAATAACTGTTAAACGAACCCCTTGTAGGCTGTTTATTGATACCTGCCAATGATGAAAAATAAGCTGGCAATTGACTGCCTGACATACCACTAGTGTGTATTCCACCGTCAGTGGTATTGAAAGTGATACGTGCACCGGAGTCTGCAAACATATATGATGGAATTGGTGCATGATGATAGAACTGACATGGACAAGTTGGATAACATCCTAAGAAGGAACTACATCCTATAATGCCGCAACAGTTGATGTCACCACCATAGGCCAGTCCTTCCCAAGCTCCATTACATTGATTGCAAATGATACCGCAGTGATCGTTGATGGGACCTGTGCCACAAAATCCATTGGCATAAAAACAACACCACATGCTGGTGCTGGTGCTGCAAAAAGATATTCCACCCTTGCCGCCTCTAGCACACATACAACCATTGGAATCGGTGCTGGTCCAACATACTGTGCTGGGATCACCGCAACCTTGAAAACACAATGAGTGTGCATAAGGTGGGAAACCCACGCAACCACACACATAATTTGTCGTGGTCACTAGAAATGATTTTCTTGCATAACCACCTGCATTACCGGGAATTCCTCCTCCGCAACAACACATACGTGCTCCTGGTCCACCTGCTCCCCAAATTTCTAAATGCACACAGCCACTGGCTGGTGGTTTCCAACAAAATCCATTGCAGTATTGTGTGTACATGGTGCCTGGACAAAAGGCATAAATTACGCCGGTCTCTAAATTATTTTCAGTAACACTGTACTGTACTCTAGATGATATAATACTTTTTAATCCTGGCATTAGTTTAACCCCAATAATCCTGTTCCAATGTATTTAATTCTAATAATACCGTGTCCTCCACGATAAGCATGGTCTCTCACATCTGGACAAGGATGCGGTGGTGGACCACCATGTCCTGGAGGTGAAAAAGTTATACAACCATTCATGTTGTAACATCCGCAATATCTATTACCAGTCCAACAGGCAGTGTAGTGTCCTCCATGTGTGGGGTTTCGTGCTGCCAACCCTAATGTGTGAATGTAACCATACATGGAACCGCCGCTCCAGTTGTACATTCCGTTGTCTGTGTCATTGGTATATGTGATCCATGCACCGCAATCTGCATACTGTTTAGGTGGAGTTCTCATGTGATACCAGAATGCACAAGGGCATGATGGATAACAGCCAAAGAAACTTACACAGCTGAATCCGCCTGCCATGTTGCAGGTTCCTCCATATGATTGTGCTTGATGGATAGCACAACCTGGTCCTCTATAGTTGCACACAATTGCGCAGTTGTCTCCAGCACATCTTGTGTGACAAAAACCGTTTGCTGCATAACAACAGTAGGCAGATGTAGAAGTTGAACAGTAGCTAAATCCACCTTGACCACCTTCTGCACACATACAACCGTTGGTACCATTGCCTTGCCAACATATTCCTGTTGATTCTGATCTGCCTCTGTAACATAAATCGTCTGAGTTTCCGCAACTGATACCTACGTTGCCAAATATACAACAACCAATTGTGACGTTCAATGTTCTGCTGGAGTATGCTCCAGGATTTCCTGGTAGTCCATATCCACAACAACACATCTTAGCTCCAGATCCACCTGCACCCCAAATCTCTACCAGTGCTGTGCCTGTGCCTGGCGAAATCCAACACACACCGCAACAAAAGTTGGTGCCTACTGTTGTGCCAGGATTGTATGCCCAGATTCTGCCTTCTTCAGTGTTTTGTTCCAATCCTTGAAATTGAAAACTTAATCTTTGTGTTTCTAAATATGTTCTTAAACTTGGCATATCATTAACCCGCTATAAATTTAATTCTGATTGCACCGTTGCCACCTCTGCTGGCGTGATCTCTCACTCCTGGACATGGATGTGGTCCTGGTGATGGGAATCCTGGTGGAAACAACATTTGACAACCTTCATTTTCATAACAACCACAGTTGCCGCTAAAGCCCCAACAGGTTGCAAATTGCACGCCCATCTGAGGCCATCTGCTGGCCGCTGACAGTGCATTAACATATTGTCCTCTGCCTTGTCCCGACCAATTGGCAAAACCATTGCCGTCATCTGAGTTGTAACTTACTATTACGCCAGACTTGGCAAAATATCCTGGAGGACCTTGCATGTGAAAATGTGTGGAACACGGACATGAACTGCCGCTTGCTCCTAAAAAACTTACGCAACTGAAACCTGCATTACAATTTACTACTCCTCCATATGCCTGAGCACACCAACCACCAGAACAACATTTGTTGCAGACTATGCCACAACTGCCGTTGACTCCTAATGTAGAATAAAATCCGCCTGATAAAAAACAACAGTATGCATTGGTTCCTGTAGAACAATAAGAAATTCCTCCTCTGCCGCCTTGAGCACACATACAACTTTGTCCTGCAGATGTACCATTAGGATAAATTGTAACTCCTGTGGGATCGCTGCAACCTCTAAAACAGAGTGCAGAAGAGTTGTTGCAGGCCATACCTACTTGTCCACAGATGTAACCGCAACATGTTAGACTGACTGTGTTTCTTGAATACGCTCCGGGATTTCCTGGAGTGCCAAATCCACAACAGCACATTTGTGCTCCAGATCCACCTGCTCCCCATATTTCTATAATTGCTGTGCCTGGCTGACAAGGTTTGAAACAGATGCCATGATAAAATGCATCGAAGTTTGGACCTGGTTGATACATGAAGATTCGACCTGACTCTATATTCGTTTCCACAATCTGTGGGAACGTTGGATTTTTGGTCGGTATCAATGTTGATAAAGCCGGCATAATTTTTTTTCCTTGTTAACTTTGATATAGCTAGTGTTATACTGCGCCCACTACCCAACCATAAGTTGCTCCGGTGTAAATCAATGTGATGATTGCACCATTCAAGTCAATTGTTAGATTATCAGCCGCCCCATTTATCAAACTGCCATTTCGTGCCACAGTGATGTTGTTAGTTGCTGAAGACGCACCAATGTCAATAATTTGGATGTTGTCTCCTTCAACTAAACTGGCAGTGGCTGGCAGCGTGATGGTAAAAGCACCACCAGCTGAGCTAGCTAATATTCTATCATTGACCAAAGCACTGTAGGTTGTGGTTACTGAACGATTCGTAACACCTGCTGTACCGGTTGTAGATATATATCTTCCCATGTTTCAGTCCTTGTTTGTACTATATTTATGCTAATCTAGTAGTTTTACAGTGTTGATGTTTCAATACCATAAACCACGCAACTAGCTGTTGATCCCGACGCATATGCCACTATTTTTTGTGCAGCTGATAATACCAAACCAGTTCTTTCTAGAACTCCCTTGGGATTTACTTCCACATCATACTCAATGTATTCACCATTTAGTGGTGTCGCTGCATCAGCGATAGCCAATCTAAATGCTTGCATAGCATTGCCTCTGTTTAAGAAGTTAACAGCCACAACAGCAAAAGTGTCTGCTGGACAGGTGTACACCGTTGTGAGTGTGCCTGCTGCCAGAGCGCTTGAACCTAATCTTCCTGTTGCCATTTTTTTCTCCTTTTATTTTTATCCTTGTAAGAAGTAGCCCATGGACAATGGACCACCTGTTACGCCCCTTGTGAAATTCACAGGAGCACCAAAATTTATTGTCACTCCAGTGGTGGTTTCAATTGTAGAAGCATATATGGTGATCAGACCAGCCGTGATCTGGTTCACATTCAAGCTGCTGGCTCCACCACCAATTTGACTTGCTATATATGTTCTAATGGCTCTCTGAGTAGGCACTATTTGGTCGCTGTTAGCCGCCATTGTACCATCTGTAGAGAACTCATTGATTGAAGCACTGGTACCACCTAGTACTAGTTCTCCCAACTGAAGTTCTTGTAGTCCTGAAATATTAAATGCGTCTGCATTTAGTGTGGCCACACCTGTGCTCTGCTCTACAGAGAACAGATCGCCAACTCTAAAATTACCATCCTGGTCAGTGGAAGTAAAGAAAACTCTACCACCACCATTTTCCACAGTTTCATTTGCGGATATAGGATTTTGTGTAGGCAATCCTGGATAATTGGTTTCTGAAAAATTACCTGTGCCTATGTCTAAGAAATCGTGTCCTGTTAGACGTATCTGTGAATATCTTCTTCTAATTGTGACTGTATCACCATGTGCTGGAGATTCACTTACTCTTAATTCTGGACTTATTTGCAACAGTGCTGTGAAAGGATATTGACTTCCTAAGAAATTTTGAACACTTACTAATTTGTAATACTCACCAGCCACACTGGCAAATTCTACGTTAGAACCTGCTATTGGTATTTCAGTTAGACCTTCCACTTGAATATATTTTCCAGACTGTAGTGCATCTCTATAACCACCAAAAGTGGTCACAGTGCCTGCTGATGCAGTATAAGTGCCGTATGTGGTTGAGTTGACAGGAATTGATAATGCTTCATCAATGTATAGACTGAAAGTGGTTGCTGACAACACTGAGATGTAATACCATACACCTGTGTTCAATTCAAAAATACCTGCCACATTGTCAAATTGCACTTTGTTGCCTGTGGTAAATGTGTGTGCTGTTGACGTGGTCACCACTGCAGGATTAGCATTGGTTACACCACTCACTGTTTTTTGAATGCCATTGTCAGTGATTGTGGTGGCTGCTGTAACAAAAGCTAGACCTCTATTTGTAAAAGTAGGTTGTGCTAATACTCCGTTGCCGATAAAAACATTTAATGGTGCTTCTACAGTGTTGCTTGGATCCACTATGGTTACAGTCGGTGCAGTCACGTAGCCTGATCCAGGATTTATGATTCTAATTGAACTAATTTTGTTTGTGGTCACTATTGCTCTTGCCACTGCGGTATCACCTGTGGGCGAAGCACTGACAACCAGTCTAGGCACATATTCATATGTAGTGGTGCCATCCAGCAATGCTTCTGTGCCTTGCACAATCATGCTGCCCACATAGCTCGCCACTGTCAGTGTGAGGTTGTTGGCCGGAGTAGCGCCACCCAAACTGGCTCCTGGAATGGTGATAGTGTCGCCTACCACATAACCGGAACCCTCTGTGGTCACTGTGACAGTGGTATTGGCTGAAGAGTATGAAGTGAGTGCGCCTGTTTTTTGTATAGTAAATATGGCTCCTGTGCCTGTGCCGCTGGTGGCCGATTGAGATACTGCTGTGTAGGTAGCTGCGCCCACTATGCTGGTACCGCTGACTGAGAATGTGGTTTCTGTGGTGAGTGCACCTGTGCCTGCTGTGGACAATGCCACTGCAGCTCCACCTGAAGTGGTACTGACTCTAAATTGTGTTGCTGTAAGTCCTGAAGCTATCACATAATACTGTGTGTATGGACTCAAGCCTCCAAAAGTTCTTCCTTCAAATTGCACCGCTAAACCTGCATACAGAGCTGATGTGCTTGCGCATGTGAGTAGGTTGGTGCCAGTAGTGGTGGCAGTCACAGTGGTCTTCACCAAATGATCGTATCCAGCTTTGTGTAGATACATGGTGCCTGTATCATCGGCAGTGATGTCAAAAGTTGAACCTCCTGGCGAAGTAGAAATACTAAAAGTTGTGGCACTTGCTATGGTTTTAATATAATAAATGGTGACGTTTGTTGGCGTTGTGACCACACCTCCAAAAGATGTACCGCTGAACATGATAGGCATGTTCAATTGCAGACTGGTTGTGGAAGATGTAGTGAATAAGTCTGATGAAGCTGTGGCAATGGTCACAGTTAAATTTGTAAAAGATGGCACTGCAACTTTAGCTAATTTTGTGCCAGCATTATATCCTACGACATATGCATACTGTCCAGCTCCTAAACCTTCTTTTATCCATAGTGCCATACCTGGCAATTGTGAAGCTAATGAAGTATCAGTGTTGGATATTGTAATTGTTTTGTCTGTGCCGGTCTGTGCCACATTGGTGTTGGATTGATATCCGTCTCCTCCAAAATCACTTTCAGGAGATACCACAGTTTCATCCAATCTGATCTGATAAACAGATCCGTTCTTTACAGTGGCAGTTGTGCCTGCTAATCCATATCCATCACCTGATATAGTGATTGTGGCTGAAGTGTTGTAATTTACTCCTGCGTTGCCGTATTCTAAAGCTAGTATTCTATCACCATCTGTAAATGTGTTGGCTACCACAGCATCAGTGCTATGATTGTCCACAGTGGCTTCAATTGGTGTCTCTGCTGAATCTCCACCTTCAGACACTGATCCAAAATCTCCATATGAATTATTACCATTGGTTGCACGCACTTTGCCACCATTTTCAGCAAGATATCCGATGTGGTTATAATAAGTGAATACAGAAACTAATTCAGATCTACCTAGGTTAGTTACCCAGAAGCCAATACCATCTGATAAAATCTGTGTGAAATCATTTGCAACCACAGAGTCATTGCCGCTATTGTGAAGAGCGCCGTCAACTTTTAATCCTACGCAACCTGTGCCAAATGTTGAAACGTTCTGCACATATGGTGATTTGTTTGTAATCCAAACTTCCTCATGCGCTGGTCCCCAACCTGGATCTAAAGAAACATAAGCTCCAGCTGTGGGTCTTTGTGTGCCATAGGCGTTTGCTGCGCCTAGTGTGCCAGACAATCCTTGCAATGTGCAGTTTCTTAGTCCTGTGCCGTTACGCATGTAGAACATGTCTGATAGTGTACTACCTGTCACTGAAATTTCATAATATTTGGCTGCTACGATTGATCGATAATTACCTGTGTATATCAAGTCATGCGTGATTGCATCTATGTATTCTCTAAGATCTCTTTCACAGAATGCTCTATTTGCAGCATTGAAATATGTGATAAATGCGCCTGGGTTATTTTTTCTTACATATTCTATGGATTCCTGTACTAAAAATTCTTTATTTTCAATCAATCTTAACACAGCATCTGTGTAACCCACTGCTGTCTCTGGAGTGTTGCTGCCGCTGATTGTTGGCAGAGGACTAGAACTGTCACCTATTATTTTGTAATTTATCCAGTCATATATGTCGTCAGCTATTGCCACTGCTGCATTGGCAGCTGCCACTGAACCTGTTGGAGCATTTAAATCCTGTGCGCCTGCTAGAGCCACAGTGCCAGAACCAACTGCTGTGACTGTGAATGATGCTGCCAAGCTGGAAGCACCCAATAGTCCAGCACCTATGGTCACTGTGTTGCCCACAGCATAATTAGAACCTGCATTGCTGCCTACCACTAATGAAGTTATCACGCCGCCAGCAGCTACAATAGCAGTGAATGTGGCTGATGAACCTGCACCACTGGTTGAAGTGGCCACGTCAGTATAAGTGCCTGCAGTTCTATTCACGTCCGTGGCTGGTGTGGTAAATCCTGTGATATAACCTGCTGCAGTTGGAGTAATTGCAATATTTCTTATAATGTCATCAATTATATTGCGTAATCTATCAATGCCTGCTAAAGAATAAGGTGTGTCAGCAGCAGTGGTTACAGGACCTCTTGGTCTTATGTTGGTGCTTCTCAATTCATCTCCAACAATGGCTGTGCTTTCTCTTACGCGGATAGGACAAAATTCAAAATAAATGCCTGTTTTAACAAAAATACAATTGTTAGCAATTATTTCGCTTGGTACGTCATCAATGTCACCAGCATCTATTGCATCTATGATTATGTCCATAAGGTCTTCAATAATACCTTGAGCCTGTGGTTCTTCATAAATGGCTCCATCAAATACTTGTGGTACTGTGCCTTGCAGTGCAGTGTATGTGTTGTCATTAGATATAGCTGAATCAATCACAGTTTTAGCAAATTCAATAGCAGCACTTGTTTCACTTTCTGTGCCTGGAATATATGTGCCGCTGCCAGTGTAGTAACTGATAGCTGCCAATCTTGATCTTTCATTACCGCCATGTCCCAAATCCCACAACACTGCATCAATGATCTGCCCCAAATCTCTTTGGCACTTGACTTGATCATACAGTAGTTTCACAACCATTGTGCCTGCTGCTGTGGATAGAGCCTCGGCTGTACCGCCAACAGTGAGGCTCACTTTGAATTGTGTGGCACTGAAACCACTGGCAATAATAAAATATGTGGTGGAGGTAGTGATGCCACCAAATGTGGTGCCTGTGAATTCCACTGTCATGCCCACTCTTAAATTAGCAGTGCTGTCGCAGGTAATAAGATCAGGAGCAGTTGTATTTGTACAATTGGCCTGGAATGTGTCATTAATATATTGAATGGTTTCTCTCTGAATGAATGCTTTGTTTCTCAATAATAAATTTCTTGCTGATGGATACAATGGCCCATACTCCACCTGTCTAGCTGCGTATTGTATGGTCTTCCATGGTTGAGTCAAAGTGGATCCATAATCTGGAGCAGGAAGGTCAGTGCCTGATGGAGCAACATACCAAACGTTGTTTATCTTTCCAAAATATCCCCATTCTGGTAAAGTACCTGCTGCATTTACTAAAAGTGTTTGACCAGGCAGTCCAATAGGCAATCGCACAGGCCCTGATGGACCATAAATCAAAAGATCTCCTTGTGTGGTGAGTGCTAAACTTTCAGCACCGCCCGACAACAATTGCCAGTATGTGCCTGTGTCTACTCCCACACCTGGTGGATAGTCTGGCTGAGTGATTGTGGCAGGTCCCACGTTGTTTGATGTGTGTCCTAGAATACAAATATAAGTGTTTGTGGTAATTGTTGTGCCACGCACCACATCACCTTTGTCATACAGAGTAGCATTGGCCCAATTGCCTTTCCAATATATGCCTTCATTAAGTTTGTCCCAATAGGTCACATTGGGTGGTCTGTTGCCAGTGGTATCTGTAATTGCTATGTAGGTGAATCCACCCAGGCGCACCACATCTCCAATTTTGTATGCAGTAGCGTTGTTGTAATCACCTCTAAGATTAAATCCTGTGACAAATAATTTCCAATCTGCAGGATAACTTACTGGAGCCTTGTTGATATTATTTGTTGCGGCCACATATCCATAACCACCATAAGTTACAAAATCACCTATTTGGTAATTGGTAGCTGAGTTCCAACTGTCTTCAAATTCTAAACCTGGTACAAACACTGCCCAGTTTGCCTGATCGGCAGTCAACGTTGTGGTACTTACATGCAGTGTGGTACAGATCCATAAACTTGGTCCCCACTTCACCACATCATTTATTTTGTATCTGTTTGTCGCTGTCCACGCACCTTTGTATTCGATTCCTTTGTGTAGATAATCCCATTTGGCTTGATCTGCTTCTAGTCCGCCTGCGGCTAGAGTGGCTGATGCATTCGATGTGTGTCCAGTGTTACACACATATAATTGTCCACCATATCTCACCACGTCACCTACTTTGTACCTTGTGCTTACAGTCCAAACATTAAGCCAATTGAATCCTTTGGAGAAAATTTCCCATTTGGCTGAATCAGCTTCTAGTCCTAATGCGGTTGTGGCTGCAGATGTGTGATAAGTGATACAAGTGTAGATGTAGGCACCGTATCTCACAAGATCATTTACTTTGTATCGAGTGGAGATGCTCCAATCACCTTTGTAATCAAAACCTTCAGAAAATAAATCCCATTTGGCAAGGTCGTTTTCCAGTCCCAATGAAGTTGTGGCAGCTGATGTGTGTCCTTCGTTGGCTATGTATAGATAGCCGCCATATTTGACTATGTCATTTACTTTGTATGTGGTTGTGACTGACCAACTATCTTTCCATTCTTGACCATCACTCCATAAATTCCAATAACCTGCATCTAAATCAGTTTGGAAAGTTCCGCTGGTGTGTCCTTCCACACACACATAGGTCCTACCACCATATCTGATTACATCATCAATAAAATACTCAATAGCAGTGTACCATACACTTTTCCAAATAAATCGAATCCTACCTAATTTGAACTCTGCCATGACTGTAATTTAGTTGTTGCATTTTTATTTATCATATTAACATACATTAAATTTATGTGTTTTCAACCTCCAATGTGGAGTCTGAAGAACCCCCTAAAAAGTAATTTAAAGCCAGTGGTGCTCCTTTAATGCCCTGCTGGAAATTCACCGCATCTTTGATAGAAATTGTTTCATCTCCTACATGCACAATGTCATCATTGGATATTTCTATAGCTCCTGCTCTTAGTGCTGAAACGTTTAGATTTGATCCACCACCTGAAATTCTACTTTGTATATAAGCCACCACAGCTTTCTGTGTGGGTATAATGTTGTCACTGTTAGCTGTCATTAAAGGATCTTTGCTGAATTCGTTGATCACAGTTTGTGATCCGCCCAATACAACTCCACCTAAACTGAGTTCAGTAAGTCCTTCCAGAGAGAAAAAGTCAGCGTTCAACGTCACAATACCTGTGCTTTGTTCCACTTCAAATTGTTCTCCAACTCTAAAATTACCATTTTGATCAGTGGATGTGTAGAACACTCTGCCGCCACCTGATTCAACAACTTCATTGAATGGTTGTGGCTCATAGCCAGATGTAAATCCAGTGACATACAGTTCAGGATAATTGGTAGTTGTGCTATTGCCAGTGCCAATATCCAAAAAGTCATGACCAGTCAATCGCACTTGACTGTAATTCTGTCTAATCACGATAGATTCTAAATGATCTGGACTGTTGAAAGTGTCTAGTCCTGGTGAAAATTGCAGTGTGCCAAAGAGATTAGGTTCGACACCGCCCAATTGAGTAAAGTTGTTCAGTTTGAAAATCTGATTTGCTATGTTGTCAAAATATATGTTGTCTCCTGGTCCAGGTAATCTGCTGAGATTTTTGATACGAATTGTTTTTCCAGTTTGATATTGATCTTTTAATCCATCCCCAGTAATTGTGGCTGACACGTTCAAAAATCCTGTGCCTCTGTTTGTAAAAGTTGGTTGTGACAGTGTGCCATTGTTTGTTCTGATGGTAAATTGTGCCTCCACAGTGTTGCTGTTGTCCACTATTGTTAAAGTTGGTGTAGATGAATAACCACTGCCGGGTTCTAAAAGTTCTACAAAACTTAATCTTCCACTTCTTACAATGGCTCTACCCACTGCTCTTGCTCCATAGGTGATAACTCTCACAGTGTTGGTATTTCCATTTATGATTGGAATAAATCTAGGTCCAGGTAAACTTGCTCCTGCTATCTGAGTGTAACTGTCTATGCCTCCAGGAGGTATAGTTGAGCCAAGCAATTTCCAATGTTTGGCATCTATGCTTTCTGCCAATTCTCCATCTTCTGTGATGGCCACAAACACTCCTTGACTGTAACTTAACCAATATCTATCTGCTGATGGAGGTAATTCACTGGGTTGCCACACTGTGGCAGTGGATGCATTAAGAGTGGCTTCATTGGCTAAAGTATAATAAAATCTGTTGGCTACTGTGCTGGAATCACCTGGAGCGTCGTTGGCTGCTGCCACAAATCTATTATTTCCATAGATTAAATCATGAATGGCATAACTTACTCCACCAATTGTTGGACCTGGAATAAAAGTTTCTCCAAGATTCACACTTTCATATGTTTGACCTGCATTACTGCACACAATAAAAATACCTGCGCCACCTGCAGCGTGACTGAGCGCTACTGTGCTACCATCATACACTGCAGCTTGATATGGTGCCCATGTTGAACCGTTGTCAGATGTTCGCAACACATATCCTTGTGAAGTGGTCACAATAAACACAGTGCCAACTGCTGCCACAGATGTAAATGTACCATAACCACCGGGATTGGTTGCACCAGTCCAGGTGATACCATCTGTGCTGGTAGAAATAGCAGAAGGTGATATGGCCATCATTCTTATTGTGGAGCTGGCAATTTTAAAATATGGCACGGGTGCTAGACCACTGCAGGCATTCCAAGTGGTGCCATTTGTGGTGTATCTACCACCTGTGTTGCTCAGAATCACTGTGATGTTAGTGCTGGCTAATCTAGCGGAGCCTATGGCTGTGTACACTCCTGATACGCCCACACTGACAGTGCTGGCACTGTAAGGCGGATCTGAAAAGTTCAAAGATGGCTCTATGATATATCTGGTTGATTGATCCAACACTGGCTCAATAGCTAGTCCTCCTAGTAAATGTTCAAACCCATTCACATTGTCAAATTGTCTTTTCACATTCACAGATTTTAAAGTGTGATCATAGTATGAAATAATTGCAAATTGTCCTCTGCCTGTGCCTTCTAATATTTGAAGTTTTTGTCCTACTATTTCAGCTGAAACTAGGGTAGCTGAACCTGACGCAGTGGTTAAACTTACTGCTGCGCCTCCTAATGTTGTGCTGACTTTGATTGTGTTAGATGTCACTATCTCTTTCACATAGTAGATAGTGTTTGCATTGATGTTGCCAAATGTGGTACCTATAAAAATTATGGCATCATTGACTTGCATAAAAATAGTATTCTGTATGGTCAAAGTGTTCACACCTCCACCAGTTGTGGCAGTGAATGATTTTTCATATTCTGGTTCATACTGGTTGGCCAGTAACACTGATGTGTCATCTCCACCTCTTGCATTTCCTTCTATTGACGTGTAATTCAAACCACCCACGAATCCACTGTCAAGAGGATCTGTGAATCGCACTTCGCTGATACTTTGATATCTTGTATTTTCATTGCCAAGGGTGGCTGCTGCACCAGCACCAGAACCTGTGATGGTTACCGAGGCTGATGAATAATCTTGTCCTGTGTGAGTGTAACCAAAAGCGAATATTTGGTTTTCATCATTGTACACTGTGCGTATGGTGGCTTCACCAGTGCGATTATCAACCTCTGCTGTGATTGGAGTTTCCACCAAAGAAAATCCTTCTGCTACAGATCCAAAATCTCCATAAGAATTGTTGCCGTTGGTGGCTCTCACTCTGCCTCCGTCAGTGGCTAGATATCCTATGTGGCAATAATATGTGAACACAGACACCAATTCTGAACGACCATCACCATTTACCCAGAAACCTATGCCATCGGATAGCACTTGAGTAAAATCATTTGCAACTATGGATTTATTACCACCGTTGTGAAGATCCCCATCTATTTTCATTCCTATACATCCTGTGCCAAATGTAGTGACATTTTGTATGTAGGGTGATTTATTTGTGATCCAGGCTGTGTTATCTGAAGGTGAGTTGCCAGGATTCAAAGAAACAAAAGCTCCCCCGCTGGGTCTCTTGGTGAGAAAAGCATTGGCTGGACCTAATGTGCCATATAATCCTTGCAGAGTCATATTTCTTATGCCTGATCCATTGTTCACTCGGAACATATCTTCACCTTCATAACCATCCGCTGGTCTCACTACCACACTGCGTAGCTCATCACCACACAATGCTGTATCGTATGGTACATTCATGGGAAGAATTTCTTCATATAAACCTGTTTTTACAAATACTGTACAGGGAGTGCGTGCTGGTTTGTCTGCATTGACAAAATCCAAGGCAAATTTTATGGTTCTAAATGGTGTTTGAATGGTGGTACCTCTGGTAAGAGAATCAATTCCTTCAACTGACACATAGAAAATTTTGCTAATAAGTTCAGCATTTTTCCAATCTGGAAGGTTGTCAGTGATTTGTAAAGATTGTCCAGCGCTGCCTATAGGAATTCTTAAAAAAGTACTGTCATCATTAATAGTTTTTATGTCTCCAGGTACTTCTAACACATTGGTTTCTATGCCTTGTGCTATTTTAACCCAGTAGTCTGTGGCAAATGACAACATATCAAGAGTTGGTTTAGCAGCTGATACGCTTGCTGAGTGATACAGTATGCAAGCATACGTTGTGCCCGCCACAGTGACCACGTCACCAGGATAATATTGTCTTATGGTGGTGACAGTGAATGGCTCTATTTCATACCATGGACCTCTCCATCGTTTGCCTGTGACCAATAACTGCCAAGGATAAGGAGTAAAGGTGCCAGGATCATAGGCTGTGGTTTCAACAGGCACAACATTCAGATTGTCAGTGACAGCTATGTATAAATTGCCTCCACTGCGTACCACGTCACCTGTCTTGTACGTAGTTGTGCTTGTCCAGTCGCCCTGTAATTTGTATCCTGGAATAATTAATTCCCATGCACTAGAACTGTCAGTTTCCACTTCAGGTGTTTGATTTATATTAGATATCAAACAAACATAACTGTATCCACCGTACATCACCACATCGCCTGGTTGGTAGTACGTGGTTTCTAGCCATACGTCTTCAAATCCTAGTCCTGGTAGCCAAATTGAGAATTTTGATTCATCCATTATTGTGGACGAGGCAAACACACCTGCATCGCCAGGATCATTGCATATCCAAAGACTGGATCCTCCATATTTGACAATGTCATTCTTTTTGTATCTTGTGTATTGTGTGTAGTTGCCTTTGTATTCTATGCCACTAATCACTATTTCCCATTTTAATGTGTCAGCTTCCAAACCATCGGCGCTAACAAAAGCAGTGCCAGTCACAGAATATGTGGCAATCGTGCCGCCTGCACCCACAGAAAGCACAGTGATCACACAGTTGTTAGCAGGAGTGGTACCTCCAATCAGTGCGCCGGCCACGATGATAGATTCACTGGCCAGCCAACCTGTGCCTAGACTGTTGAACTTTGCGTAGTAATTTGCACCATCTTTAGTGATTATGAAATCTATGCCAGTACCTGCTACTGTGTTGCTGGCATATGTGGGATTACTAAATGAGTTGGATGTTTTTGCCACATGTCCAGTGATACATCTGTACACTATGCCTCCGTAGCGAGCCAAATCATCAGGCTTGTATCTGTATTCTGGAGTCCAATCTGTGAGCCAATCTAAACTTCTAGTGTAGACTAGCCAGTTGGGTAAATCTAATTCAAGGCCATCCACCACGCCTGAGCTGATGTGATATGCTTGACATATGTATAACTTACCACCATATTTGACTAGATCGCCATACTCATATGTGGTACTAGGTGTCCAGGAGCCTCTCCAGTTTTCTCCTTCAGCAAAAATTGTCCAGTTGGATTCTTGACCAGACAGTCCTAGAGCAACTGTGGCATTGGAAGTGTGTGCTTCAATACATTTGTATATGACTGAACCTAATTTTGCTAAATCATCAATTTTGTAAAAAGTACTTACTGTCCAATTGCCTGTCCAACTTGCTCCAGTGTTGTTCAGTGTCCATTTTGGATCTGCTGCATTCAAATCAGTGTAAAAATTGGCGTTTGATGTGTGTGGGATAAGAGACACATAAACTCTGGCACCATATCTTACAATATCATCTTTGGCGTAGATAGTGGTGGCCTGCCATTCACCTCTCCATCTAAACCGTATCCTTGCTATTTTAAATTCAGCCATATTAAATTATATTCCTGTAGGATATGTGTAAGGTTCATTCACTCTTAATGTCAACTGTCCATCAGAGTCAATATAGTACAAAATACTCCTACCGTCCCACCTAAATTGTTCATAGTTAAGATTTTCATAAATTTTTGTGTGTAACTCATCCCTACCTTCTAAAAAATCAACTCCTCTTTGAAAATGTGGAAAATTGCCAGCAGCTTCACCAGGTTTATTGATTTGTAGACCATCTGATACTGACATCAAATCCACTTTGCCCAAGTACAATTCTCCAGCATCAGTTCTGCGAAGTCCATAAAAATATCGCGTTGTGCCTAATGCATCTTGTATGGTTTCTATGTATTTGTTGTCATCCATATTATGTTACAACGTTGATTGTTGCACCCATGCCGCCATGCACACCACACTGATAGTACAGTGTACTAGGTGCACTCATAGGCACAGTGAAAGTAATTACGGCTGTGCCAGCTCCTGACACTCCATCAGAGTACGTCGCGCCACCGCTGCTGACTCTTATGTTCAACGGGTGGTTAGTGTGCACAGTGTTGTTAAAAATATAAGTGTGACCTCTGTGCAAATACAACGTAGGATTATTTGTTGCTGTTGGAAAACCAGGACCAGTAAAGATATAAACAGAATTGGTGGCCTGATCCAAACTCCATCTGATGATAGGACCATTTTGTTTTACCCAAGCTGTGCCGTTGTAATACAATACATCTCCCAGTGCTGGGCTCACAATAGTGACATCAGTGAGATCATCCAATGTGCTCACCACTGTAGTCGGCGCAACAAATTCTAATGCAGTAGCGCCTGCATTCACTTTCACAAATCTGCCACCATTGCCAGTAAAAGTAGCAGGAGTATCAGTCAATTGTAAAAAAGTACTGACTGTGGTAGGAGTGTTGGTCAAATTGTTGTAGTTTAAAAAATATGTGCTATCAAAGCCATCTAAAGTGTCGGCATTGCTACCTCCACCACCTGCTGTGGCATCTGCTGCTGGTGTCCATTGTGATCCATTCCATTTTAAAACTTGTCCTGCAGTGGGAGCCACTGTGGCAGTATCAACATCAGACAGAGCATTGATAGAAATAGCATTTAGATCTGCTGATTGCACTCCTGATACAAATTCTAGTGCATTGGAACCACTGTTGACTTTGACATATTTACTGGCTGATCCTGAAAATGTTGATGGAGTATCTGTGAGTGCTAAAAAAGTTGTCACACCTGAACCACCTCCGCCTCCTGCGGACACTGTGCCTGGTTTCCAATTGCTGGAGATACTGTCCCATAATAATGCTTGACCATTTGTAGGCGCTGCAGTGGTGTCAACATCACTTAAAGCATTTATACTGTCTGCTGTGCTGATTAGTTTTGTCCATGCGCCGCCATGTGCAAAATACATTGCTCCATCTGCGTGTGAATGTGCCACAGCACCATGATAAGTGCTGGCACTGGGAAAAGCTGCTTGATTGTCAAAATAAAACGCAATTCTATTTCCGCCAGTGGCAGTGATTAAATTATTATTGATCACTGTCAATGCTGTGCCATTGCCCAATGCTGTGTACAACTCAGTGAAATTATTGTTGATCTTAATCGCACCTGCTCTTAGATTATCACCTTGTCCGTCATTTGGTAATACTCCAGAATTTATAACTTGTTTTACCATCTTATTTCCTGTGTTTTGTTAATATTTACCATAATAATACCTTATATTAAGTCTTATCAAAAGTTAATTCATTGCTGTCAAAAGTTGCAGTGTAATCATCGTCAAATGTTAAACTTGGACCAGTAGGAATTGGTACTTCGCTGAGAGTTGGATATGTGATCAAGTTCTGATCATTGTCATATGGTTGATTTATTCTCAGCACTAATTCTCCTGCATCATTGATGTAATATGTGACGTCCACACTGTCCCATCTGTATTGTTCGTATTTCAAATTGTCATACACATATGTGTGATTAACATCTCTACCATCAAAAAAATCCACGCCTTCCATCCAATCCTCATAGTTTTGAGTAGTTGCACCTGGTCGATTAATGGTCAATGATTCGCCACTGTCTTGTTGATTAATTTTTCCCAACCATACTTCTCCGTCGTCGGTCCTTCTTAAACCATAGAAAAACTTGTCTCGATGTTGCTTCTCTATGCCTTGAATATTTTGTCCTATTGTTTTCATATTATGTGATCTCCACGTAGCTCATTACTACATCCACACTGGCAGCTGCTGAACTTTCCACAAAAAGATCATATTCTTCTGGAATGATTAATTTCTCACCATTTGTAACCACTCTCAGTGCAGAATTAGCAGCAATTTGTACGTCTTTGATGTAGTATGCTGTGGCACTGGTGTCATCCTGCACATAAACACTGGCATTGATGATTCCTGCTGTAACGTTTGCTAAACTGAGCCCAATTATGGTAGTGTATGTGGCTACAGGAGCTTCATACACTTTAACAGGGCTTGTGCCCACTGCGCTTACTATTTTGTTTCTAAATAATGTTGCCATATGTTGTTATCCTAATATCAATGCGTATTTAACCGCTAATTCAGTTGCGCCAGTCACAGTAACTCCACCTCCAGCCCCTGCCACAGATTCCCAGCTGGCTCCATCATATATCTCAACTCTTTGATCTGTGGTGCTGTATCGCATCACTCCAATCACAGGCACAGATGGTCTTAAAGCAGAAGTACCATAAGGAATTCTCAAACCTCCTGCTTGTGAAGTGTCCACATAGCCATCACCTGTGGTCTCAAATATGATTGGTTGATTGCTGACATAATTGGTTATGGTATTGGTTTGAAAATTTAAATTTTCTATTCTAATAATTCCAGTGCCTGCACCAGTCAAGACTAAATCCTGATTCACTCCTGTGGTTGTCAGAGTGCTGCCTGAAATCAATATGCTGTCTACCTGCAGTGTGTTAGCATCAAATCTAGTTGAATTTACATCTGCCACTAAAGCACTATTGCTGTAGAATCTGATTGTGTCATCGTTAGCACCAGGCGTTAATTCTGGAGTAATATAAGTGTTCCTATCCAAGTCATACACACCTTGCAGCACCTGCCACGAACCATCATAACCCTCAAAGAGATTATTGTCTGTGTTGTATCTTATCATGCCCACTTGTGGCACAGCAGGTCTATTAGCAGTGCTGCCTGCTGGTAATCTTATAGCGCCAGTGCCGGAAAAAGTAGTTACCCCGCTGGCTGGCACAAATGTCATGTTGCCCACGGTGTTGGAAATGGTATTGTTATTAATGGTAAAATTTTCTATTTCCACACTGCCTGTGCCAGCACCACTTAATTGTAAGTTTGAGTTGGTAGTTTGTGTGGTAATGATATTGTTTTCAATTTTTATATTGCCATCCACATTGATGGTAGATGAAAACACAGTGTTCCAATTTTTTAGTGCAGATCCTAAATTGTACAAATTAGTGGTCTGTGGAATTAAATCACTAGAGATAGCTGCCAACACAGACAATGTATCAGTAGCAGCGTCACCTATGGTAATGTTGCCACCAATGGTGACGTCTCCTGTGACATCTAAATCTCCAGATATATTAACATCATCCAACAGGTTTATTATACTGCTGTTAGAATCTAAATTTAAATCTCCTGACAGAGATTCAATTGTGTTGCCACTAATCTTCACATTATTTTGTTGAATATATGAACCATCTATCACAGTCACATTGGCTCCTGATGTGAAGGTCAATGTGGATGCACTAGAGATGTTGGTGATAGCACCTGTAAAAGTTACAGTGCCAGCTGCTTGATTGACATAAAATAAATCACCTACTCTAAAATCTCCTGAGTGATCTACTGAACTGTATAATATCCTTGCATTATTTAATGTGACCACTTCATTGGCTTGAATGGCTGCTGAGGCATCATTGTTGGATTCTTTGCCTGAGCCTATATAAGCAAAGTTGTGTCCTATTAGATACACCAACACACCCACACCATCACCATATGCACCATACGTGCCATATATGCTGGCTGATGCAATACTGCGCACTTCACCACCAAAGTCTTGATAGTCAACATTCACGAACGCTGTGGCCGTACCACCTGCAGAAAAACTAATATATTGTGCTCCGGTCACTGTGTCCGAAAAAGTAGTTGAACCGTTGGTGCCATTAAAATTTAATAGTAACACAGTGTTTGGGGTTGTGGTCAGTTGAGCGACGGGAGCGGCAAAAGCACTTGTGTAGATGGCTGCTCCTTTGGCTATTCTCAAATCATCAATGTAACCTGTGAAAGCCGAAGTGCCATTGTAATCTGCTCCTATGCGTAATGGTTTTATGGCATAGTTGTTACTGTCTGAATAGGTGGATCCTTCCTGCACTCCATTCACAAACAACTTGGTTGACGTGCCAGTACGTGCAAGGGCCACATGTGTCCAAGTGCTGGAAGATACGGCTGTGGTTCCTTGTATCACAATCGCACCATTCACATAACAATATATTCTTTCAGCAGTGTCAATGCCTACAGTGATGGCTGTGTCACTTGCCACGGTGCGCATATCAATTATGATTCTGTTTGTGCCACTTGTAGTTTTATAAATCCAAGCTTCTATAGTAAATTTTCCTGTGGTAAAAGCAAAATCTGCTTGACTGACTATGGATGCATAATCACCTGTGCCGTCTAAAGCTAGACTTGCTGTGCCATATTTTTTAATTGTGGTATTGAGTTGCGCATTGCCGTTGGCTGTGACTGTTTTAGCTATTCTATCTGCTGCATTGGCAAATCCTGTGACCTTGCCAGTTAATTCAAATTCACTACCACTCACAGCACTCAAAGTGCCTGTAGCCAACACTGTAGCATTGTCCACGTCATAATATGTGATTGTTTGACCAGACGTCACAGCAGCTCCTGCCAGTCCTGATACTTTTAATCTTGTTTTGCCAGTGCCTTTTAAACCTGTAACTCCATCAACTCCATATATACTAGAGTTTGCAAAGTATGTGAAAGAGTTGAGCCATTCAATCCTAGCTCCATTGGTAAAAGTGAGTGCATTTACACCAGGCGTGATCAATGTGACATTTTGAAACAGACAACTGGCTTCATTGCTGCCCGCTGTGGCTACACTGCCGTCTAAATAAGCACCTTTGCCTGCATCTCCTGCGGCAAAACCTCTTGGATCCGAAGCACTGGTAGTTGATCCCTGTGTGATCACAGTGACATTTCTTATGTAGGGTGATCTGCTGGTTACTGTGAAACTAGGAGCAAATCTAAAAGCATAACCTGTGTTTGCTGCACTGTTAAACCTGAAATTGGCCACTGTGATGTCTTCTATAGTGGTTTCCCCGTTCAATAGAAAAGCATCCTGTGATATGGTGCCAGCTGTGGGTTGAATGGTCACAGCTCTCAAACTTTCTCCTCTGATGCTGACGCCTGTTGGCACTGTGATAGGAAAAATTTCAGTGTATGTGCCTGGATATATGTGAACAAGATCACCTGCAGTTGCCAGTGTAAGTGCATGTTTCAAAGTAAGCACAGGATCATTTTGATGTGTGCCTGTGTTGGTGTCATCTCCTATACTGCTTACATATATGATATTGCCAGGGATGGCAGTAAGGTCCAATCCGCCCACTAACACATTGCCACCCACTGTTAAATTGTCCACAAACAAATCTTGAGTGAATATTTCATTCCAACGTTTGCCTGCACTGCCCAAATCATAGGTGTCAGTTACGTTGGGTATCATGTCGCTGGCTATGTCAGCATTGATTGTAAGACTGTCTGTGTCTTGATCACCTATGGTAATATTACCGTCTGCTGTGATACTGCCTGTGGCATGTATGTTACCTGTGACATCTAAATTGCCAAACATTTCAACAATGCCAGTACCATTGGGAGTCAATAGTAAATTTGTATTTGCTGCTGTGATTTCTATGGAATTATTGGATATTTCGAAATCATCCACAATGATTGCATTATTGTACAATATTTTATCAGGGGCAGCCAAAGTCAACACAGCACTGGTTGTGCTGATGGAATTGCCTGTCACTGTGAGGTTACTGATAGTGCTTGTGTTGGGTACTTCTAAATTAGTGGTTCTTAAAATTCCTACTACGTCTAAAGGAAACTGCGGGCTCGCCGTTTTAATACCGATCCTTGAATTTATAATATCTAAGTACAAAAGATCAGTCTCAAAAGCCAAATTTTGCTCCGCCACAGGTAATGTGGAACGGATCAAATTGTCCTTCAAGAGCTGACCGGATATACGACCAACGGCCATTCTTCACTCCTTTAAACGGGCATCTTGTGCCACCAACCACTTTTTCATCCTACACAATGCTTAGGCTCTTCGCGGGTTGTACCACGGTTTGTCCTGCGTGTTCTTGGTCTGATCACAGCATTAAGTGTATTTATCGAGTCTGTGTATTTTGGTAGTATTAGCTGAGAATTAGGTTGTAAATGGTGTTAATTTCTTGCACTTCATCACCAGTGACTATGCCTGAAACCACACCCACTGCGTTAGCCCACAAAGTACCTGTGTAAACTTGTAATCTGGCTGTTTGTGTGTTGTAGTAGATTTCACCTATCACTCCAGGATTACGATTGGCTGTGTTGCCAAATGGCACTCTTACTCCTTTTGAATTGGCTCTGAATTCAACTTTTTGCTCTTTGGTCACTCCAGTCATTAACAGTGTAATATCACTGTGTAACACTGTGTTTTTTATATTGCCTTCATTGAACACATAATTGCTAGTGTCAAACAAAACTCTACCTGTGCCATTGGCCTGTAGAGCTGCCACTGTGCCCGGAGCACTGGATCCCACTGTTACTGTGTTGCTGTCCACTGCGAACTGATTCTGACTGCTGAATCTGTTGGCTATTAAATTGCCTGCTGTGTCGATTCTTGCTGTGTTCACGCCATCAGCATAGAAATAAAATTGATCGGAAATCAGCTCAATGCGTGTGTTGCCATCCAAATCTTTTACTCCACCTAGGTTAAAATAGTCAGTAGTGCGCCCTTCAAAACTGTTTGTGCTGTTATTGTAACGTAAATCTGCAAGTACATTGGGTCTTTGTGCTGAATTTCCCACGTGTAAAGTCATTGCCTTGCCGGAAAAGTTAGTTACCAGATTGGAATTGTTAATGTCAATCACTCCGGAAGAGCTGTCAACTTCGGTTTTGAACCTTAAATTATCCACTAAAACTTTGCCTGTGCCGTTGGCATTAACAATTAAATCTTCATTGCTTACATTCACAGCAATAAAATTATCAGTGATGGTGATATCGCCCACACGCATTTCTCTAGCATATACATTGTCCCAATTTTTACTTGAGGATCCAAGATTGTATAGATTATTGTTGGCTGGAATTATATCACTGGTAAATTGTGTTTCAAAATCTAAAGTGTCAGTGACTTGATTGCCTAAATTTATAAGCGCGCCATTTATTACAAGATTTCCAGACACTGCTAGGTCAGTGCTGATGTTTACATCTTTGAGAAAGTTGATGTTGCCACTGTCACTTATGACATTAATTTCATTTATATCGCTTTTTACAGTGTTGCCCGATATGGTAAAATTAGGAAATGTTATTCTCTCTGCGTCAATAAATGTTTGTGGACCCCCTGGCACTCCCACTGTGATACTAGAACCTGAAAAAGTAAAACTGGCTGGAGAAAAATTAAGTGTGCCAGTGTTAAAATTCACAACAAATGTGTTACCTATTCTGTAATTGCCACTTTGATCCTGTGTTTGATAGTATATTTGTCCACCATTCAGTTCAACAATTTCATTGTCCTGACTTACTATTGAAACGTCATTATCCACGTCCTTACCTGATCCCACGTATGCCATGTTGTGATTGATAAGATACATCAAAGTAGCATTGCCATCTGCTTCTGCTCCTATAGCACCGTAAATACTGGCGCTTGCTATCACTCTCACTTCTGCTCCAAATGTTACGCCTAAACCAGCAAATCCTGTGGCTCCATTTACAGCATAGAGACTTCTATTAGCAAAATATGTGAAACAATCTATAAATTCCACTCTAACACCGTTTTTCATTGTGACTGCATCCACCCCTGGAGTGATAAAAGTCACAGCATTGAACAACATGCTGGCTTGATTGCTGGAAGAGTTGGCCACACTGCCATCCACCATGGCACCTTTGCCTGCATCGTGACTGTCATATCCTCTAGGATCACTGCCTGATGTGACAGTGCCTTGTGTGATTACTGACACGTTTTGTATGTAAGGTGATTTACTGGTGACATTGATGCCAGTGTCAAATCTAAATGCATAACCTGTATCATTGATAGAATCATAATAAAAATTGCTGACAGTTAAATCACTGATAAAGCAGGCATTGTTTAATAAAAATGCATCCTTACTTTGAGTAGATGTGCTAGGTTGTAGTGTCACACTGCGCATGCTTTGACCGCGCACAGTGGTGTTGGCTGGTACATCCAACGGAAAATCTTCTGTGTAAGTGCCAGGCATAATAAAAACAAGATTGTTGCCACCTGCCAAAGCTGCTTCATCCAAGGCCTTCTCTACACTGGCAAATGCAAAACTGGCAGTTTGTCCACTGTTTGTGTCAGCTCCTAGACTGCTGACATAGTATGTATTGGCAATAGGTTGGTTCACTGTGATGCCACTGAATGACACAAGAGAAGCAACATTTACATCATCAGTCACATCGCCCAATACTCCATAAAACTCGCCCCATTGTCTTGAAATAGAACTTCCAATTTTGTAGGTCAATGTGGCATCAGGCAAAAGATCCGAATTGATGTCTGCGCCAATCACCAATGAATCTGTGCTGTCATCCCCCACCGTGATGTTGCCTTCAGCTAAAATATCACCTGTGGCATTTATGTTGCCATACACTTCTAAATCTGTGGGTATGATAATTTCACCTGTGCCATTACTGGACAACTGTAGATTTGAATTTGTGGTCCAGGTTCCCAATTCATTATCCTTGAAATACACGTCTCCTATGCGTAATTCTGGCATGGTAATTGTGCCTGTGCTGGTCAATGACATCTGTCCTGCCACCATAGATGCACCTGCACTGTTGAACAGTATGTTGCCTAGAGTGGCACTGTTGGTAGCAATGAAAGTATCGTTAAGATTTGTGAGGCCATTCACCTGCAAGGTTCTGGTAGGAGAGTCTGTGTTTATGCCAATCCTATTGCCACTGTGATTGATGTACAATAGATCTGTTTCAAAGGCAAGATCATCCGTACGCTGCAGATTACTGCGCAAAAGTGGTCCTGAAATACGTCCTACTGGATTGGGCATGTTGCTCCTATCTTATAGTGTATTTATTTTTTTGGTAGGCTGCGTTATTTGTCAAAATTGTGCAACACAGTGACTGGTTTGCCCGAAGGCACTGGGGTGCCAAAATATAGATAAAGATTATTGCCCAGAGTGGCCACCAGCATGTATCCACTGGATCTGGTCAGTGTGAACACTGCTCCGCCATATGTGGCACTGATTCTTAGGGTGGTGGCGTTAGGAATTGAATGTATGAAATACGCAGTGCCATCCACTAAATTTCCAAAATTTGTGCCATTGAATGAAATCTCTTGACCCACTGCCATGTTGCTGGTGCTGACCAATGTGATTTCATTGCCCACTGAAGTGACAATACCAAATGCTGTGCCAGGTGCTGCGGTTGCGTTGGCATAACTGACTGTGCTCACTGTGCAGGCTGTTACTGTGGCTGATGCGTTGTTGTAACCAGCTGGAGTCATGCCTCCCACTGTGATTGTTTGTCCCACATAGAATGGTGCATTTGCTTGTGCGGCAAAAGTGAGTGTGGCTGTAGCGCCCGTGCCAGTGGCTGCTGTGACTGCTAAAGATTCAGCAGCAAATGTTTGTGATGCCACGCTGGTGGCTGACGGCGTTCTGCCATAACCAAATCCTGCTGCGTAATTGCCTGCACCTGCTGCAGTGGTCAAAGCAACTGGAGATCCACCTGCTGTGGCACTGATAGTAATCTGTGTGGCATTAGGAATGGAAAGAACAAAATATATTTGAGTTGTTACAATATTTCCTAGAGCAGTGTCAAACATTATCATTTGATTGATTGCTAATCCTGCTGTGGATGCTAAAGTGACTCTATTGGTGCCTGTGGTAGTTGCGCTGTAAGTGCCGGTGTCATGAGTGATGTTCACTAGACCTTCCACAGTGCTCACTGTGGCATATCCAGGGTCATTTTCATTTGCTGGAAAGGTTTCATTGATTTCCAACACTGTGGGTGTGACTGATGCTATGGTGTAATATCCATTGTTGCTGGTGGTGCCAGACACAAATATAATTTGACCGTCATAAAATCCTGCATCTTCAAAATCCACAATGCCCACATTGTTGCTGAATATGGCTGAAGTGTTGGCAGCATAGGAGCCCGAAGTTGGTTTACCTGCTATACTAAAATCTACAAAATAAGCCATTTGCGCACTGTTATAGTAACAAGGATTCTGTATAAAAATATAGTTGGTGGTAGGTATCTGCAGCACATTCTCCACCAACACTAATATCTGTGCTGGAAATTGAGGCACTGGAGTGACTGGATCATTGGCATCCAATGCACCAAATAGATGTTCCACATTGTCACCGTTGCCTAAATTTTGTGCAGTGATTAATTTGGGTGCGTCAGTTCTGAATCTTTTCCAATCTGGAGTACCAAATGCTGGATTGGCTTCGTACGCTTCAAAATTTTGTGTGGTGGTGTTGTAGCGTATCATGCCCTCCACATTGTAACCTCTTTGACCTGTGGTGCCTTTGGGCAGCAATAATGAGCTGGTGCTGTCTATGCTGGCCTGTTCATCTGCACTGTATTTGATTCCTCTGCCATTCAAGGAAGACTGATTGGTGGATTGTTTTTTAAGATATCTCATTACACTACAAAGTAACTCACTGTGACCAGCAAGTCGCCATTTGTTCCACCGTTTTGTTGAAATGATAATTTGTCTCCTGTGGACAGCACTAATTTTTCTGTGTCCATAATGAAAGAATCACCTGCTTCCACACTGGCTGCTGCAACTATTTTGTTTTTATTGTCGTTTATGGCTTCACCGTTTAGCACTGCGTACAAAGAAAAAGTTGCAGTGGCGCCGCCTTTGTTACATACCACTATGGTAGTGAATGCCCAAGTTTGTGATGCAGTCACAGTGAAATTCACCGGAGTGCTTGTGTTCATTTGTGCATTATCAATGGCCATATTTCTCCTAAAAAATTAAACTGAAAAGCAAAGCTCTGTTTTTGCTTATCATTTCATCTCTAATATTACTACTATTTACATAAAAAATGCCTGTCTTGCCTGCACCCTGAGCGCCAGTGTACACTTTCACGCCCATTGTGTCATAGGCAGGGTCACTCACAGCAGCTTTGATAAACAGTGTGTCATCAATTCTCACTGATTGAGCACCTGTGGCCTGCAATACCAAATCTCCACCTGTGCCGGGTGCTGATATAGTGCTTTGATCTATTCTCACCTCAGATAGATTGATTTGTTGCTGTAAAAAATCCACTTGATTGTTTAAAAATGTGTTTTTTAATACGCCATCAATTTCTATGGTGGCTTTGCTGACAGGGTCTCCAGATGCTGTGTCATACACTCTCACTTCTGTGTTGTCTGTTTCTATGAATGTGGGTGCCAGTGTGGCTATGGCTGTGGCTATTTCATCATCCACGTATTTTTTATTGGGTAAATCATTGTCGTTGACCACAAAAGTTTCATATGCAGTTTTGTATGCAGTGATTGCTCCTGAGCCTCCTGGTTGCAGATAAATGGCTCCACCTGAATGTATGTTGTGAGTGCGCAGTCCACTAAGATTGCCGTTCTGCATGCGCAAAGTAAAACTGCCCGAATTCACTGAAGCACTGTCAGGATTATTGTAAAGCAATGCTTCGTCCCAAAGTATTTGAGCATCAACCAATGTGCCTCTGTCAATTCTAATACCTGCTGTGCCTAATGTTACTCCTGTGCCACCTTCACCTTCATTGATCACTATGATGTTGTCTTTGACCACCATGTTCTCTGATTGCACAGTGGTGTTGTCACCTTCTACTACTAAATTTCCTGTGATTCTCACAGTGCCCACTTGAAGGCCAGTGTCCAATTTGATTTCTCCAGCATCTTGTACTTTAATGCTGTAGTTTCCATCTAAAACTCTTAAAAATTTTGACATCTTTTACTTTTTATATTGGGGGGATTGCTCCCCCCAATGGTGTTATTATATAGCAGTTAGTTCAATGTAGTCTTGTGTGGAATCGTTCACAAGAGTCCATTTGTATTTCAAGCCAGCGCTGTCAATAAATCTGCGTTGTGT
>Ga0194130_10001207_pt1 | contig 42921 bp, 31 predicted proteins | sample TA2KigsurfametaG_FD_160084 | JGI IMG/M metagenome (GOLD analysis project Ga0194130, IMG submission 160084) | Freshwater microbial communities from Lake Tanganyika, Tanzania - TA2015050 Kigoma 12 surface | ecosystem: Environmental > Aquatic > Freshwater > Lake | place: Tanzania: Lake Tanganyika...
CCTGCGTACACGAAGAAAATATTCGGTGACCAGCATCGTGGTGACGCATGACATGCATTCGGCAAAAAAGGTCGCCGATAGGGTGATCATGCTTTATCCTTATAGTCGCCTTTTGCCAGGCGAGTCACAAATCCTATTCGACGGGACCCCAGAGCAACTTGATCATACCAAGGACACTCGGGTACGTCAGTTTGTTCGAGGCGAAGCGGGCGAGCGTTTGATGGAGATGCTCGCGAGCCAAGCCAATCATGTTGAAGAAACCCCTCATTTGCACGATACCATCGCACGAAGGGAGGCTGATCGTTAATCATGGACGATAACGGCTATCGATTTGGTGTCGGCGTTTTGGTACTCGCATCGGCGATCATCGGTGTCTTGCTGATCGCGTTTTTTGGTGCGGTACCTAAGTTTTGGGTGGAGCGTTACCGGTTTACGGTGAACTTTCCAAGCGCACCGAATGTCGGTGTGGATACTCCTGTGCGCAAAAATGGTGTCCTGATAGGACGCGTTGCGAAAGTGGAACTCAGAAAGCAGCTTAATGGCGGTGTCGATTTGCTTTTGGAAATCGATCGTGAGTTTGAATTGCGAGTGGGTGAGACAGCGAGGATTAAGACCGGTTCGCTCATCAGTGGCGATTCGATCATCGAATTTGTGGAACCCGACGATCGAGAGTTGCTAACCCGTTTTGATGGTTGGTCAGGGTCTCCAAGGGACGGGGTGCTCGACGAAAAGGAAGCCGCGGCTTCGCAGGCGATTATCGGTGCTCAGGATTTTGTCGCCAAAGGAGAAGTGGTCCCGGATCCACTGGAGGCCGTCGGCGATTTGGTCGGATTGGCAAACTCTCTCCAACGCGTCGCGGAGAAGCTTGATAATGTCCTTACGGTTGCTCAAGACGCAGTCGGTGGTACCAACACGCCGATCCGCGAGGTAACCGAGTCGTTCCGCGATACGCTCGATAACATCAACTCGACAGTAAGCACTATCAATCGCATTGGCAGCCAAGTCGAACGCGCAGAACTGCCGAAATTGGTGGCATCGGCGCTCGATGAAGTCCCAGTACTCTTCAAGCGAGCTTCGGAGACATTGGTCCAGTTGGAGCGAACTCTCAAAGGCTTCGAAGAGTTCAGCATCAGCCTCGAGGGATTAGGGAAAGAATTTGATGGAGTTGGGGATTCAGTACGCTCAGCCCTTAAGAATGCGAATGAAGCGATAGAGAATATTGCGGAAATCACTGAACCGATCAGTCAGAAAAGCGACGTGCTCGCCAACAACGTCGTCCGTGCACTAGCCAATATCGAGGCGTTGGCAACCGATCTGCGAGTCTTTGCAAATCGACTCAACAGCAGCAATGGAACCATCGCAAGGTTGGTAGACGATCCGACGATGTATGGTAAGGTAAACGACACGCTGGACGCTATTCGGAATGTTTCCGGTAATGTGGAATTGGTTTCACGCAGGTTGCAACCAGTGATCGAGGACGTGAGGATTCTCGCGGACAAGATGGCTCGGGATCCGGGACAGATCGTGCGAGGCGCGTTCAGCGGTCGACCTGTAGGAGCGGGGGTGAAGTGAGCCATTGGCTGGTTGCGGTAATGGGACCATCGTTGGATGGCTTGTCATTATTGATGGTGGGCTCATGTTGGGATTATTGTGGCGATATTTTTATTACGCTCTAATAGGTCGCGGTCGGAACATGGACATCCAATGGTTGTCTAGGATCCGCAAAGATTGCCTCGGATCGTCGCATCAGTGAAGTGGGAGCATCATGAAATTGCATTGCCTGGGTACAGCCGGATATCACCCAAGCGAAACTAGGCATACCGCTTCCTACTTTCTCCCTGAATGCAGTTTGCTCCTCGATGCTGGAAGCGGTATGTTTCGCCTGCAATCGCTTATCGAAACCCAAGAGCTCTCGATTTTGCTATCGCATGCGCATTTGGATCATGTGCTCGGTTTGACATTCTTTTGGGATTTGGTCAGCGGCACTCCTCTCGAGCGAATCCATGTCTATGGTGAGCGTCAGAAGATTCTGGATCTTCAGCAGCATTTGTTCCATCCATCCCTTTTTCCTGCCAAGCCACCGTTGGTGTGGCATGCCCTCGAGGAATACGGAGAGTCTTTTGAATTGGGCAACTTCCAATGCACTTGGTTCCCACTAGAGCATCCTGGGGGGTGTGTTGGATACCGGTTGCAGCTTCCTGGGGTTTCCCTAGCTTACGTCACCGACACAACTTCTCGGCCCGATTCTCCTTACTGGCGATCGATCCAAGGTGTCGATTGGCTTCTCCATGAGTGCAATTTTGCGGACTCCCAGCGAGAGTTGGCGATCCAAACGGGGCATAGTTGGACCAGCGCAGTGTTGGAAAATGCGGCCATGCATGGTCTGCAACGGTTGATTCTGGCCCACGTGAATCCACTTGCAAACGATCCTGATCCCGTCGATTTGGCAGGAGCCACGGCGCGACTGGGCAAGAATACGCCGAATCAGATCTTTCTGGCCAACGATTCCTCGGTGATCGACCTCTCAAGCCTTTGAATTACGTAGTCGCTCAACCTATAATCCACTGGCCCAGTTTCCACTGGCCTCTAGTCCACTGGTCCCCACTCCCCCGAAGATGTGGGGAGCGACCATGGCCGGATGTTGGATGGCTAGTTTTTTGGACGGGGGGTTGGAGTTTTGCGCATGACCAAAACCGCAGATCACGGCCGGTGCTCTCAGTAGCGAGGAAAGACAGCAAGAATGAATCCATACGGTGCGCTGAGTGATGACTTTTACGCCAATGTAACGCTTCAGACGGAAATGGATTTGCCCAGCGGGCGCGAATCCGTCCTCCATTTCTTCGAGCAGATGCAGCGTCGATTTCCAAAGCTGCACCATTTCTACCAGAGAGAACGGGGCGAGTTTATCCTCGAAGAAGAGAAGGATCACGGTGCTTACCGTTGGGTCGCAGTCGAAGCCAAGCGGATCAGTAGCGGCGTCGTAAACCCCAATACGCTTGACGAAGCGATGGAGCAACACCATGAAGTTCTCGACATGGCACCGTACATGCTCTCGGTCAGCCGACTCGACTGCGAAGCGTTGAGCCTGATGTACGGTTTCGACTTTGCGTACCGAGGCAATCACAATCAGCTTCTGGCGGACGCGATAGGATTGCCCACCGGATTCGAGTCCATCGCCCAGCGTACTGGATCCCAATTGATGTGTTATGAACCAGTGATTCAGATTTCTCTCGACGATGTTTTTCGAACCCATGCCCGGATCAACTTTGAACCCAGAACAGGTTCGTTGCAAGCACGCGGGCCTGAATACCCAGATGAACTGCTCAGCGTCTACGTGACACTTCGTCGTTTTGATTCACTGGCACCCGATGAGTCGTTCTCTGACGAACTCAAGCGTCTCGATGTCCTCATGCGGGAACTGATGGACAATTACGTGGTGGAGCACATTCTCAAACCCCTGCAGAACTCGATCGCAATCCGCTGATCGTTCTCAAACGCTCCAGCAGATGGTGACATTTCTGACAACCTCACCATCGATTGCGGATGTGTTTAGCGCGAGCAACAACGTGTTTAGCGGTAGCAACAATGGACCGCCCCCTGTTGTTGGAATCGATGGGTGATCATAGAGGAAGCTATTGGCTCATGAAGCTATTGGCCAATCTTTAGGACCAGCACCGGGCACTTTGCCAGTCGCACAATTCTCTCCGCCACGCTTCCCAAGAGCAGTCGGCTAAAGCCGCTTCGTCCATGGGAGGGAACGATGATCAGTTCTGCACCGATCGCCTCGGCTCGATCCACGCAAACCATTCCGGGGTCGCCGATCAAGACTTCGCGAGGGATCGATGCAAATCGAGAATCGGCAAACTCTTCATCTAGCGATTGCTGGGCTGCTTCCAATCGGACCCGATCATCGATCGCCTCCACCGGGAATCCTTCGGGTGCCAAGGGAATAAAGGTGGGAAGCACATGGAGGATATGGATCAGCGAGGGGGACTCTGCCAATTCCAGAGCCTTCTCCACTGCGAGGCGAGAGTGGGACGAAAAATCATAAGGAACCAGAATCGGTTTCTTGACAGTCCAAGCCATGATGGACCCTTTTTCTTCAGAGGCTTGTGAGGAATGCGAGGACGGATTCGCCGACGAAACCCTTCCCCTAAGGATGATTGTAGCGGTCTACACGACCGAAACAGAAGCATTTCGTCGCACCCAAGGGAAAAGTCCTACGCCATTTTTGAATCACTGCGAATGTTGGCTCGGGTGGCCCATTATCCCTGCGAGTAGCCATCGGGTTCCGTCTCCGCGCTCGAGCCCGTAACCAAAGCGGTCTCCAATTTTCACCCGCAGGAACTATGTCTTGAGACCCGTTCCAGCGAGCAATACGGTTGCATTGAAAATGGAATGCTAGCGAATCATTATGCTGAGGGCTCTAAACCAGGTCCGAATCGGCATTGACCCTTGTTCTGGCTTCCTCGATACTCCCGCAAAAGTGTCCCTTGCGCGGCTCTACAACCATAGCTTCCATGTCACCCGTAAACTCCCAGCCCGATTCAGCAAACTCGAAGAGCCTACGTGGTTCCGAGACGGTGCACGAACTCGATGAAGAGTTGTTGTCCTATTGCCGAACGCTTGGCCTACACGCTAAAAACGCTTCCTTATCCCTGATGGATTGCTCGACCGCGGCGAAAAACCGATGGCTGCATTTGGCAGCCGATGCGATGCTTGCCAAATCGGATTCGCTACTAGATGCGAACGCAAAGGACTTAGCAGCCGCACCCGGATACAGCTTGAGCCCCGCAGCTATGGATCGTCTGACCCTCACCCGTGAGCGGATCGAAGGGATTTCTCGCGGTTTTCGTGAGATTGCGTCGTTGCCGGATCCAATTGGTGAGTTGATCGGAGGCGGGACACGCCCCAACGGTTTGCAGGTCCAAAAAGTTCGGGTCCCTATCGGCGTGGTTTTGTTCATTTACGAATCGAGGCCGAATGTAACGGCGGATGCGGCAGCGATTGCGATCAAAAGCGGCAACGCGATCATCCTTCGCGGTGGCAAGGAAGCGTTCCATAGTTCGGTCGCGATCGTGAAATTGTTGCAGCAAACCGCGATTCATTGCGGTATTCCTGAGGCTGCCATCCAGCTCGTAGAAACATTGGATCGCGACGCAGTGGGTGCCTTGTTACGGCAATCAAGCACGATTGACGTGGCGATTCCGCGAGGCGGTGAGAGCTTGGTGCGACGCGTGGTCGCTGAGGCGACGATGCCCGTGCTCAAGCATTTCGACGGCAATTGCCATGTGTATGTCGATCGTCGCGCCGATTTGGAGATGGCGGTTCGCATCGTTATGAACGCTAAAACTCAGCGTATGGGTGTATGCAACGCTGCCGAATCATTGCTGGTTGACGCTGCCATAGCTCCGGTGTTTCTCAAGATGGTGGAGCCGAGATTGAAGGAAAAGGGGATCGAGTTGCGAGGGGACGTTACGGCTTGCAGTCTGATGCCGACGGCGGTGAAGGGGACTGAGGCGGATTGGTCTAAAGAATACCTCGGACCGATCATGAGTGTCTGTGTTGTGGACGGAGTCGATGCTGCGATTGAGCATATCAATCGCTATGGCTCAAAACATACGGATGCGATCGTGACCAACGATTTGCCAAGTTCGCGACGATTCGTCCAGCGAGTCGATTCGGCTGCAGTGATGGTCAATGCCTCGACACGATTCAATGATGGTGGTGAGTTAGGATTGGGTGCGGAAATAGGAATCAGTACCGACAAGATTCACGCGCGTGGCCCTTGCGGCTTGACCGAATTGACGACGTACAAGTACGTTGTCATCGGCGAGGGTCAAATTAGGGAATAGGATTCGATACGTATCGAAAAGGATTTCGACATGTCCGAAGAAGTACTCAGCCGTAACGATGTGGAGAGCTTGCTGAAGTCCCTCGAGGGAGGTGGCGCGGTTCCGACGACTCCTACCCCGGCGGCGGCAGCCAAAGTGGATCCGAAGAAGCCGGCTTCCAAGGTTCGTATCCTCAATTACGATTTCAAACGCCCGGAACGGGTTGGCAAGGAGCAGATGCGTGCGCTGCAATCATTGCACGATGGTTTTTCACGCAACTTTGGAGCCTCTCTTTCGGCGATTTTGCGCAGTATCGTCGAAGTACGACTAATCAGTGTCGACCAACTCACCTACAGCGAGTTCGTGTATTCGCTTGAAATCCCCACTTGCTTTAACTTGCTCAAACCATTGCCCCTTGAGGGGAATTGGGTTTTGGACATCAGTCCTTCGCTTCTCTATCCGATCATCGACCGCATGCTCGGTGGTGCTGTCAGTAGTGATTCATCGCCGAAACGCCCTCTTTCCGACATCGAGCTACGATTGGCCTCGAGGATCACCATGGTCTTCCTCCAGGAGTTGCAATCCGCTTGGAAAAATGTCGTCGATCTCAATATCGAAGTGGAGAGAGTCGAGAGCAATCCACAGCTTGTTCAAATCGTACCGCCCAACGAGGTCGTGGTGATGGTTAGCTTTGAGCTCAATATGGGGACCATTCGAGGAACAACCAATTTGTGTATTCCGTTCAACACTATTGAACGCGTTGGGAGCAAATTGACGAGCAACAGTTGGGTTGGATACACCGCGACTCGAACGAATGAGAAGACCATGTCGCAGCTTAGTTCGCGATTGGATGGATCGCTTGCTGATGTTGTCATTACATTGGCTCGTTCGACGATCAAAACTTCCGAACTGTTCGGACTCGAAGTGGGTGACGTGATCTCCACGGACAAGGATATCAATCATCCGCTCGAGGTTGAGATCGCGAATCAAGTAAAGTACCTGGCATCGCCAGGGGCATACAAAGGTCGCAAGGCGATCAAAATCGAGAAGCTGGTCCGCACGGACAATCCCCAGTAGGAAGTCCAACGTCCAATGACTCTCGTTGGATTTGCAGGAATGGTACCAATCCAACTACGAAGTGGCGGCTGTGGCGCTATCGCATGTTCCGCAATGTCCTTTGACGAGGACCTCGCTGATGCGTGAAATGTTAAGTGACCGACGGAGCGAAGGGCTGGGTAGAGCCATTTCATCGATGCAGGATACCGTGCCGCAGTCGGTGCAAACAAAGTGCGGGTGGCTGCTCCGATCGTGCGACGGATCGCGAAGTTCGAATCGCCAAACGCGATCCCCGAGCTCTGTTCGCAGAACCAACTCGGCTTCGGTGAGGTCGGTAAGGTTTCGAAACACGGTCGCTTTGTCAAAGCCTAGTGGAACCAATTGATCAGCCAATTCCGCGTGGGTTTGAGGCTTTGTGGATCGCTTGAGCGCATTGATAACCGAGATCCGAGCTGGAGTGCTGCGCAATCCCGAATCGCGAAGAAGCTTTTTCGCTTCGTTCACTTCATCGATACTGGATTTCTTCTTGGACATGGTGGGCTTAAGCGGCGCTAGTACCGAGGACTTTGGCGAGCTTTTGGGTGGTTTCAGGCTTGTTGAGTTCTAGTTTTCCGAAACCTAGTTCAGCCCCCATTGCCATCGCTTGTTGCTGGTGTTCCGGGTAGTTCGTAATCAGCATAACAGGGATCGACGCATAATTCGAATCGGTCTTTAGATATCTCAAAATCTCGATCCCATCGCTGTAGTCTATATCTAATTTTCGGTTGATCAGAATAAGGTCGACGGGTTGGTCTTCCAAGCATTTCAACATGTCGGATTGCTGGTCTGCGCGGAGGATTTCGACTTGGAACTGACGCTTCAGCATGGCTGCGATTGCGGCGTGATCAGGATTGCAATTGCCGACATCGAGAACGGTTTTCATCTATCTGCCACTCTTCTTGTCGGCGATTTTGACTTCCAGTTCGCGAACGATGTCCTCTTGGAGGTAGTTTTTCACCAGATCGCTGGTGGTGCTGAGCATTTTATTGATTCGTTCTTTGACGGGTGCAGGAATGAGACCGTTTTCGGTGGATTCTGCACGACGCTCGATGTTTTGGATTTGGGAGGAAAGCCCTTCGTAGCTCCGAACCTTTTTCAGTTCATCGAGCAATGAGGAGGCTTCATCGAGTTTTCCTTCGTCAATCTTCCTGCGAGTGCGAGCGTCCAGAATTTTTCGGCGAACGACGAGATCGAGGATTTCGCCTTGGATACCCTTGAGGAACGCTTCGGCTTGCAAGCGTCGGCGATCGTCTGGCAAGTCTGCTTTTTCCGATTCGCGATAGCCGGTGATGATCGGCAACCGTGCTAAAAGGGTCTCCCCATTTTTGATGTAGTACAGATACAGCGGTAATTTGATCTTGAGGGTGCTGGTCGGGGGTTTTTCCATCCGTTTCCGCAGCGCTTCTTGTTCCGCTGCCGCCTTAGCCGCTTCATCCTTCGGAGCGAAAGATGGAGGGTTCGTATCGGACGATTCGGCAGATTTGGCTTTTAGCGCGGCGGCCGTTGTGAACCTGGCTTTCGCGATCGTCTCAAGCCCGCTCGAAGTGGGTTGATCGTAAGTTATTTCTGGGAGATCGGATTGCTTGAGGTCGATGATACCACGCCAATCGGAACGCCCCACCATGTTCAGGTCATCGGAACCTGGGGTTCGTCTGTAGACCTCGACGCCTGGTACCGCGCTGGCGGGGGAGCCACGAACTCCTAATTTCAGGTCAGTTTTTGCAAACTGCGGCTTGATCTTGAGTGCAACTCTTCTCGTTCGGCGATTCTTTGCAGCGACGAGTGCTCCTCGGCTGGCTGCAAAGATCGCTCCATAGTATCGCGCTTCATCGATCGGTTCGGTAACGGCGATGTATGTGAAAGCCATATTCTGGAGAAGGGTTGGGTTCCCAGTCAAGTCGTCCCGGCGAACGTAGGGAGCGAGGACGTCTCCAATATCGATGCGAATCGGGGAATCTGGCGTTGTCACCAGCCCGCTGGCCCGAACTCGAAGGATAGCTGTTTTGTTGTCATTCTCCTCGATCCGAGCCATGGGTGTGAAGCAAGCTCGTGAAAGGTAGGCGATTGCATTAGGTATTTCGTTAGTGCTGGTTGCGTAGCTCGTCTCCATCAAACCAATGCGTCGCACGAAGGCATCGAGTTCTTTGACCTGGATTCGAATCCGTTCTCCTTCTCGGTCGACCGAAACCAGCATGACCTTGTCCTTGTCACGAAGCATCGCTTCCGGTTGCCAAGGAAACCGCGTTGGAATCGTCCGAGACACTTCCTTGACCTTCGGAACATCGGGCTTCGGAATCAAGGCGGCAAAGTACTTGCCGGTGTCCAGGTCTTCTTTCAGTTGTGAAAGGGACCCTTGGTACTCTACGATTTTCGTCTTCAACGCATTCCAATTCTCGACCTCACGCTCTTTGCGTTTCAGAGGCTCTTGGATTCGATTGATTTCCGATTGGAGTTCTTTGAGTTTGGCTTTCAACTCGCTCAGCTTTTTCTCCTTGTCCGAGTTCGGCTGGACCGTGACACCTCCAACCTTGGCTTCGGCTTCAAGCTGTTTAGTGAGTTCTACTTCTCTGGCGAGGAGTGGTTTGATTTCCTCTCGGAGTCGCGGGATCTCCTTGTCGACCAAGAAGGGGACAATATCCCGATTGAGGGCGTTGTATTGCAGCGATGGAATCGCAATGGTCGGAATGCGTTCTACGGCTGAGTCAAACGTGCGTACGCTATTTAGGCTCAGGGCTCGCATTTCAGCGTCTTCTTTTGCCTTGAGATCTGCCTCTTCCTTTGCAGAGAGTTTTTTCTTGGGAGCCGATGGATCAACCTCTGGAACTTTTTTCGGTTGGATCGCGAGGAAAGCATCCTTGGCCTGATCGGACTTTGCGAGCATCAACACCAACTCGCGCGACAATAGCTGTTCGATGGTGAGGTCGTCGAGGTGGTAGAGCACCGAACCAAACAGAGCATCTGGTGTTTCCAGCACGTCGACGTTCCAAGTCGCTCCAAATTCAATTTCGGAGCACTCGAGAACCTTGCGATAGATCTCTTGTTTGGATTCTTCGGAGAGACCAAGCGTTGGTGAAATACTTGTCCAGACTCGAACCTTGTACGGGGAATACTCCCATACCTCTTGGGCCTGTAGGCACGTTGAAAGCAACACCAGCACAATCGTGTTCCATTGGGCTATGACCAGCAACGCCGTCCGTAACCTAGTGGGGATCGTTGGACGAAGATCGGCAGAGCATTGGGAGTGTAGGTGTTTCGGGGAAGCGATCATGGCGCTCGGTTTCTCCATTTCTGGAGGTCTTGATACAGTCCCAGTGGCTTTTGAGTTACTCCAGATACATCGTTCCGGTAAGCAAACGATTCGCTAACTTGCCAAAGCGGTAGGATTGGTAAGTGGGCAGCAACCAACGAATGAAGATCTTGGCAGCTTTGACGAACCTCGCGCCAGTTGCGAGACGCGCTCAATTGGCCGAGGATTTGGACGATGAATTGGTTGTTAGTTTCTGCGGGTGCGCCGATTCCGAACAATCGCTCCGCATCGGTTGCTGGTTCCCAGATCGATGCCGTCAGGTAAAGGATATCGACTGGCGAATCCTCCTTAGGGCCGGGAACTTTATCGAGCACGATCAACTCGGCGGGCACATCGATGAGTTTCCATTGCTCGATGATGGCTTGGCCCGCAACGCGAGCCGCTTCGTAGTTGGGAACTCCCAAACGGATTTTCGGAAGCGTTGGGACCGGTTCCTTTCGCTTCTCATACATCATCTTCAATTTGCTGTTGGTGATCAGCATAAGGACTTTGGCGAGCCTAGGATCGTATGCTTGATTCTCAACACTGTTGTTGTATGCGTAAGCAATGGGATCCTGTTCCGAAGCCCCGCGAGGAAACGGGCCGCTGATGACGCGGCTTTGCTCGGATTCACTACCCCCAAGAATTTCCCCTCGCAAGATTCCTTCGCGATTGATTGCGTAGAGAAGCGCGCGACGAAACTCGCGGTCATCGAGATAGGGATTGGAGGTACGAGGAACGAGCATGTGTACCGTTGGTAACGCGTAGGATGCGACATTGATCGTCTTGGAGACAATTGAAGCTTCCAACCGCTTGGCATCGGCCGGGAACAAGCGATCGATGATCTCAATCTCTCCACGCAGCAAATCGTTGATCGCTTGGCTCGGATCGGTATAGAGTATTTCGTGGATTTCGATCGGTTGAAAGTCTGCAGCTGGGCTCGACGATGCCCATTCGAATCGTTTGGTATCGCCATCTTGTGATTTAATTCGGTATAGCACTCCGGGAGGAGCTGCCCCTTCGACTTGGGTTTCGATAGGCCACTGAAGGAATGCCTGTGGAAGAACGTGAGGCCTACGGAATCGAACTTTCAGTCGCTCGGGACCAAAGACAGATACCGAATCGAAAATAGCAGCCCAACCCGGTACATAATCATCATTCCCGACAGTGGCTCGGCGTAAGAACGATTGCGATAGATTCAGACTATTAGGGATGGCACCCAGTCCGGGGTTCTGGATGGTCATGTCGAGTTCGAGACGATCGTCGCTCTGCTGGAAAGAGCCCAAAGTGAATCGGTATTGCCCACCTTCCGGGCCGGTGCTTCGAAACTCGAACAACGGACGGCTGATCAATTGTCCCGACCGAAACGCCGGCCAATTGGCGAGAGCGGCTGTGTCGGGAGTATCGGCAGTTTGAAAAACGCCAACCCGCGTGATCGGAAATTCCTTGAGCAAATCGTTCAGGAGTTGACGTCCCCCTTCGATACTAGGCTCTATCTCCAGCATTTTTGTCGCTTCGCGACGTGCGTTCATGAAATCCTTTTGGTCTCGGAAAGCGATCGCGCGATCGAGGTATTCCTTAGCGAGATCGAGGAATTTGCCTCGCCATTCTTCCACGACGGGAAGAGGGTCCTCTTTGTAGTCTTTCTCGAGACGGTTAATCATCGATCGAGCGGTTGCTAGATCTTTTTTGTCGAAGTACGACTTGATGAGCTGACTCGACACGCTGGTGATATATCCTCGCACTTTTTCCTTCTGGTAATTCGGAAAACTTCTTTGAAGTTCCTCGAGTACCGCCAAGGTATGGGCGAGGCGTTTTTGCCTGACCATTTCGACAGCGCTGGCGAAAAGGAAATCCTGTCTCAAGACTTGCAGGCCAGGCGTTTGCGGATAATTCACCAGGAGGAAATTGAGGTGCTCAAACGCTTCACCGAAATTCTTCTGTTCGACGAGTTGTTTGGCTTTTGCCAAGATCATCTGCTCGTAGAAGGAGACCTTTTCGATATCCTTCCAAAGGACCTCGTAGCGACGAGAAGGAAAGAGCAATATCGTTACTTGGAGTTTGTCGGTGTCTTTGGTTGCCGTCGGCATACGGCGATTCGGAATCTCTACCGGGGCAACCTTGACACTCCTGCCTGTTGCTTCTGGTTTGAGTGTGATGATGTCAAACGGCTCTTCGTCGAGGAGTGAAGTAACAACCTCAACCTCCTGAAAAATTTTGTCATAGTTGTCTTGCGCATTTGCTGACCGAGCGAATGTCGCGGCAACAACAAACACCGCGAGACTCAGGAACCAACCGAGGCGAGATTGGGGCAAAGATTTCTTGGAAACCGAAAGGATCATTTCTGCGTCGCTCCACCGTCTCATTAACGAGTGCCTGTCGGGTTGGAGTTCGATTCCGAAGGGATAGGCGCGTTGATTATGGTTCCCTCGTCACCAGGTATAATCAATCCATTGGCTCCCAATCGGGGTGTTCCTGCGATGGGTTCTCCGGCTGAACTTCGAGCCGTTTCTTTACCATCTCGGCTTGAGATGCGAATCAACTCACCTGTGGTGCTCGATAGAATCAAATCGGATCCACTAGTCAGCGGATCGCCCACCAATACTACTTGCTGAAGCGGGGTCGACCACAGTTGCTTCCCTTCGGAGTTGAACGCGACGAGTCCTTCGATGTCGCTCAATGCCAAACCGATTGTGCCGGCATCGGTTTCTGCCGCGAATGGACCCCACGCAAAGCGTCCTTCGAAGGTGAGAGATGCGATCTTTTTAAATTCGCCGCTTTCGTAGAAGTCCATCACATCTCCAGACGCACCAGGTGAGATTCCAACGATCACATCGTTCAACGAAGCCAATCGGCCCTTGAGCGATTTCTCGAGGGGCTGCGAATTGAGCATGCGAAGCTGCTTGCCGGTGGAAAGCTTGTAAAGATTTCGTTTTTGGTCAGCGATGACAACGGATTGCTTGTCAGACAGAAGGAGCGGGTTCAGCCATACTGGGCGCTCGCCAGCTGCGATCGTAGGTTGAAAGGCCGTTCCAATTTGCTTCCCACTTTCAGGATCGATCATCAATAGCTGCGAGTTTTCCAGTGGTACGATAAGGGAATTTCCAACTGCGATTGGGGCTGTAATCGGGTAGGAGTTGGCGAGATCGAGATTCACCAATTTTGTAGTCCAGCCTGCTTTTCGGCTAGGATCGACCAGCAGGAGCTGGCTTCCCTGAGATGAGTTGAGAAGCACGCTACGGCCATCTTCGAGTTGGGTGGAATTGGCGAACATCATCGAGCGTTGATTGCGCCCCATGTTCTCGATCTGCAAGTTGGGCTTTGACGATCCAAAGGCGTTTGACTCGACGCTGAACGTCGCACCTTGGCTGGTAACGGCCACCATCGAGTTTTCGACCGGGGAAATCGAAGCGACCGGGGTACCGATATCGGTTTCCCAATAGGGGTTCCCTGTCTTGGGGTCGACAGCGGCGACGCGCACGCCCCCGGTACCGCGTACGATTCGGCTATGAACGATCGTTTCACCGATTTTGGTTGGACGACATGTGAACTCATCGAGGTCATCTTTGAGCCACATCGAATTGAGCTTTTGGCCGGTGATTTGTATTTGGAAATAGGCCAAGCGACTGGATGCCAACCATAGGTCTGTTCCCGACATCAATGGCCAAGTCACCTTGGGAGAGGCTTCGTTAGAGACCAGGTTTACCATTTTGAAAACCTTGTCGCGAGCGTTCGTCACCTCGACGTCTAGGATTGCGATTTCACCCAAGTTGGTAGCAACCGCCAATCGTCGACCTTCCACTTGGGGTTCGACCACAACGTGACCCTTGAATCGGACCGGCGCTTGGGCTTGGGTCAACTGAAGTCCTTCATCGTTGGTGGTGTAGACACGCATCAGGCAGTGGTCCGGCCCGGCATTTTCGAAGAGAATCAATTGGTTTAAAACCCAGATGGGCGGAACGACAATGGTTCCAGGATTATGGCCGACGTAGACGACTTCCTCACATTCGCCGTTTCCTCGGCTCATGACGTAAAGGTTCGAATGATTCCCGGGCAGATAGCGTTTGCGTTTTCCAGTCGCTCCACCCATCCCCACATCGATTGGTTGCGGAATTTTCTTCGCCCATCGGGATTGACCCGAGATGGCATCCAAGCAGTAGATGTTGCCACCGACCGTGCAGACAAAAACATCGTCGCCATCTACCGTAGGTTCGAGGATTCTCTCCGGGAATTTACTTTTCCAGAGGAGGCTACCATCCTTTGCGGACAGTCTGCTTACCGTACCGCGAGAGGCGACGGCAACGATCGGATCGCTGTCGCTGGTTTGCGCGATGCGCTGCGGTTCCGAGTTCCAATCACGGCCGATGTATTTTCGCCACAAAACTTCACCGTTGGATACTTGGATCGCGACCACGGAGCCTTTTACGCGAAGGCATGCGACATCGCTGCTGTTGCTGTCGCTGGGGTTTCCAGTTCGGCTAGTCAGCAACGCTGTAGATGCATTTGCAGTCGCTGCAGGCTCATTGCTGACCGTTGGTACGGTGGCTGATTTAGAAACCAATCCCTTTTGAAGATTGGTAGCTGCTAGCATCAATTCGCGGAGTTTTTTATCGGGTTCCAAAGGTGGGTACTTGCGGATCAGTTCCTTGCGAAGGTCGTAGGTTTTTGTCACGTCCTGGGCATCGATCGCTTGCTGCATATTCACCAACGTTGCGGCGAGGTCTTCGCTTTGTTGGATATCGCGAATCACTCGCTGTTGACCTTCTTCGATGGTCTTGATGCGCTGTTCGTTTTGGGTTCGTTCTTGAGTGCCGACGTAGCGAGGGTCTCGGATGAGTTCCATTTGTTGGTTCATCATGCCGATCAAATTTTTCCTATCTTCGGTACCGGACATGTTCTCCGCTTTGACCACAAACTTCTCCGCGATACGGAGCAGAGTGTCGGTGACATCCACGCGCATTTGAGCCAAACCGGGCTCGTTCACAATCTTGGGCAATTGTTCCTGAGCGGTCTTAAGAGCAATGGTTGGGTCTGCGTTCTTTTCCGCGTCCTGACGCACGCGAGCGATGGAAGCTTTGACTTTAGCAACGCTTACGTTCTCATCGGTTGTAAAGGTGCTGGCAAAAGTTTCATATTGCTTGATTGCCCGTTCGTAGTCTCTGTTCTTGAAAAGCTCTTCGGCCATGTCGAACGACTCTTTGGCGGAGCCTCGGGCGAACCAAATGTAGAGGGGGACGAAGAAGATCAACAGCAAGAGAACGATGAAACCGACGCCGACGATCCCGAAGGATTCCCAAGGACTCTTATTAGCCTTCTTTGGTTTTGGGGCTTGTGCGACCTTGACCTCGGAGATTGGATCTTCCGCGAATGAAGACTTCTTTTTCTTCCTCTTTTTTGAGGTGGGTTCTTCCGTCGACTCCGCCTCAACGACTTCGACGACTTCGGCGACGGGACCCCCGACCACTTCCGCGACCTCGACGACTTCGGGTTCATCCGGAGGCAGAAGATCTTCGACGGAGTCCCCTTTTTTGGGCGTCGGTATTTCTACCGGGCGTCCGCCGCGCAACGCCGTAGACGAAGGATCCGTACCAGCAGCCCCGATCGTCTCATTGAGTTCGGTAATCAGTTTGGTTGCTTGGAACCGAGTCAATTGCCCATTATCGACCAAGAGTCGCGCGATGGCTTCGGGAGTTACGCGGACTTTCGATTGCTCGACTTGGTTATGGAGTTCCTGAATGATCTCAGGGTCGAGTAGGCCTTTGCTCTCGAGCATATTGATGAACTGCTGTGCGCTCATTGGCTACTCAAACTCCTCGACAACCGTAACGCTGAAACTGTTGAACCCTTTTTCCCGCCCTGCATCAAGCGCTGCGACCACAGCAGCGTGAATACACTCTTCGTGGGCATCGATCAATAACTTAAGATTTTCATCTTCCTTACCCGTCGAAACCTCGGCGCGGGCTTCACCTAGAGCCATGAGCAAATCTTGTTTGCTGCTGGCCTCCCGTTGGTCACCGGTTGGGAAAATCACGGTGTACGCATTGAACTCATCGATCTGAACTCGAACACTGTCGTAAACCTCTGGTGGTTTTTCCATCGGCTTGGTGCTGGGAGAGTCCGACAACGGCGGCGGCTTTTCGAAGACTTTTTCGCTTGAGAACGAAGCGGTGATCATGAAAAAGATCAGGAGCAAGAAGGTCACGTCCACCATCGGCGTCATGTCCATATCATCCTTGGGAAGTTCTTTCTTCGCAAAGGTGACTTGTTCCGGCTCTTCCTCCTCGGCGATAGCTACGCCCGATGCGCTCGGTGCGGCTGTTGCTACTGCTGGCTTAAGCGGGGCGTTGTTGGGGCTGTTGGTCGGCGTGGATTTTTCGATGGGATATGAGCTGCTGCCCTGGGACGGTAACGCTGCTGGTGGCTGGGCGACAGAAGGCTCGGTTGTCTTCGCAGATGCTTCCTGAATCAAAAAAGTCTCATCGGCACGGAATGGCTGATCGCAATTCGGACATCGAATTTCTCGGCCGATGACACGCGGATTGACGGATCGGATCACCAGGCAGTGTGGGCAGCGAATGCTCAAGCTCATTTACCTGCCTCCGAAACGGAAAGATTGATCAGTTTGCCTTCTTCGAGGACTTCCGCAACTGCCTGCTCCACCTTCTTTAGTTGCTTGGCCGTGACGTTCCCCTCAGCTCGAATCAAAACTTCGGTCTTGCCGCCGGTTTCCATCTGCATTTGGACATACTCGGCAATTTCTGCAGATTGTTGCTCAGGATCATCGGAAAATACCGATCCATCCGCTTTGGCAACAATCGGGCTATCGCTGATGCCGCGTGTCACACTGAGCATCACGCAATTCTTAGTAGCGATGGAGCTGCCATGCTTTGCAGGTGGTACTTCGTACGATTTTTCACCGGTCATTTTGGAGGTCAAAATGAAGAAGATCAGGAGCAGAAACGTCATGTCGATCATAGGGGTGATGTCCATCTCATCGTCCATAGGAGGACGCGCACCGAGTTCGACTTGCTCCGGCTCTTCATCCGCTTCGACAACAGGAGTGGCTACCGTGCCCGCATCGAGCAAATCCGGCTCCTGTGCGTCAAATGAATTGGAATCTTTGTCCATACGTCCACGTACCTTCTCTGGACCTACACTGCCGTATTACGCAATCGACCCGTTGGCCAAACCATTAGGCGCTTTGCCGAGCACCGCGTTGCTCTTCGCGAGCAAGGCCAACTTTGAAGGCTTCGAAAATTCGAGCCAATCCCGATCCAACCAGATCTTGCATGTGTCGGATTCGGTTGTGGATACTTGCCATCGCCATGACCAATGGAATAGCAATGGTCAAACCGATTGCGGTCGTTTCGAGAGCAACGCGAATGTCACCGGCCAAGTCGGTTGGATTGACGTTGGTTGCCGATGCCAGCTTACCGAACGCACCCATCATCCCCACCACGGTACCGAACAACCCGAGCATAGGTGCGGTTTTGATCACAGTCACGATCCAAGCGATGCTGTAGTCCAAATCGGCGATGACGTCTCGTTGGAATCGGTCGAGTGTGTACTGCCGCGTTTTCTGGTAACCAAACGATCGATGCTTGCACGCATAAGTGATCAGCATGGGCAAAGCTCGTTTATCCCCCTCGCAAGCGGTGAGCACGGCGTCGAAATTACCCCGTTTCAAGTCATCTTCGATCGAGTCGATGAACTCGTCTTGCTGCTGCTCGGTTTTGAAACGCTTTGCGTTCACACGCGTCAAAACCAGAACGACGTAATAGGCTCCCCATAGAGCCACAGCCGCCAGCGCAACGTACGAGAGCTGTCCAACGATGTTGAAAACATCGGATGCATCTGCCAGCAAAAGAAAATCCATGGAGGGAGCGATGCTCGACGAAGCGAAGTGCGTAGCCAGATATTCGTGCATGACGTCAGTGGGTTCTATGAGTTAGCAAATGAGTGATAAGTGAACGAGGAGGCTACGCGACCCAGATCGCGATGTAGCCTATTTATGGGAGGCGCGAAGTGTCCGCAGCGGGCATCCCAAGCGTCTCCCCAAATATAACTGAACAGCCCCCCTTTGAGGACCGTCTTCCTCAAAAAGGATCCATTCGCTTGGGTTTAAGGGAGCAGGGGAATCACTTCGCCGCCATTGACCGTCATGAGTGCCCTAAGGATTTGCTCCGCGAGTTCGGCGGAAATCCAACGAACGGAACCATCGAACATGCCGACGTTGGCTCCTCGATCGGTCATCCAACTGGTGCCTGAGTTCTCGTCGATGTCTAAATCGTCAGGTGCCGTCCAGGGAACTGCCAGATGAGGTGCGACCTCGGTCAGTGCGATCGTATTGGACGTGCCGTCAGTGATCGCGGGCAGCCGCATGTTTTTGTCGAGCCAACCCGCATTTTTGCCGACAGGTGCCAAGTATACCGTATATCCAGGTGCAACCTCGACCTGAGGGTTGGCATAGGTTTGCGGCATCCGCTCCAACAACTTTATGTTGTGAGGACTATTCCACGGCTCATCCATATGAAATTGTTGGTAGAGCTCGTTTTGTTCGATGTACGGAAGGATCGAGACTCGCCAACTCAATAAAGGACTCCCGTCGTTACCTCGGATGACCCGATCCGGGAATTTTTTGTAGGCGGCTTCAAAATTATGCATTGCCAGCATGATTTGTTTCATGTTGTTGCTGGAACTCATTCTCCGCGCGGCTTGTCGTGCTGACTGAACGGCAGGCAACAAAAGTCCTGTCATGACACCGATGGTCTGATAGCTCGCCATCATCGACGTCTCGGTTTTCAACTCCAAACGATTGTCTTCGATCGACCACATCGAGGTATCACTGAATGACTCTTGCATTCTGTCCGCGTACTTCGACGCAGCCTGCTTCATGGCGTCGGAGATCCAAGGCTCCGTAGCTAGTTGCGATTCGACCGATTCTCGAGCAAACTGAAGACCTTGCGTTCGCAGTCGTTGGAGCGATTCCTCCAGTTTTTCGGTCGATTCGCGATCAGCCGTCCCAAAGCTAACACGAATCGGATTGGAATCGGAGGCCTCGAGTTCAACAAGCAAATTGTCCGTCAACTCGATCACGCTCTCGATGTCGCCGTGAAACATTTCGGGAACTTGCTGTTCCTGGGTCATCCAGAGGCCGAGGAGAAGATCTCGAATCTGAACTAGATTGATGGCGATCCTGACGTCCGATTGCCGCGAAGATACCAGTTCGACCGTCTTACCCCCCGTCCTGATCCGTTGGCTCATCATCCGACGGAGTGTCCCCTGGGTCCCAATCAAGACTCGGTTGGGGTCCTTTTGGGCGACCCGCAACATAGGGAAATCGTAGATGTCACGGAATCGCAATCGCTCGTCCTTCGGAGACACCTCGATTTGAGTGGCAACCTGTTCCGAGAGATCGGCGATATCGAACGGAGCAGACGTTCGGATCGAAAACCCAAACTCAGGCTCCGAGCTTGGCATGGAAAGGGTGGCATCGATTGTCTCGATATCGTCAAGGGCGAAACCGAATTGCTCTTGGCATGCCACGTTAAGGACTTCCCAAGGCCACATGCGGAACTGAGCGGAGCCTTTCAATTCTTGAAAGTCGATCGAGGCAATCGCTACCGAGTCGCTTGGAATATCGCTGTACCGTTCGACTTGTTGGCCCCATGCAATACCGAAGCTGCCAGCGGCAAAAACGATCGCTGCAACCACGGCTTGAGTAAGCCCAATAAGGACTCTTTTTCGCATCGTCTCACGAAGCAATCGCGTGGGGGACAAAAACGACATGGCTCGGTTCACTCCACAAAAAAATTAAAAGGAGGAGGCCGCAGACTCAACGCTCCAACGCTCCCGTTCGGCCCCCTCATTCAAATGGGGGCCCGCGTTACAGACCTCCAACGTGACGATAGTGTGGCGGTTGTAAATTTAACGGTCAACCGATTTCCTGGAACAATACACCAATCTCGCACAATCGTCACAATCCCCCATTCTTTGCCGCATGAACGAAATCAGGGGAAGTTTTCCTCATGCTCCGACAAGCCACTTTCTAAGGGTGGGCTAAATTGTAACGGGCAGCGAAGGCGTGCTGCTCGCATCGGAATTTCTTACTGGAGATACTGTGCGGGTGGAAAAAAATGACGAAATCGAAAAAAGCTGGCGAAGAAATCGTAACCTTGGACCGTAGGGCAAATGACCGTCGTGCGGATGAACGCCGAACCGAGGATCGCCGCACCGGCGACCGCCGTGTCGAAACCCCGAGCGAACTGCAAGTCAAGCAGATGATCGCCAAGGAAAAGCGGAAGGCTAAGGTCCAACGCCGTCGCCAGATCGACCCAACCACCTGCGAACGGGATTACTCTGGGGACGAAATCGAGTTCATGGCTGCCATGGACGAATACAAACGAAAAAACGGTCGAATGTTCCCCACTTGCAGTGAAATCCTGGAAGTCATCCGGTCCCTCGGCTACGAACGAACGGAACGGTCCGCTCCCATCGCCACCGCCACTGCACAAGATGACATCGACGAGTGACAACCGAGATAAAACTCCGAGTAACAACACGGTCGCCTAACGAACCGGCGCCTAACGAACCGGCGCCTAACGAACCGGCGCCTAACAACACGGTCGCCCAACGAACCGGCGCCCAACGAACCGGCGCCCAACGAACCGGCGCCTAACGAACCGGCGCCTTGCCTAACATGGTTGCGGTCTAGAGTAGTTGGGTTACGTTAGGCAACGCAGCAACCGTTGATGCGATGTTGGTGGACTCGTGAACGATACAACCCTATCCATAGCGCTCCGCATCGCGGAGTCGATGGTGTTAACCGCCGCTTAGGTTCTAATGAAACCACGCTTTCGGATGTCCCGACTGGGGGATGCCTCTCGAGGCTTTTAGTCCAGCTCGTTGCAAGTGTCCTTGTCAGCGCTTACCGCATGTGAAAAGCGATTGTCTGTATTGCCTCGCGTTTTCAACGACCTTAGTTCAGGTTACACTCTGAACTCAAGCGAGCGATTTTCGGATGAGATTTATGCGTGAGATTCACACTCGAACTTCACGGGACATTGCTTCCCAGCGAGCTGCAGGTTTTCGATGATTCTCGATCGCAATGCATCTACACCCCTCCAACGGTCTGACAGTGCTACTAGCCCCGTTTCGTTACGTGCACTGAGAATGGAAGGCTGCTGCCAATGAAGAACCCCGACGATCGACTTGTCGAATTGGAAGTCCTGTTTACCCATTTGCAAAAGACAATCACCGACCTCGATGAGGTTGTAGTCGACCAATCGCGCCGCATCGACCAATTGCAACGAGAACTGAAAATTCTTGCAGGCGATGTCCGATTGGTTCGAGAATCCTCGCGCGAACAGCGGCGTCCCGAAGACGAGATTCCCCCTCATTACTGATTTGCTATTCGTGGTTCGCCGTGGCGTTCCGCCCTGACCTGGATCCAATAATCCCGAACTTGATACCCACCCTTGCGACGAACGGAGGGGAGCCAGCCCGATGAGTTCCGATCCAGCCAAGCCTCCAACCGGTTCCAAGGGATTTGCGATGGTGCGCCAAAGCCGTTGGCGCGAGATGTTCTTAATGGCATCAGCGCTCGCATTGCTCGGCCTTGGAATTTGGATTTGGCAGCCTTTCAAAAAGTCATCTCCCGTTCGGCTTCGGATCTCGGCGGGTAGTGCTGCGGGAACTCGCCATCAGCTCGCTCTGTCTCTTGCCAGCAATCTAGCCGAGCAAACGATCGAGCTAGAGGTCATTCCATCCGACGGTTCCGAAGAGTCATTGGAATGGTTGGAAGCAAACCGAATCGATTTGGCGCTGATCCAAGGAGGGCTGGTGCCGACCAAGCCGTCGAGGGTACGGCAATTGTGTCCATTGGTGACCGAGCCGATGCATGTACTTGTCAAACCAGCCCTCGGTGATGAGATACGAAAAAGCAATCTGCTGAGTTTAAGGGGCAAAAAAGTAAACCTTGGAGCCGGTTCGAGCGGCACGCGATTACTCGCCGAAGCAGTGCTCGATTTTCTCGAGTTGCAAGTTCTCGAAGGTGAACCCAAAGAAGAGTCCAAAGACTATGTCCGTTCGGATCACATGTCTCACGACGAACTCGAGCATGCTGCGTTTGACGATATGCCCGATGCAATCTTTTTGGTTTCCACGATGCCTTCTCCACTAGCGCATCGCTTGATCGAGAATCAAGGTTACCAATTGGTAGGCATTCCATTCGGGACGGCGTTCAGCCAATCGTCGACGATCGACGACACTGCGTCGAAATCCCGCAAGATCGATCGGCGTTTTTACTCGCCCTGCGTGATTCCCGCGTACAGTTATGGGGTGGATCCCGATACTCCCGAATCCGATCTGCCGACCATCGGTTCGCGCATGCTCCTCGTGGCTAATTCCAAGGTCTCTGACATTGCGATCGAGCGAACGCTAACCGGTGTTTTTAATACGGACTTTACTCGCAATATAATCCCCGGGCTGGATTCATCATGGCTCGACTTGCCGAATGAGTATGTGCTCCATCCCGGTGTGCAAGGGTATCGCGATCGCAACAAAGTTCTCATCGCAAGCGACTTGATCGACTACCTTGAAAAAGTGCTTGCCATCATTGCAACACTCGCTGGCGCCGCGTTTTTCTCGTACCAGTGGTATTCCGAGCATCGACGGCAGCAACGCGAAAATCGTTTCGGCGAGTTCATGACTCGCGTCATCCGAATCGAGCAGCAGGCGCTGGAAAGTGAACTTTCCGCAAAGCTACAGCTGGTGGACCTAATCCGATTGCAACAAGAGCTTGCTCTCTTAAAGTCGGATGCCGTTCAAGGCTTTGTATCAGGGGAATGGCAAAGCCCCACCATGCTTAATGGATTACTGGCACTCATCAACGATACACGAGAGCAAATCACTCGTCTAATCCTGCACGAACGCGAGAATATTGAGCAGGATGCCGAAAAGAAACATGTGCAACCCGATGCGCTTTGGCGCAAAGAGATCGACGCTCCTCAACCGACAGACAACTAACAACTTCTCAATTACCATACGGCACTCTGTGTCCTTAGGCACGGGAATCTTAGTCTCGCTGCACTTAGTGACTATGAAGCCCTGGCGTGTCGAAACGTGAAAATTATTCGCGCCAGAAACTCGGTGGATTGTCATTTTTGTAGGTCACCTTCATCTCCGGTGTCTCATAACGGTCCCCTTTGCGAAACAGGGACTCGACCCCACCGATGACCATGCCTGAAGTGAGTAGTGTTCGTTCCACAGGATAGGGTGTTTTGCCTTCGTCGACCAAGGTTTCGATATGCCTAGCGAGAGGGTTGAAGAAGTCAGCCGTGGTAGAGCCATGCGTCGGCATGGGTAAGTACATTTGGCAGGAAATTATTTCACCGTTGTCCGAACGCATCCCAGCGTAGTTAAAGTCTTGGATCGGGCACAGGAACATCGTGGTCTTAAAACCATCCCGGTGTTCGATGAAGTAGGCGATTGTGCCATTCATCACTTTCTTCCCCCATTCGTAGGTGACTGGGTCACTTGGGAAGCCTCCATCGACCGGAAGATTATGGCTGCGCGTCATCGCAGCAACGAAGAGTTTGCGCGTGTCCCCGTGAGAAGTTTTTTCCATCTCTGCCCAAAGTGCATCCCCTTTTAGTGCGGTCACGGATGAGATACCTACTTCTCCTCCTCGCCTTCGCTCGGACATGCATTGAGCGGTCTCTAATCCATGAAAGTCGTAACTATCCACGCCGCCATAACAGACGCACACGCTCTCCTTCAGCGGAGTGTCGACCGGCATATCGATCGATGGGAATCGCCACGTTACAGGCAGCGACGACCCGGCGAGGAAAGGGAACTTAAGACGCTTCGAATCTTCGACCATTTCGACACACTCGGACCACACGGTCGAGAGATGCTTGTCATTGAAAACGGGGACGCTGCGGCCGCTTTGCTCAAACACCTTGACGATTTGCTTGAACCAGTCGTAGCGAGGGTATCTCCGTTGGCCTTTTTCGTTGGTGGGGTAATCGCCGTGCTCGCCGATCATGACTACCCCGTCGACCGCAAGCTTCGAGGTTCCCAAAGTCAATGCATCGGCAATGGTCGAGTATTGTTTGAGTTTGTACTTGTCGATCCTTTGTTGCGATAAATCCCCTTCTTTCTGCTGCTGTTCGATATATACCGACGCCACATCGAAGCGAGGTGCTTGCCAGCGCCCGCCCCAGGTGTATCCCATGCAATGCCGATCCAGGAAATGCTGCGCGTGGGAATGTCGGAAAACGACCGTGCCCAGGAAGGCAATCTTCTTTCGAGGCCCATCGGCTGGACTTGCACCGAAACTCGATGATGTCAGCGCGGATGGAATGGCAGCGGTTGTCGCTGCGAGTGCAGCGGATTGACTGAGAAATTGGCGGCGACGCAACATGGTGGGCTCTCCTTAGGGAATGAGGCAAATCGGAGGGTGAATCTCAGGATGACGACTGCGAAGGGCTAGGAAAGTTTCCCATCCGAGGATCATCGTGGTCTCGAGGCCAAAAGTAGTAAAGGCACACGAGTGGCAAAATCGGCAGGGCGTTCAATAGGAAGATTCCTAGGTCGTAACTTCCTGTTCGTTGCTCCAGCCAACCAAACCACGGTTGCGCGTACGACGAAGCCAGCCAGCCCCCGGTCGCTGCTATCGATGTTACCTTGCCTTGGTGACGGGGTGATACGTCTTGAGCAAAGGAATAATAGATCGGGAAAATCCCCAATGCACCTGCTCCCGAGATCAGCAACACTCCGAGCATGGTGAGCCGCAATGCGTCAAGCGATAGAAATTGCGTGAACAACCCTGCGGTCGATGAGGGAGATTCAGCAGTTGTGGTGCCCACCGGCGACATCGATTCAGGCAACTGACTATTCAAGAAGGGGACGGCAATCAATGTGGCAAAGAGAATCACGCACAGCGTCAGCGAGAGTAAACGGGAGCCGAGGATCGACCATCCGCGGCCGGCCATCCCGGACGCAATCACTCCGGATGCAAAACATCCTATGTCGGTGAAAATGTACCAGATCGAATTGAAGACTAAGGTTTGTTTTTCATTGAATCCATAATTCTCTTGCATGATCAGCGGCAACCAAGCTCGCATGACTTGCCACATGGTATTGATGCACATCACCATGAGCAAAACAATCGCGAACCGGCGCGTGAACACGTCATGCCACCAACGGTGTTCGACGCCGTCATCGCCAAGTGTTGTGGTCTTGACTGTAGTGTTGCCCAAAGGTGCGTAAGGGTTGGCAGGATCACTCGCAAGGGAAGCGTTATGCTTCATGTTGGGCAGATTGTCATGGGTCGGAGGGGAATTCGTGGTGGATGAGGATTCGACCGCGATCAAGTCGCTATCGCGAACGACGTATAGCCAAAGGAACACCCACAAGGCACCCACGACTGCGATACCTTGGAAACCGATCCGCCAGCTTCCCGGCTCGCTAGTGAGGATACTGAGCATGACGATCGGGGTCAGGATAGCACCGATGGACGTTCCACTTTGCAGCACGCTATTTCCCATGGCTCTCCCCTGCTTGCTGAGGAGGGCTTGGGTTGTTTTTAAACCGCAAGGCCAATGGGCCGATTCAAAAAAACCCAAGAGCAGTCGACACCAATAGAGTTCACCGTAATTGTTGGCCCATCCGGTGAGAAAGCCCATGGCAGACCAACCGAGCAGTCCGATCGGATAAACCCATCGAACCGAAAACCGATCGACGATGAATCCCCAGAAAAGAGAACCGAAGGCAAAGCTGTAGCCGAAAATGGCTTCGACACGCCCGTACTGGACATTCTCGAGTTGGAACTCGCTTTTGATCCGTGCGGAAGCGACCGCCAGCGTCTGGCGATCCATGTAATTGACTGCGGACGCCAAAAGCAACAGCAAGCAGACAATCACTATGCGTTTGGATCTCGGATTGGACCAGTCGATCGATCGTATGGAAAACACGCGTAAGGGCCCTCAGTTACCAGTACCGTTCGACCACATAGTGACCCGATTCATTCCGTTTGTGCTTGCGCATTCCTCGAGCGTTCAAGATAGCCTCGACATCGTCGAGCATCAGCGGATTGCCGCACATCATGACAGCACTGCTTTGCGGCGATAACGGTAATCCCGCGAGTTCCTCCAGAGCACCCGATTCGATGGCAGTGGTGATTCGGCCATGAAAACCATCGTCGGGGCGATCTCTTGAAACAACAGGCACAAGTCGAAATCGACCTTCGCTCGATCGTACTAACGATTCTAGTTCCGCGGTATACGCAAGATCCGTCACGTGACGGACACCATGCACCAGGATAATATCTCGGTAGGAGTTCCATATTCGGGAATCACGCAGCATGGCGATGAATGGCGACAACCCCGTACCTGTTGCAAGCAGCCAGATCGCATCTGCGGACGGCGAATGCTCAAGCGTGAATCCCCCAGTGGCTTTCGAAGAAACGTCGATGGTATCACCGAGGTTCATCTCCCATAGCCTAGGTGTCAATTCTCCGTCGGCAACACGAACGATAAAGAAATCAAGTTTGTCGCCATGCGGAGACGCCACGGAATACGGGCGATGCAAGTGTTTGTCGGCAAGCGGAACTCCGACTTGCAAGAACTGACCGCATTCAAAGGGTGCGACGCCGGGACAGTCGACCGTCAAGGTGAATAGCCCTTCGTGCCAAATCTGTTTGCGTACGATGTGACCGTTGATCCATTGGATAGCCATGACGAGACACGTCCAGTCGTCGCGAGAGGTAAGAGGAAAAGAAGCAAACGAACGAAGTGCGGAAGGGAACCACCCAAAAAATGGCAACTAAAAACTTCAAGGATGGTTGTTCATCTTAGCAGATTGAAGACTGCCGCTGGGGTTGCATGCATGATTTCATCGAGGATCAGATGCAGCCGCTTCAAGAGAGATTGCCTCGCTGTGCGTAGGCAACAATACCCAAATCACGTGACCGAAGTTCAGCCTAAATCGCGGTGTTGCGAACGGGAGTCTGCTGTCCTCAGTTTCACCGTCCTAGTTGCGGCATTTAACTCGCGGCTTTTACTTGTTGAGTTATTTCTTCAATCGCATCATAGCGTTAGAGAGTTGGTCTGCGTAGGGAGTGGATCCATCGAGGGTCGGCGGATCGGCTTGTGTTTCTTTCCCGACACGGTTCGGCGTGTGCCAAAGGACCGCAGTCTCACCCTCGATACGGTAGCCGAAGGGTTTAGGGCCGATGGTGGGCCAATCCTTGCTGTGAAAGCCTATCTGGCTCAGCGCTTCAAGGGAGTCAGGAAACGCCCCATGTTCCTGATTGTTTTCTTTCCATTGGTAGCGTCTTACGGCGAGCCCATGCATCAGAAAATTGCGTTGTACTTTTTCTTCTGCAAAGCTGGAGACGATGGCTGCGATCGCTGGAGCTGCGACACCGGTCACGATCCACCCAGGCGCGCCCAGTACACCAGCGCCGCGGACGTTGCGCATCAATTCCTCTTCCGATTTCTCAGCTTGGGCTATGGCTGCGTCGAGAGCCTGCGTGTCGATATCTGAAAGGCTTTGAATATGCTCGATGTAGTGGGCGATGTCATTGTATCGGGCTCGTCTTGATCCAGTCACCCACGAACGGCTGAATCCATTCGATCCGTCCCCTAGGTCATTTACAAGGTACTCGTCGAGGTTCATGAACATCGGTAGAGCCCCCGCCATTTCAGATTGGAAGGTTTCCCGCAAGGAATCGAACGCCAGCGATTCTACAGTCAATTGCTTGTTGAGGGATTCAACGGCAGAGTCGTCGAGGAAGCCTTGTTCGATCCCTTTACGGATCGAAGAGTACGCCATCCTGCGAATCGCGGAACAAACCAATTGCGATACAACAAACGGTTCGTTGCGATGAACCTCAACCATATCGAAGAGGGTTTGTACCGCAGAGATTAAACCGATCGAGTTGCGGTCGGCAATGGCGACGGCGCACTCGACATCCAGGAGCCGAGCGATACCCCGTAGCGACTGCATATGCGCAAGGTTTGTTTGGAACGAGTTCAATCGGATAGGGTATCGTACGGGAATGCGTTTCCGGCTCAACGTTTTGATTTTCTCTCTCAATGCCACAGTGTCTTTCAGAAGTCTCCGCACGGACGCTTCAGCCGGCCAGCCGTCTGGCGTCCACTCCGAATCCTCCGGGGTTTTGGGATCGAATTGCGGGACACCTTGGGCGAGCGTCACAAAGTCGGACGATACAACGAATTGGCCGGTCTCCATCCATTCCCGCGCGTCGGTAGGGTCGGTTCGATTTTGATACCACGTGTCCAAGGACTCGTTGTCGACAGGAAGTCCCGCTTGTCGCATCCGTTCGATCTCTTTTTCGACGAAGGGGCGATTGCTGTCGAAACTGGACAACCAGACTCGGTAGGCCAACCAAGGAAGGAAAATGACCGCCGCAACCGCGATGAGAATCCATGTGATGAGGGTAATTCGGTTGTTCATGAATCGTGGCGTTCCAGACAGTCGAACGGTCGGAATACAAAATGGAAATACTGGCATACTCGGTATCGCGATGCGAACGCTATCCTGCCAGGAACTCAAATCTCCTTGAAGATAGTACCGGAAAATCCTCCGTTTGGAGAAGGATTCCCGCGGGTGCCTTCGATTGACGCACTTGGGATGAATCGATACTCTCCAATCACGCAAAACCTGAGAAAATGCGTAAAATGCATGTATATCGATGCGCGGGGGGTCCCCTCCGACCCCCACTCCTATACCAACGGTTACCGAAAACATGGAACTGCTCGAGAAAATTTGGGAAGGCACCACCACCGCAGTCAACGGCGTCCTCAGCGGATTGGACCGAGGTCTGACCACGTTGTTTGGATCCGCAAACTCTCGCCAGTTAAAGCGTTACGGCGAATTGGCCAAGCAGATTGGGGAGTTGGAACCCCGATACATGGCGATGAGCGATACAGAGCTGAGGGAGCAAACGCTCAAGTTCCGAAAGCGGTTGGCGGATGGCCAAACCCTCGATGATATCCTGGTCGAGGCTTTCGCGACGTGTCGCGAAGCTGGACGGCGTTTCATGCGCATGCGGCACTACGATGTCCAATTGCTCGGGGGAATGGTCCTCAACGGTGGAAATATTGCAGAAATGATCACCGGGGAAGGAAAAACCTTGGTGGCAACCCTTCCTGCGTACCTGAACGCCCTCGAAGGACGTGGGGTTCACGTGGTCACGGTGAACGACTATTTGGCTCGACGCGATATGGAGTGGATGGCGCCGCTCTATATGGGGCTCGGCCTTACGGTCGCGAACATCCAAAGCGGGATGGAGAACAGCGAGCGTCAAAAGTCCTACTCCGCAGACATTACCTACGCAACCAACAACGAACTCGGCTTTGACTATCTCCGCGACAACATGCGGATGGCGGCGAGGGGTGACCATCGCTTCCCCAGCCACATGCAACAGGTCCAAGGTCCCTTGCACTACGCGATCATCGACGAAGTCGACAATATTTTGATCGACGAAGCGAGGACGCCGCTGATCATTTCGGGACCTGCCATGCGTGACTCTGGCAAGTACATGGATGCCGACCGCGTCGCGATGGGACTCAAGCGCGAGGAGCACTTTGTGGTCAACGAAAAGGACCATACGGTGAACTTGACCGATGCTGGGATTCGCGAAGCCGAGCGGTTGGCAGGTGTCGAAAGCTTCTATACCGTCGGCAATATGGAATGGCCTCACCTGCTCGATAACGCGCTCAAGGCCCATCATCTGTATAAGCGGGACGTCAATTACGTTAGCAAAGATGGTCAGATCATCATCGTCGACGAGTTCACCGGACGATTGATGGAAGGGCGTCAGTGGAGCGATGGCCTTCACCAAGCGGTTGAAGCCAAAGAACGGGTGCAGATCAAAGAAGAAACGCAGACACTCGCAACGATCACGCTGCAGAATTTCTTCAAGCTCTACAAAAAGCTCTCCGGTATGACCGGTACGGCGATGACCGAAGCCCAAGAGTTCAGCAAGATTTATAATTTGGGCGTCGTAGCTGTTCCGTCCAACAGGGGGCTGAAGCGTATCGAGTTCGCGGATGCGATCTATCTGACCGAGAAGGAAAAATACAGCGCCGTGGCCGATGAAATCGATCGCGTGAACAAGCATGACACGATCGAGTTTAAAGACCGCAAGCGAGGGTTTCTGGTCGGAAACATCCAATCGGAATCGGACCAAACGGTTGTGCTGAAAAAAGCGGACTCGAAGGAACTCGTTGAGGTCCCTGCGGAAGAGATCTCAACCATCGAACGGGCTGGGCGTCCCATTCTGGTCGGTACAGTTTCGATCGAAAAAAGTGAACAGCTTTCGCATCTGCTCGAGCATCGCGGCGTTAAGCACCAAGTTCTCAACGCCAAGGCTCACAAGCGGGAAGCGGAGATCATCGCTCAAGCTGGACGACTCGGGGCTGTCACGATCGCCACCAATATGGCTGGCCGCGGTACCGACATCATTCTCGGTGGTAATCCCGAAACGATGGCATGGGCCCAACTGCAGCACAAGTATGCGACACGGCTCGACGTTCCTAAAGAAGAATGGGATGCGCTTGTCAAAGAGATCGACGAGACGGAAAAAATGCGCGAGCAAGGGCTCGTTGTTCGAGACTTTGGCGGGCTGTACGTGATCGGAACGGAACGGCATGAGTCGCGACGTATCGACCTGCAATTGCGAGGCCGCTGCGGTCGGCAAGGGGACCCGGGATCGAGCCGGTTTTATTTGTCGCTCGAAGACGATTTAATGCGCATCTTTGCTGGTGATTGGGTCCGTGCGATGATGCAACGGATGGGGATGGGAAATGGGGACGCCATCGAAAGCCCCTATGTTTCCAAACGGATCTCAGGCGCTCAGAAAAAGGTCGAAGAACGGAACTTTGAAGCCCGTAAAAACCTCCTCGAATACGACGAGGTGATGGACCATCAACGCAAACGGGTATACACCTACCGCCAACAAGTCCTTGAAGGTACCAGTTGTCGCGAATTGGTGATGCAGCAGCTCCGACAACAGATCGAGAGCAACGTCGAACAGTTCTGCGATCCGATGTTCGGAGCCGAGTCGTACGCACGTTGGGCAAGCCCCCGTTTGGGAGTGCAACTCGAGCCGAAGGATTTCCGTGCGGTCGAGCCATCAGTGGCGGTAGCCTACGCAAAAGATCAAGCGGAGCGAGCGACGGAAACGCAAATCCTCGATGCGATCGATGAGAATTTACCGAGCGAAGAAGAGCAATCCGAATGGAATTGGGATGCGATGGCCAAGTGGCTCAATACGCGCTTCAACACGCACTACACCGTCGGCATGCTCAAGAAAATGGATCGCGATCGGATGGACGAAGAGTTCATCAAGAAGTCGACCGAGTACATCGAAGGAATTGATCTGAGCGAAGGGGACATTTTCCTGTCCGAGGATTACGGCATGAGGATGCTCGTCGCTTGGATGCAGAATAAGTTCGGATTGAATGTCAAACTGGACGAGCTCAAAGGACTCGAGGTCGACGCGATCAAGAAGCGGATGTTGCAGATCGCTGAAAATGCATACATCGAGCGAGAAGTGCAGTACCCATTGTTGGTCGGTTTCCATCGATTCCGTCATCAAGAATCCGCAGAGTCCTTCACCATCGATGGCGGCGCATTGGCGGATTGGGCTACCAATCGTTTCGGTGACCCAAACGTCCTGGATAAATTGCAAGCTGCCGGGGATAAGACGTACGAAGCGTTGATCGACATCAGTCGAGCGAGTGTTGATCGCGCCCAATCGGTCTGGAACAAGGTAGGGGAAAAGGTCGAATCCATCTTTGGCAAGAACCAAAAGAAGAAGCTCGGCGATTGCTTGGCAACCAATAACGGAGAGTTCCAGTCGCTGATCGAATGGATGCAGCGCGACCTTAGATGGTCCGGTGACCCCGAGGAAGTTGTCAAATGGACGCGTGACGAGTTCAAGTCCAAGATCAGCCAAGCTTTTGACGATCACTACTATCCAGAGATCCGTCGCATGGAGCGTACCGTACTATTGACGACGCTCGATTCTGCGTGGAAGGATCACTTGCTCGCTATGGATCATGTCCGCTCGAGCGTTGGTTTCCGCAGCATGGGTCAAATGGATCCAAAGGTGGAATACAAGCGCGAGGGTATGCGGCTGTTCGAACAAATGTGGCACTCGCTCGGCGAGCGAATCACCGATGTCATCTTCCGCATGGAAGCGATGGACGATGAGTTGGTTGCCAGTTCGTGGGTAGAGACCAGCGCGCGACACGACGCTTTCGATGTCACCCAAACACTGTTGGCGGAAAAGCAAGCCGACCTTGAGGCGGCCGATCGCGCTGGTGCGTCGGAATCCGAAGAGCCAGTCACAATCCGCAACCGCGGAGAGAAAGTCGGCCGCAACGATCCATGTCCGTGTGGCTCTGGCAAGAAGTTCAAGAACTGCTGCATGCGAAAGCAAGTCTGAGATCGAATGAATCATCGCGCTTTCATCGGGCTACTCCTGCTGATCATCGTCGATGGATTATCGTCGATGCAGCGCTGTTTTGGGACCGAACCCCCCAGTACTCGGATGCCCAACATCCTCATGATCGTTTCGGACGATCAAGCGTGGACCGACTATAGCTTTATGGGTCACTCCCATATACAGACCCCTCACATCGATCGGCTCGCTCGCGAGAGTATCACGTTCCGTCGTGGGTATGTCCCATCGAGCCTCTGTTGCCCAAGCCTAGCCACGATCCTGACTGGACGGTATCCGCACCAACACAAAATCACTTCCAACGATCCGCCGATGGTGCCAGGGCTTTCAGGCAAGTCGTTTCATGATTCGGAAGCTTTCCGAACTGGTCGACAACGGATGAACGAACATATGCGTGCGGTGCCTACGTTGCCGCGACTCCTCTCGGAGCATGGTTATGTTTCATTGCAAACAGGGAAGTGGTGGCAAGGCCACTATAGTGAAGGTGGATTCACTCACGGGATGACCCGTGGGCAACGCCATGGCGACGATGGCTTGAAGATCGGGCGCGAGACCATCCAACCGATCGAAGACTTCATCGATGGAGCGACGGGCGAAAAGAAACCGTGGATGGTTTGGTACGCGCCATTGCTACCCCACGATCCGCATACGCCACCCAAAGAGTATCTAGATCGCATGCGGCCGCTAGCGCCAACCGAGAATGTTGCCAAGTATTGGGCGATGGTGGAGTGGTTCGATGCGACAGTCGGACGATTGCTCGAAAGCCTGGAGCGTCGGGGATTGTCGGACGATACCATCGTGGTGTATGTGACGGACAATGGTTGGATCCAGGATCCCAAGAGCATGCGATATGCCCCGAAATCCAAGCAATCGCCGTACGACGGTGGCGTGCGAACCCCAATCATGATTCGATGGCCGGGGCATTGGCCCGCGCGCGAATGCCAAGATCTGGCTCACAGCATTGATCTGGTGCCGACACTACTGTCCGCGATCGGAGCGCCGATTCCCGAAGGATTGCAAGGAATCAATCTGGCCGATGACAAGCAGACTCATGAGCGGACCAGCGTGTATGGAGAGTGCTTCACACACAACGCCAATGATCTCGACGAACCTCGGAAGAATCTTCGTTGGCGATGGATTGTGCGAGGGGAATGGAAATTGATCGTTCCCAACGAATCGATCGAAAAGGAAAGCTCAGAGGAGTTGTATCGTCTGTCCAACGATCCGCTCGAGAATCATAATCTACGTGATGAGCAATCGGCGATTGCCCGCGACTTGCTCAGCGAATTGGACCAGTGGTGGAAATAGCCGGCGTCGCCTCTGCCCGCTTGCCCCGCAATTTTTGTTTCGCTCGATGAGTCCCTATTCTGTATTTCCTGCCCACCCTTCACTTTGGCTGCAATTGGATTCTCGATGCTCGTCATCGCGCTGAAAATGTTGTTTTATGATCGGGCAAAGTATCTGGGTTTGGTGCTCGGCGTTGCGTTCTCAACCTTGCTCATCAATCAGCAAGTCGGCATCTTCCTCGGCTTGATCGCCAGGGCGGGTGCGATCGTTTCAGATGTTCCAGAGGCGAACATCTGGGTCATGGATCGAGGAGTAAAGAATCTCGATACGATTTTTCCGTTGCGTGATACGGAGTTGGGACGTGTACGAGGTGTGCCTGGTGTCGAATGGGCCGTACCTCTATTCAAGGCCAATGCAACGGTTCGGACAGCCAAGGGGGATTTGGAATCGTCGATCTTGATCGGTGTCGACGACAGTTCGTTGATCGGAGTGCCACCCAAAGTGGTCATGGGAGATATCGAGGATTTGCGTCGACCAGACGCTGTCGCGGTGAGTCAGGATGGGTTTACCAAAGTGTGGCGCTACGAACCGCTTGCGCTCAATAAGACAGTCGAACTCAACGATCGTCGTGCGGTCGTGGTGGCGATTGTAAAGGACTCGCCAAAGTTTACGTCCGCCATCACATTTTTTACGCGGTACTCGCAAGCCCTTCAGTACACCAACAATGGAAGAAATCAAATGTCGTTTGTGGTGGCCAGATCTGTCCCCGATCGAACCCCAGACGATGTTGCTGCCGCGATCGAAGAGCGAACTGGTTTGCAAGCCTTGAGCGCGGAGGCATTTCGCGACAAAGCGATCCAATACGTCATCGACAACACGGGGATACCGGTTAGTTTCGGCACCGTAGTGGGACTAGGTGTGATCGTTGGTGTCTGTGTGGCGGGACTGATGTTCAATCTGTTCGTCCTGGAGAATCTTAAGCAGTTTGCGGTCCTCAAGGCCATCGGTACAAAGAACTCGCGACTGATCGGAATGGTCTTCTTGCAGGCACTGGTGGTAGGTTTTGTCGGTTACAGTATCGGGTTGTTTGGAGCATCGTGCTTCTTTGAGTTCGCTGGCAAAAACAACCCGAACTTCACGGGTTTCTACCTGCCGTCCCGCGTCGCGATCGCGTCGGGTGCTGTGGCGGCGATCATCATTTTGATCGCGGCATTGATCGCGTTGCGGCGGTTGCTGTTCGTCGACCCAGCGATTGTGTTTCGAGGTTGATACTGTGTTCCGTGGATTCCATATGCGGTATACAGCCAGATCATGAATAGCCACTCATCGATGAACCCTGAAGTGCCCCCCAACCATGGGCAGCTTGATCCCGCGAGGATTTCCATCTCGTGCCGTGGGATCGTAAAGGAGTTCGGGGAGGGACAAGCCAAGGTGACGGTCCTCCATGGGGTTGATATCGATTTCCCTAAAGGTGCTACCAGTTTTCTGGTCGGGCCGAGCGGGTGTGGAAAAACGACTTTGATCTCGGTGATCGCAGGGTTACTGACATCGACGTCAGGTCGCGTAAGTATCTTGGGACAAGAGCTCACCGCAATGCGGGGTTCAAAACTTGTCGAGTTTCGGGCCAAGCATCTCGGTTTTATCTTCCAACAATTCAATTTGATCCCGGCTCTCACGGCGGCTGAGAATGCTGCGGTCTCGTTGGTGGTGCGAGGTTGGACATTGGCCAGCGCGAAACGGGAAAGCAACCGATTGCTCGATCGACTTGGGATGGGAGTGAATCGAAACAAGTATCCAAATCAGCTGTCTGGTGGACAGCAACAGCGGATTGCGATCGCACGTTCCTTGGTCCATGATCCAGACATCGTCATCTGCGATGAGCCGACGGCATCTCTCGATGCGGAGACAGGACGCGAGGTTATGATTCTCCTGAAAGAGGTTGCATCGTCGAGCGAGCGAGCGGTGATTGTCGTCACGCACGATAATCGTATCTTCTCGTTTGCGGATTGCATTGCGACGATGTCTGATGGGAAAATTGAGCGTTTTGAATCTTTAACGAGGAATTGATTCGATGCGATCTGTAGTGATAATCGTTCGAGCCTCTTTGGGAATGCACCGATGAATCGAATCCTAAAAAACGTTATCTCGATCGCTACCGTGTTAGCGGCTATTCTGATGTTTACCGTCGCGATTTCGTTCATCAAAAAGAATACTCCGCAAGAGTCAACTACGGAGATTCGAAACTTTCCACCAACGGCACCGGGCACTGTGCTTGCGGTAAAGCGAATGAAAGACAAAGCTTCGATCGGTGGAGTCGGTATCGCTGAACCCGTGGGAGAGGCGACGGTTATCGGATCGCAATTACCGGGAGTGGTCGAGGAAGTATTGGTATCCCCAGGAATGACCGTTCAAAAAGGAACTGTTCTTCTCCGCTTGGATCGTCGATCCGCGGCTGCTGACGTAGGTGTCGCCGAAGCCGACTTGGCCGGACAGCGTGCAAAGTTTGAAGAGCTTCAAGCGCAAGTCCAGATGCTGCAAGCGCGGGTCGAAGCAGCCATGGCGACCTACCAGCAATCGGTTTCGAGCGAGCAATTTAGCAAGAGGGATTACGATCGTGCTCAATCCGTCCGGCAGTCGAGCGCCTACTCCGAAGAGGAAGTCGACGATCGCAGAATGAAGTTTGAGATCGCGCAAGCCAAATCCAAAGAGTCCGAAGCGCTGGTGCGCGAGGCTCAGGCGAAACTGGACATGATCGCAGGACGCCCTGTCGCTGCGAGCATCGAAGTGCAGCGCGCTGCGGTTGTGCAGGCCGAAGCAAATCTCCAGCGGGCAAAGACAAACTTGGACCTGCGAACCATCATCGCACCGAGCCATGGTACCGTACTGAGTGTGAAGATCAGGGCGGGCGAGTTTATCCCAGCATCGATACTTCCAAATCCACTGATTACCTTGGGGGTGATCGACCCCCTCCACTTGCGGGTCGATATCGACGAGTCAGAGATACCGAGGTTTAGCCCGACAGCGAAAGCATTTGCTAGCGTACGAGGGCGCCCTGAAGTGCAAGTTCCGATTGAGTATGTGCGCACCGAACCATTGGTCATTCCCAAGCGGTCTCTTACCGGTAGCGTCAGCGAGCGGGTCGATACACGAGTCATGCAAGTCATTTATTCGGTCGATCCCAAGGTTCTTGGCGCCGCGGTTGGGCAGCAGGTGGATGTCTATATTGTTGACGAAAATGGTGCCCCCTAGGCTAAACCGACGTGGTATCCCTGAGGGACGATGGCTAGACTAATAGCATGATGTGTTCCTGTCGCCCTCGAAACCTATTCTCAGTAGGAAACCTGTTTTCAGTAGTTCGACCGCTACTCATCCTGACTTTGCTCTTTGGTCAGATTGTAGGTGGCCGTTCGTGCTGTTGTTTTTCCAGTGAGATCATCTGCTGGTTGGGAGATTCTTTGTGTTACGGCAATGCCTTACAATTCAAGGCATTAGCTTGTGCAACCGACGCGAGGCCATGCGATTCGAGTTCCGCTCCGGATGTAGCGAGATATGACTCAGGATCGAGTCTGCCGGGGCGTTGTCCCAAGTGCATTGGCCGACAGATGGTGGCGGAACCCAAAAATGCAGGAACGGCGAAGTCTGTGCGTGGCACACCCGCAATCGGCACGGTGAAAACATGCCAATGCCCATCGCACAAGGTTTCTGCGACGGTGCCACCGACCGAGTCCTCGTTGGATCTGAGTGTGCAGGCATGGGTTCCACGTCCGTGGAAGCTGGAAGTAGATGTTGCCTTGGAAAGTCGGGAACACCGGGCATCGCAAACAGAAATTGCGACGTGTACCTCATGGCAGGCTCGCGCCTGCATCTGGCGCATTTGATGCATATTCTCTGAGTGGATTGAGACTCTTCCTCCACACTGATTTCTAAAGAGTCGCTGACTTCAATCGAGTTGCAACGCTTGCGATTCGCTTCGATGTTCGATGATTGCCATGCGATGGTCGAACGTATCGCTTACTTTACTTGCTAAGTACTTGGTGCAATGAGGTCCATAATCATGCGATCGAACCATGGGTATCTTTTGAAATTTACGATGCTACTCGTAACCACAAGCGGTTTGGGGTGCCGCGATCAATCCAGTCGAGACCGGCAGGATGGAGCGACTGGTACCGAAACGCACAGCGAGGGGAGCGATTCCAAGACCACTCATACAGCAGGGCGAACTGAGACTTCAGGGGGGGAACACGAGCACCAGCAGGGTGCGCACGGTGGGATTATGGTCTCACTCGGTCAGGATAGTTACCACGTGGAAGCGGTACTGGGATCCGACAACAAGGTGCGTCTGTATATGCTCGGACGGGATGAAACCAGGGTGATCGATATACCTGCTGGCACTCTCAAGGGATTTGTGCAACTTGAAGGGGATGTTCAAGCCGACTCCATCGAGTTCCAGCCTGAGCCTCAAGACGGTGATGCCGAGGGAAGAACTTCGTGCTTTACCGGTTCACTACCGGATCGGATGCTCGGTCGAGATCTCATGGTCACAATTCCGAACGTCGCGATCGACGGTGAACGATTTCGACTTTCCTTCCAAACACACTCGGCAGACCATTCCGATTCCGAGATGCCATCCAAAGCAACCGATGATGAGGAGGAAGTTCTTTATACTCGTCCGGGAGGGGTGTACACCCAAGCGGACATCGCGGCCAACGGCAACCAAACTCCCGGTCAAAGGTATCGCGGGATACGGTCTAAGCATGATCGGAACCCGAAACCTGGTGACCGGATTTGCCCAGTGACCAAGACGAAAGCGAATCCCCAATTCGAGTGGACGGTCGGTGGCAAGAAATACACCTTCTGTTGTCCGCCGTGCATCGACGAATTTGTGCGCAATGCGAAGGAGAGCACGACACCTCTACCGGAACCGGACGCCTTCACGCAGCAGGAGGAAGGGCGATGATGCATTGTTCCCGTTTCTTTCGGGTATCGCTCGGTATCGTGTGGTTATCCGTTTCATGTCCCGGATTGGCGCACGAGGGGCATGAACCCTTGCCGACCAAGGGTGCAAGCGTGGACGCGAAACGCGGCACCGTTCAGTTGGCTGCTTTATCGCGAGTTTTGCTGGATGTCCGAACCTTGGAGGTTAAGCAGATGCAGCATGTGCAGCGCAGTTTAGCGTTCACGACGATTGAATCTCCTTGGAATCAGGAAGGGTGGGCTTCGCCGCGGCTATCCGGAAGGTTGGTGCAGATCTACGTTCGATCGGGAGAAAAGGTTGCTCTGGGTCAGGTTTTGGCGGAGCTCGAAAGTCGTGAATTAGAGGAGTTGTATTTCGACTATCAAGGAGCATTGCGGCGGTTGGAAAATCAGCAGCGTGTATTGGAGTTGTTGCAGCCTTCGGTTCGGAGCGGCGCGGTCCCTGAGTTGAGAGTGATTGAAGCGGAGAGCGGAATCAAACAAGTTGAAAACGAACTCTGGGTGCTGAGATCGAAAGCCTCTGCATTGAACGCCTTATGGAACGATACGGACGGAAATAAAGTGGCAGCGTCCAATACTGCGGGGGGTGTAGTGCCAGTAAAGCCGCAGATTCTCCGCGTATTAGCACCGATTTCCGGGACAGTACTCCAGCAGGATGCGGTCTTAGGTCAGTTCGTCGATCCGAGTAACCATTTATTCACAATCATCGATAACTCGAGCGTGTGGGCGAGACTCCACATGATGGAAAAAGATGTTGGACGGGTTGCTATTCAAAGTCGTGCGAATGTCTTCTTGAATGGGTTTCCCGATCAGAGTTTCCCAACGCGCGTTGATAAGATTTCTTACGGCATCGATTCCGTAACCCAGCAATTCTCCGCGTGGTGCCGTGTCGAGAATAAAGATCGAGATACATTCGTGTTACCAGGGATGACTGGGCAGTCGTACGTTGAGACGAGGGAATCGGCGGCTCGATTGAGTGTGCCGCGATCTGCGGTTTGGAGCGACGGTATCGCCCATTATGTGTTTGTGGAAACGGCGGCGACCAAGCAAGGATCGGAATATGAAAAGCGATTGGTTTGGGTCGACGATCAGCGATTTGCATACACAGCCGACGGACATTCACACCTGCTCGACACAACAGCGAAAACCGAAGAGAGCGAGTACATCGAACTTTTAGCGGGAGGGATTTTTTCCGGGGACCGTTTGGTGGTCCAAGGGGCGCATGAGATGTCGAGTCTCTTAAATCGTCAAGTTTTAGTGTTGGACGATGCTTTATCGAAGAATTTAGAGATCGAATATCAGAACGTCGACGAGCGAGCCATCGATCGTGTGGTGAATGTCGATGCTATTGTCGAGTTGCCACCGATGCAACGAACACGCGTAGCTACACAAATGCAAGGATCCGTCAGCAAGGTTCTTGTGGATCGAAGCGAGCAGGTTCGAGCGGGACAAGTGCTGGCAGAGATATCAAGTTTCGAGGCGGTGACGTTGCAATTGGAATTTGTGAAAACAGTACTCGATTTGGAATTGCAGTCGAACACGTACCGTCGATTGGAGACTGCTGGTGGAACGATATCACCACGTACTTTGCTGGAACTGAAGGCAAAGATCGAGAGTCTACAGTTGCGGCAAGAGACTTTATACCGGCAATTGCAGTTGATTGGATTCGATGATGATGCGGTTCGCACGATGCTGGTCGATCGCAAGATCTGGGATACCATCCCACTCCGTTCCCCAATCGATGGTGTCGTGGTGGACTTCCTCGGGACGCCAGGGAGGGTTGTCCGAGCCGGCGAGGATCTATTTCAAATCCACGATTTGAGAAATTTTTTGGTACAAGTTTACGTTGCCACGCGAGATATTTCGTCGGTCCGTGTGGAGCAAAGAGCACGGATCCGCTTGAATGCATACCCGTTAAAGGAGTTCGAAGGAAAAGTTGTAGGGATAAGTCCTTCGATCGATAACCATTCTGGGATTCAGTCGGTTTGGTTGGCCATTCAAGGAGCCGAAGAGTTGGAATTAAGGGATCGAATGCTCGGACGGGCCTCGATCGTCATCGGATCCAGTGAGCCTCGGGTGGTTTTGCCAAAGACGGCGATTGTGCAAGACGGCCTGCGAAGCTTTGCGTTTGTTCGACAACCCAATGGTGAGGTCGAAAGACGCAAGGTGGATATTGAACCGGGAGACGACCGTTTTGTTTATGTGAGACGAGGTGTCTCTCTAGGAGAATCAGTCGCTGTTTCTCGGGTTTCCGCATTACAAACCGCATACGCATCGGTGAGGTAGATCCAGGCAAATGCTCAACAAGATTATCTCTTTCTCGTTGCACAATCGGTGGCTCGTAGCGTTGGTCTCCATCGTTGCTACCGTCTATGGCCTCAATTTATTGCGAAGCGCGAGCGTCGATGTTTTTCCGGATTTGAACCGCCCAACGGTGACGGTTATGACCGAGGCGCCGGGGTTGGCGCCGGAAGAAGTCGAATCGCTGGTAACACGCCCCATTGAATTGGTTATGAATGGGGCCTTGGGAGTGCAGAGAGTCCGATCTTCTTCGGCGCTCGGATTGTCGATTGTTTGGGTTGAGTTCGATTGGGGGACCGATGTCCTCGTCGATCGTCAAATTGTTGCAGAAAAACTGCAACTGGCCCGAAACAGAGTTCCCTCGGCATTCAATCCGGTGATGGCTCCAGTTTCCTCCATCATGGGTGAAATCCTATTGATTGGATTGCGATCGACAAAGGAAGTCCGAGACGAAAGCGAAGCTCAATCGGTTTCGATGGAGTTGAGGAACCTCGGGGAATTCACGCTGCGCAATCGATTGTTAGCGCTGAAGGGGATCTCTCAATTCACCGTGATGGGTGGGGTATTAAAGCAGTATCAAGTCATCACCTCACCACAGCGTTTGTTGGCTCACAATGTCACACTGCAACAATTGACAGATGCTGCGGTGAAAACCAACGCGCTAGCTGGTGGTGGAGTGATGCTTCGCAATCCTCGGGAATCCGTGATACGAATCCAGGGGCAGTCATTGACATTGGATCAGATCGGATCAAGCCCTGTTCAGTGGCGGGAACCGGTCCCTATCCGTATCCGCGATGTCGCCGATGTGCGATTCGGAGGTCCGATACGGCGTGGGGATGGTGCGTCATGGCAACGCGATACCCTCGCGCCTTCGGGTTCAGAACCCGAAGGCGCGAGGGCATCGTTCGTGGGTGGCAATGCAGTGATCTTGGCCATCCAAAAGCAACCCAAAGCCGACACGATTTCATTGGATCGACAGATTACCGCTTTGCTCGAGGAAATGAAGAATGAACTTCCTCCTGATGTCACCATCGATATGGATATTTTTAGGCAATCACGATTCATCCACACGGCCGTTGAAAACGTGATGGAGTCGGTACGCGATGGAGCGATCTGGGTGGTCGTGGTACTTTTTCTACTGTTGGGAAGCTTCCGCAGCAGCGTCAGTTCCTTGGTCTCGATGCCGGTCAGTATTTTGTTGACTTTTATCGTTTTCTATTGGTTCGGATTGGGGATCAATACGATGTCCCTCGGAGGAATCGCGGTCGCCATCGGGGATTTGGTGGATGATTCGATCGTGGATATCGAAAACATCTATCGTCGATTGAAAGAGAACCAACAAAAGAGCATTGAAGATCGGAAGCCTATTTGGGACGTGGTATATGCAGCATCGTGCGAGGTCCGGAATTCGATTGTCTATGCAACCGCGATTGTAGTAGTAGTGATATTTCCACTCTTTTTCTTATCAGGGCTCGAAGGGCGTTTGTTTGCACCACTCGGACTGTCCTACTTGATTGCTCTTTCATGTTCGCTTTTCGTATCGTTGACATTGACCCCGGTATTGGGCTTTTGGTTGTTGCCTCATGGGCGGTTGCTAGGCCATCAATCCGAACCCTTTCTGGCTCGATGGGCCAAGGCTTTTGTGA
>Ga0194130_10001213_pt1 | contig 42691 bp, 63 predicted proteins | sample TA2KigsurfametaG_FD_160084 | JGI IMG/M metagenome (GOLD analysis project Ga0194130, IMG submission 160084) | Freshwater microbial communities from Lake Tanganyika, Tanzania - TA2015050 Kigoma 12 surface | ecosystem: Environmental > Aquatic > Freshwater > Lake | place: Tanzania: Lake Tanganyika...
TTACTTGAAGATAAACCGTATGCTGGTACTTATAATATATCATTTAAAGTGAATGATCAGTATAGTGACGCTAAAGTTCCTGATGAGCTGAAAAAACCAATAATGAATTATGTAAGTCAAAACTTCAGAAGCGGTTTACCTCTAGGTTCTATTGTTACAAATACTCCTCTTGGGAATGAATTTGATAGATCGCGGAGCGAGGCTGGTAATAAACGATCCCTGTGGTACCAACAGATGGGTTTTGGGGCAAATACGGAACAAGGTCAGTATGGGTACATAGATCCCGAAACCGGAAACACTGTACCCATTCAACCCTTTAGACCTCGTTCCTCTGATCAAGGTAAAGAAACTTTTAAACGGAGTTACTATTCTGTTGATCCTTTCTTTGGTGCTCCCGCTTTAGGCGCGGTTCTATTTGGTCGTGCTTTAAAACAAACCCCCTCAGCTGCACTTCCTGGAGCCGCTGATTTAATTCCTAGTCCCGAAGCCATTCGTACGGGGTATCGTGAAGGCCCCGCGGCTATGGGCAAGCAGATGGGTCAGGAATTTATACAGAGTTTACCTGCAGCAGTAGGAGCTGCTAGCGTTCTCTCTGGACCCTCCATGGCGCCTTTTGCTCCTAGTATTGGTGCCGGTATGGTTGGTGTTGCGGGAGCGAAAGCTTTAAACGAAGTTGTTCGACAGCAAACCGGAGAGGGGATAGTTCCGAAACTTCGCCAGGTTATCGGGACGGCACCTAGAACTGGTTTAGCGTCTCCTTTCCGTCAAGGTCCTGCAGTAACCCCGCAAATTCGGCCTCTAACTCAAGCACAACAAGCCGAAATGCGGCGGCGTGAAAATCGTAATGAAACCCAAAAACGCATAGATTTAGCGCGTGAGCGATTTAACCCTGGTAAACTTGAATTTGGGTTATCAGAGCTTTTATTCGGTCGTTAATAGATTTTTAGTTTATTACCGATTCAGACCGAATACGCCGATTAATAGAGGCTCTAGCGGTTGCTGAGCGGGTGGGGAACTCTTTTTTAGCAGCTAATTTACGAAAAGCGATCGAAGAAGCTAAAAAAGGTCAGTATTAAAACGGGTTTGTTTTTCACTTATAATAGGTTTCGGAGATTTTTACCGTTCTAAATGAGCCCTGAAGAATTTTTAGAGCGGGAATTAGCTGAGCAGTTAATTGCTGGTTCGCCCAGTTTTGACATTAAAGGTGAGTCGGCGGGCGATGCTCGTCGTGCTCGTAAAGGGTTGTCTCCTTCGGATGTCCAGCGGCTGATCGAAGCTAACCCCGACTTTGCTGATCAGATTCTGCAAATGTATATGCCTGGTGCAGCGCTGCCTAAACTGCCTCGCGTCTGATCAAGCTTTAGATTTTTTTGGGAACTTTCTGTTAAAGCTCTTGACACAGAGCTTACCTAGTGTCATACTGTGTCTGGCTTACATTCACTACATCACATGAACTCCAACAACCCTATCCAAATTCCCACGGCGCCTTTGATTGGTGTTGCCGCTGTCTGGCAGGGGTGGAAACTGATCCTTTCGTCAGTTGTCGCCGGCACCGTGGGTATTAGTGTTTTGATCCTTCTTGGCTTGCTGGGTGCTGGTGTGTCTCAAACCCCTGCTTTTAACGAACGCACCCGTGTTTGGGCGCAACAATACGGCTCTTGCAAGGATCAATGGCTGATCGAAGGCCGCCGTGGCGATCACCATCACCTTTGTAAAGCTCTGGCTAACCGTTATGTAGCCAACCAATACCCAAATTGAGTCTCAAATAAGACTTGGCTTTGATTAAATCTGGTCTTGCACTCATAAACAACATATGATTAACTAGTTTTTTCCTGTTCTTTCTGTGTTACAGAAGTTTTTACACTTCGTTTGCCCAACTTGCGGCGCTTCACGCGTTTTAAAGGGGGCAAAACTTCGGATTTGGCTTAACGAAAAGGCAAAAAACCCTGAAAGGTTCGGGCCTTTTTGTAATTACAAGTGCTCGTCCCGTTTCAACATCCAAAAAGCTCATGAATTGAAGAGAAAAAAGCCTGGGCTTCGTATTGACGCTTGATTTTTTATGTTTTCATCTAGAGGTCTTGTTTCTCCGCAAGCTATTACTGCTATGAACTCGGTTAATTTGACTGTTTCTGTTTCGCCTGAGACTTATTGGGGTCTTGTGCGACTGGGAGCTGAGATACAGACTCCTGTTGACAAATACATAAATAACCTCTTGCTCCATCACGTGGAAGAGTGCGAGACTGACCGAGAATCTAAATTCGAGTCTGCCGCGTTTAAGGACTAATCATGAACAAATTTTCGCTGGAGGTTGCTTTTGCTGATTGGTGGGAAGACTCCTATGGTCGGCCCCCAGGCAAACACGCTGTTATGACCCACGTGGCATTTACTGAGCACGTTTTAAGTTTGTTGGAGTTGATTGAAATGTGTGAGATTGAAGAAGACTCTGTTGTAGCAGACGAAAAGTAAGGAGGTAAGGATATTAACTTAATTAGTTAAATTTTTATGAGCCCGTATTCTTTTAGGCAGCCTCGCTGTGAGCGTTGCTCAGAGGACTCTGTGTACGTAATTGAACTGCGAAGAAACGGTCAAGGTATCCGTCGACGACAGGCTTGTAAATCCTGCGGGTTTCGGTTTACTACTTATGAGATATCTGAAACGAAGTTTAAAGCTTTTATTAAAACACAACAGACGTTAGATAAGATTATGCGGGCCTTAGCTGTGCCCAGCCTCGAAACACCAGAAACTATTCTGTGCGATACTTGTAAATTCTCGACGAATTCCGGCTGCAGCTTCGGGTTTCCCGAGTACGCTACTGTCGAGTCCGCTGACTGCACTCAATTTAAATCTTTATGAGTTACTCCAACGAAACACTTTATGTAAAACGCGGACGCCGCTGCTGTTCTTTGGGTTGTTGCGTTGTATTGCAAGCGCGACAAATTGATTTTACTTAGCTTAGTCGATGAGCTGGTAGGTGTTTTATGAAAGCAAAGTTTTATCCACTTTTAGTGGAGTGCATTGAACTTGGAGTTCGTTTAGGGGTTTCACGTGCTCACAAACATACTGAAAACCCTTCGCCTGAGACTATTTCGGAAAATGTGACAAGGGAGATAATGAATGAACTTAATGAATGGTTTGATTTTGAATAAATACCCTCGCGTTACGTTGGTAGTTACCGATTTTTTACTGCACTCAAAAACCCTAAAACTGATTAGTTAACTTTTTTATTGTGGCTAAATGGACTCCGGACGAATTAAACCTTCTTCAAACCCTCGTGGGCGATATTCCTTGGCCCATGGTTTTTTCTACGTACAACGAAAAAGCACTTAAAAATAGGCTCCCAGAAAGAACGGCAGTAGCTCTTCGTCGAAAATGTGACGATTTAGGATTGCAGCGTCGTTGTGTGGGCGAATGGATTACCAGCGGCGTCGTCTGCAAATTGTTAAATACAAATTATGAGCAAGTTAACGCTTGGATTCAGCGTGGTTGGCTTCCTGCTGTTCGTTTTGGAGATAGTCCCTCTTATTCATACTATTTCACTCGAACAAACTTATGTAAGTTAGCTAAACAAAAACCGTATCTTTTTGGCGGTCAGACTGAACCAAATTTAATTCAGCTGCTTAATAACGAAAATTTAGCTAAGCAGATTGCGGCTAAGGGTTTTTCACGGATGCGGCAAGCTAAAGCCGTCGTTTGTGTAGAGACAGGGCAACAGTACCCTTCGATAGCTCAAGCTGCTCGTGCAGTTTTTGTTACTTCTAGACGTTTACAGAAAGTTGTTGATAAAAATTTAACAGCAGCAGGGTATCACTGGAAGAGGATTAAATAATTTTGATAATTCTACAAGTTAGTTTTGGTAAGTAGTACACTTTAGTTAGAAAAAAAGAAGTTCATGGCTGATTCAGAGTCTTTGGTAATTTTTTGCACTGAAGATGAGATAGTTAAAATGATTGCAGCAAAAGAAATTTCTAAAGAGGGGTATGTTTTAAGCCTTACTCAGCTATTTAATGTTCTTCTTGAGCACTACGGTTACGACACTTACTGGCCAACTAACGATGTGCATTGAACTGTAATACACTCTTTTGATTTTTTGAAGATTTTTCAGCTTTCAAGCACTTGCGCCTTCGTGGTCGCACCCTGTACACTCAATCTGCGAGCTGCGGTGACGGAACCGGTAGACGTAACGCACTTAAAATGCGTCGAGCTTAATCGCTTGTGTGGGTTCAAATCCCACCCGCAGTATCAAATCAACTCACTTTAAATGCTTGACATCTCTAAATGCGCTGTCGGAGATACTTGCTCTATAAGAGACAGCTGCTATCGTTACACTTCTTCACTTTCTTTTAAACAAAGTTATATTGCACCATCAAATCCAGGAAAAAATTGTGACTACTATTGGCCTAATGAACGAAGCTGCTGTGATGAGAGAACCTCTGCTAACAGTCCCGAGTAATGCTTTGGGGATCTCAGTTTCGTATCAACGTCGCGACACTAAACAGTTCGGTTGTCAACACTTCTTCGGGTGGGACAACGCGATTAAATTTGCCCGGTGGGTACTTGAATCACCTGAGTTAGAACTTTTAAATCTAGAGTTGGTTGAGCACAAAGAATAATCGTTATGGATGTTTGTTTTTTCGCAGCCCCTGCTCTATTTTATAGAAATGTAACTAAGTCATTTCCGGATTTACATGAGGTCTCTTTAGTTTGCGGAGACAAATCTGACGGTTGCTCACTCGGCCAATATCAATTGTCCTTAGGGGTTTCTGGAAGCATGGTCTATCTTTGTGGTTCTTCTACTCTCTTTTTTTTAGCTCCTTATGACTTTAATTGTTTATGTTGTTTTGATGAAGATGATAAAGCTTGTTTAGCTATTGCAAATCATTCTCATGTGCTGAAGGGAGATATTGTTGAGCTTGACTTAAATACCGGCAATTTTTACCAAAAACAAATTCCTTTTGTGCTTCCTTCTGATTACGAGGAAGATCTGGCCCGCGTGGTTTCAGGCGCAGATCGCTTAGTCAGCTGAAACCGGGACTTCGTTTCTTTTTAGCTTCTCGGCGTATAGCCTCTGAGCCAGCATTGGGTTGGCTTCGGCCCACGCGGCCATGTTCGATCCTTGCTCGTAACCCAGCTCTTTCTTGATATCGGCCATCTGACCGCGACCGGCGGCACTCTGAGCGCGATAGTACGTCGCTAACGGAGTCTCCTCTGGTGCCTTGGTTTGCTTGGCCAAGGCCAGCATCTCCTCGACAGTTGCGGGGATGTCTGCTGTGCGGGAAGCTTCGCCAAACACATAATCCATCTCCGGTGTTCCGAAGTAGCGCCTGTACTGACCGGCAGGCGTCGTGGGAAATGCGGGCGGTTGAACAAGCGTTGCAGGGATTACGCGAGGTGATTCTGGCGTAACAGGATCTACTCTAGAGCCTGCTGCTGGGGGTGCCGCTACTGAGCCCCGCTCTTGTTTATCTTTTTCAGCAAAGTATTTAAGAGATTCTTCAATTAACTTCTTTTCATTTGCATTTGCCGGCCCCTCCAATGTTGCGTACGCTAGTCCGGGTAAGCCAAAACCTAAGTATGACGCTTGTCTTTTTAGGTCTGAAGGTAAGGGCAATTTTTGAATAGTTTCTTCTAAAACAATTAAGGCTAAGTTGAACGGGTTTAAAGGATTAAAAGCTTTTCCTACTGCCCCTAGTCTTGTAGTCGGGACCCTAGTTTGAAAAGGGTTTAAAGCTACTGGAAAACGACGCACAGCTACACAGCTACTTTTATTCTTTTATTTTATGTCCTGGGATCTTCGATTTCTTAATCTCGCTAAACAAATTGCAAACTGGAGTAAAGACCCTTCGACAAAAGTCGGGGCTATAGCGGTTCGAGACCGTAGAATTCTTGCGACGGGTTACAACGGATTTCCACGCGGCGTGGCAGACCTCCCCGGTCGTTTGCTCAATCGCAAAGAGAAGCTTCTTCGGGTTGTCCACGCTGAGGCAAACATCATTGCCCAAGCTGCTCGCAACGGTATTTCTTTGGAGGACGCGACAATTTATGTCTGGCCGTTCTTACCCTGCAGTAACTGCTGCACACTTTTGATCCAGTCAGGGATTTCCCGCGTGGTTGCCCCTCACATCCCCATACCCGATCGTTGGGCACACAATTTTAATTTGTCTAAGTCTATGTTTACTGAGGCTGACGTAGAGCTTGTGTTAGTTGACTCTACGGTTTGACAGCTAAAAACATATTGTTGAACGGACGGATCTCGGCGATGTTGTAATTTAAACTAGTTAAATAATTGAAAAGCTCTTTCTTCTTGGAGGCGTACCAGCTATTGGTGTTTGCTTCGAAGATGATCGGAGGGTAGTCATTTTTCTTCAAAGTCAATGCGGCGCCTTGTAGTGCTTTGAGTTCGTTGCCTTCGATATCCATTTTTATTAAACCGATGTCTTTCAGTCGGTGATTATCAATAGCGGTTGTTTTAACTTTTTCTTCGCGTAAAACTTGCTGATTTTTTTGAGGCGTCAATAAGGTTGACCCGCCGCCATCTTCTGATACGACGTATAAAGTCATGTTTTGGTTGGCCCCCGGCAGATCGGTTAACGCCTCGTGGTACGGCTGGATGTTGTCAATCTCATTAATAAAGATGTTTCCGCAAAGTTGAAAAAACGTGCGTTTCTGGGCTTCAAAAGCAACAACGTTATTAAAGTGTGCAGCCAAAAGAATCGAATATGCGCCCATGTGTGCGCCACAGTCGACGAAGGTTTTGGTCTTGTCTCCGAATTTTTCTGCGGCCCACTGGATGATCGGGAGCTCAGGCACCCCAACTTGGAGCATCTGACAACGCCCCGAATCGTCATCGTGCATCAAAAAACCAAGCTCCGGCGTGGGGACAATCAGGCGACGGCCTTCATTGTTCGCGGTTTCGGGTCCCCACAGGTATGTTGTCACTTAAGGTTTGAGTCAGTGCTAACATACTAACAGCCGCGAGTGAAAATGACCATACCTGTAATGGGCACAGCTGTCGTAAACGCCCCTCATTGGGTGTATCGTTTATTGTATAGTATCGATTATCCTGTAGATACTTTTGTTGTTTTTAACAATAATGGGCGCGGCCAGATTACGGAAGAATTGGATTATTTAACTAAGGTTCCTCATCAATATGTGAAGAAGGTTGTTGTCGCACACATGCCCGCCAATGTCGGGTGCTCTGGAGCCTGGAATTTAATTATTAAGTGCTTCATGCAGTCACCTTATTGGGTGGTTGTTAATCACGACCTTATGTTTACGCCTGGGTTTTTGGCGAAGGCTGTGGAGCACGCTCAAGATGCTGAAACGGGTATCGTCCACGGAGAGAACGGCAGCTGGGATTTTTTCCTTTTAAAGGATTGGGTTGTACAGAATTACGGGTTGTTTGATGAAAATCTGTATCCGGCTTATTGCGAGGACATGGACTATGGGATGCGGTTTAAACACAAAGATTTAAAGAGGTGTCTGAGTGTCGGCGTTCCGTATTACCACGGGCGTACAAGCGGTGATTATCAAGACGGATCTCAGACTTGGCGAAGTGAACCAGAGTTAGCTAACGGTATTCATTACGCGCATGAAATGAACAAAGAGTATTTGCACGCTAAGTGGAATCCGGCTTGGCAAGCACATGTGGATGGGGAGGTTTATGCGAATCCGTTTAATAATCCAGGTATTCCGCTTGATTTCACTACGTATGATCTGCACTTCGTGCGGAGTAAAAACTTAGGGTTTTAAGAAAAATCTGTTGTTTTGGTTAATATTATTGGCAACATGGTGTTAGGCGGATGCCTTTTTACTCCTCTTATCCTGCGTGCGGGCGGCTCGTAAATACACTTAAAGGGTTGTTGGACACCCGTGGCGTTTCGTCATTTAAATTAAGTAAAATTTCAAATCTATCGCCGACTACAACGCGAAAAATCTATACGGATGAGCGCTACATACCCTCACCTGATGTTCTGGAACGTATTTGTTTAAGTTTAGAGATTCAACCTGGCGATATTTTGCAGATTTCTCCTAAACTAGAGTTATCAGTAGCGGTGTGTTCTGGTGTTCTCTCCTCAGGAATATGAGTTAGCGGCTCGGGTTTTAGGTCTGCCGGTGCCTAAGACTCCTGCGGAGAAAGCCGCCGCTGCTCCGATGACCGCCGTGGTTATCCGCAATTTTGATCGGGCTATGCCTCCGATGCCTGGTATGGAGGCGGAAGAAGGAACTTATACCGGTGCCACGCGTTCTTTAAATCCCCAACCTAATACTCAACAACCGGAAGCTAGAGTTGCACTGGGTCGCAGGCTTCAGGCAGGAGTTGTCAGCAACGACGATACGGAGGAGTTAGAAGAACTGATGATGCTCATCCTCAGTAACCCTGAGGTTATGGCGTTGTTTATGAATTTTATTGAGAATATGGGATTGGCTTCGGATGAGTCTGGGGAATATCTGAGCAGCCAGCGTCCGCTTGAATACGACTTACCTAACTACGGCGGACAATACTCTGTTCTTAATGCACCGTCGAGCAGCACTATTCCTGCTTCAGTCCGGTTCCGGGAACTTGGTTGATCATGGATCGCTTTAGTGAGTTAAAAGAAAAAGATGTTAGGCGTATTGCACCGGATCTAGATGCAGCGTCTTTTTTGCGACTTTATTTAACTTCTAATTTTCCTCAGACTGCCGCGTGGGCTTCTGATGAGCAGAAAAATGCTGGCGTGATACCGCAACTGATCAAAGAGGATGTAAACTATAAAAAGAAGCCTTTAAACGGCACTTCTTTCGATAATCCGGCGAAAAGCTAATGGCAAACCCAGCGAAAACTTTAGGTGCCGGCGCACTCGGAGCCCTCGCTGTACAAGCTACGGGTGAGGTCATAGGTAATGCCCTAAGTTCTTTACTTGGCGGTGCTGCTAAAAACGTACAAGGTGCTACGGCTCCCACGCAGTATCCTGTCAGTCAAACAGCGGGCCGAAGTAAATACTTTTTTGCGCCTGAGCTGGGTTTAGCTTATCAGCAGTATTACGAAAGCACTCTTCCTAGGATTCGTGCTTTAAATGCTTTATCTAATTCTCTGGGTTTGGGGGATATTGCTCAGGAACCCGCTAGCCCGCAGGAGTTTGCTGAGTTCCAAACTCAACTGACTGAAGAGCAAGCAGAAAATTTAACGAACCGACTTATTCGTGAAACTGTTGCTGAAAGGCAGTTTGATTATCTGGGGCGCGGTCTTGAAGCTCAAGCTGAGGTAGAAACTCAGAAACAGAAGTCTCTGGGCGAGATTCAGCGTCAGCGAGTTCAATCTGGTTATGAGGCTGCTTCCAGTGTATTGAATAAAGCTATTGAGAACGTGTTGGCTCGCGAGCGGTTTGAAAACAATACCGCTATTGCGGAATTAGCCAAACCTATCTGAGGAGAATAATTATGTTGGTGTTTCAGGATCAAGACAAGCCTAACGAGCTTTTAGAGCAAACTATAAGCGCTCTGACTTCGGTTACTCCCGGCGTGGGTGGCTCTGAAGCTTTAGGCCTTGCTTTTAGTCTACCTACTCTTAGTTCACTCGCTTCCTACGTTGCTTCTGGGAGTAAAGAACCCTCTGTGGGTACAGCTAAAAAGGATCCTGAAAGAGGGCTAGTTTTTTACGCAGGTAAGAATTACGGGTTTCAAACTCCTGAGTCGTATAAAAAGATTTATGGGGGACTGCCTAGTGGGTATGAATCCGCGTCAAAGCGCCAATCTGAGTCGGCGGGTTCTTCGGATTCAGACGCGGCAGCATCTACTGCAGCAGATGGTGAGCCGGATTGGACTCAAGGAACTGGTGGCGCTGAAGGTCAAGCACCGCGCCCAGCAGCGCTCCCTGGGTCTACCACACCTCCCATTCCGCAGTCCCCAGTTGACTTCGGCTCTCTCATAGACATCATTAAAGATTTTGATAAAAAGCGCGGAGAATACATTGAGCAAGATTTAGGATCCGCTGTTCAGCGGATGCTTGTCACAAATATGCTCTCTATGCGCCAGTCGCGAGAGAACACAAAACGGCAAGTCGAATTAAAGAATATCGAAGCGTGGCAGAACATCGAGCGTGCCCGTATTCAGGCTAACGCACTCCAAGCTTCGGCTTTAGCTCAGACCGCTTATCTCTCACAGATCCCCAATGCGGGAGTAATGACTGCTATGAATGAAGCCTTTAAGGGAGCTATGGCTCCTTTCGAAGATTTTAGCCTGAAGTAAAGCCATGGCTCTCCCTGCACTCGGTGCCGCTATTGCAGCCAACCCTATAGGCGCAATTTCTGCTGGCGGCACTTTACTAGGTGGCATAGGGTCGATTATCGGAGCTTCTAGAAGAGCACCTGCCGCTTCCGCTGCTCCTCTTGATTACGCTTCTTTATACAGTGCTGCTTTAGCTCCTGGTCAGCAGGCTTTGACCACGGAGGCAATGGTCCTCGCTCAAATGATGGCCCCGTATTTAGGTACGGAGGCTATGACGAGCAAAGTGCTTGGTCAGACTCAGTATGACCAATTTAAATTAGCCGCAGAAAAAGAACAGACTCGCGCAGGGCTTTTAGCTGGTATTGCATCACAGTATGCCTCTAGCGCAATTGGTAACGAAGATTTAGCAGCTAAAGCTAAAACTGCTACTGAGATGCTGGGCATTGAGACTGCCGCAGCTTTAACCAAACAATACTCTCAAGCCGCTCAGAATATCCAAGAACGGACGTTGATGGGCGAGACTTCGTTGCTCAACCCCACCACGCAAGCATTAGCTAACGCTGGTCAATCTGCGTTACAAACTAAGAATCAGTTAGCTGGTGGGATTGCAGCCACTAACTTAGATATTTCTAAGCGTCAAGAGGACACTCGAAACGCAGCCCTTCTTCAGCGTGGTCAGACCGAAGGCCAACGTGTTCTCCAACGTGAGAAATACGAAGGGCAGATGGCGCTGTCTGAACAAGCTTTCCAACAAGCTATGGCACAAAGGCGATTTGGTGCTGGAATGGCTTTAGCTGGGCAGCGAGCTTTCGGATGATTAAATCTCAAATAGGTGACTCCACTACGGTTGCGGATTGGCTTGCAAATTTACCTAAGTCTCAAAAAGACGCTTTTGTTTTTTACGCCAAGAACGCAACTAGCGATATTGAGGCTTATCTATACGCTCGGTTTTTAAAGCCCGCGTACGCTGGCAGCATCTCTGATTTAACCGCGTGGGTACAAGAAAAGTATCCTAAAAATGACTTGCGTAAGCTTCTGCTTATCGAGATTGATGGTCTCCAAGATGATATTAAAAACGTCAGAGATATGACCGTAAACAGTATGCTAGATTACGCCACTGCTGCTACTAAAATCTCCGCGTTACAAAAAGAGTTACGTTCTCATATTCAAGCTGTTCGGGCTATCTCTGACGGCCTCGATCGGCGCGGATTACTGCTTGCTGGAGCTGACCGTTGTTTGCGCGAACTGATTCAAACATTCGACGGCCAGCCTACGATTCAAGCTCTCCTCGATGACTCCAGTTTCCTGGTTTGGTCGACTCTGGAGCGTGAAGAGAAGTCCTAATCAACTCGCTCCATTTGCTTCATTACGGATTCCAGCGGGCACCGCATAATTCCAATAAATGCGTCGTTAACCCCTAGGGGTAGTACAAGGTCAGTGCTTACAACGTGGGCGCTGAAGGGAAGAATTACAGCGGGCTGATTTGATACTGGTGTGCCAAAACAATCTGTCCAACGGATCAGTTGGTCATTTAGAGATCCAGAGAACAGAGGTTTTTTAACAACGTATAAAACTTTAGAGAAGGCCTTATCGATGATGTAGGCGCTTAAATGATAAAGGAGATATAGCTGACCATTTTGGTCATACGCCATATGTTTCCAGTGATAAAAGATCAAGTAGCCGTATCCCAAGTCCACAGGAGCCGTGGAGTTAAAAGTGGGTGCTCCTTTTGTAACTTCATCTAGAGCTGATGTATCAATCTCGATATCGTCGCCTTTTTCGCATTTAAAAGTCAGCGGGCGAGTCGAGTACAGACAACGCAGTTCACCTTTATGCGTAAAGAAGCACCAGTTTTTCTCCGGCACACCTTTTTCGCGGTTTTTACCGATGGGAGGCAACACAGCTTTTGTCGCATTGCCGAAGTCATCGATGTACGCGACGATAACTTTGGGTTGATCGAATAACTTTCTGCCGTCTTTGTTGTACTTGCTGGCGTACGTCGAAGCGACGAACTGTACGTACAAGTCATTATCAGGTCCGGAAAACAACCGTGGATCTTCATAGCTGAGCCGATGTCCTGCTTGACGTAATGGTTTGGCTCCTACAATAGTAGAGTCGTCATGAAGTAGCCCTAAGTAAATATCAGTAGGTTTATTGTTTAGGTAGAAATACTTATTGTCGTATCTAAAACCAAAAGATTCTGGCTGTGACCGCCACGCGATGTAAGTTTTGTTGTTAGTAAACAGTAGGGACGGACTGAAGTTCGCAACGGAACCTTCAGGTAAACCTTTGTTGATGCGAGTAAAGCTCCCGTTTAGAGCCCGTGCTTGGGTATATACATCGGGTATACCCGGTTGTTCGCACGTGATTGGGTGCAGAGCGGAGCTATACGTGTGATAAAAACGGTGAGTTGTTTGCGACATTTCAAGCTCCGAGATCTCTGATGACTTGATTAAATCCGGCGGCGACGTTTTCCCACCGGTATTCTTTCCGCTGCGTTACGGCATAACAGGCTTCAGCAACTTCGTCGTAGGTTTCTTTGTTTGTGTACAGCTCGGTAAGCTGCCGCGCCGCGTGGTCTACGTCGATCAATCCGCGCTCAACCCCCAAATCTTTATCTACAACCCAAGTGCTGATGTCTGTCAGCATGGCCGCCTCACTCCAGATATCGAAGCAGGCGGTGTGATTTGGCACGATCTGAGGTTTTTTGCAGCTGGCGTGTTCGAATGACACGAGACCCCATCCTTCTCCGTTGGATGTATTGATTCCTACGTCACAGCAGTTATAGATTGTGTTTAGGCGTTCGTCTGACGGAGCGTCCATGTAGTTGATGTGCTGCGACGTAACCGCCATACGGTTGGTGTGGTCCAAACCGTTTTTGTTCATCTCTCGTACGAACAACGGAATTATGTCCCAACCCATATCCTTTGTGCCCATGTGCATGTACAACATGGTGTCGGGTTTATCGATAGCAAACTTGGCGAAAGCTTTGATCGTCAGATCGATGCACTTACGAGGTTGATTTCGGTTAGCGTTGAGGACGATGAATTTGTCATCGCCCAAACTTAATTTGCTCCTAGCTTCTGCCCGTGGAATGCTATTAAAGCGAGACACATCCACGCCGTGCGGGATAACTCCAAGACGTTCCGTTTGGATTCCGTGGTTGAGGATTCTCTTGGCTGATTCCACGGTAAATGTGATTGCCATATCCCACGCGGGGATATTCCGCAACATGTCTGCGTAATACGCTTCGCTATCGATCGGGAAGTATGTAACAAACTTAAACTTCAGTTCGTCTTTTAGGAATTGAACTCTCTCCCATACTTGGTTGCAGACCCAAATATCCTGCAGACAAAAGAAAAAGTCCGGCCTTACTTTTGTAAGAATTTCTGGTAATCGAGGGATACCAAAACGATCACTGCAGTTAACGTTGGCGGCAGGATAAACCGTAAAAGGATAATCGTGCGGATCACCCGTGGCGTTTAAACCGACTACCGAAACTTCGTGATCTTTACACAGATATTCAAGGACACTATGTGTTACTCTGGCGAATCCTGTATTACAACATGCGTCACCGTACCAAAGGATTTTCGCCATTTCTGATGTATTATCTGAATACGAGTAATATAGCTGCACTGTCAACTTACTGATATGCCTAGCCGCGAAACTTTTGCATATCGGCGAGCAGCGCAAATGCGTGCGCTCAGGGCAACAGAGGATACATCAAATAATACGGATACAATTTATTCGCGAGCGGCAAATGACTTTAAGGTATTCTGTACGGTACTGGATAAACCGCCAGCACAACATATGCTGGAATGGCACAGGGAACTTATAACTGGAGAGTCAAATAAATATTTATTAGATATTGCTGGCTCTAACGTTGATATTTTATCTCCACGGGGATCGGCTAAATCGACGATGCTCAACCTGTTCACCGCGTGGTGTATCGGGAGACATACAACAGCTCAGCGACCGTTGCAGATTATTTATGTCTCGTACAACATCGCAACAGCCATACCCAAAAGCCGGATTATCCGTCAGATTGTTGATAGCTCTGAGTTTAAAAAAGTCTTTCCGAAAGTTCAGTTGAAGGCGGGGATGCAGTCGGACATTGGCTGGTCCATCGACTTTGATTTTGCGGGAATCCCTCGTGTGGGCGATGAGGAGTTTACGTTGCGTGCGGCGGGTCTCCGAGGTTCGATTACGTCAAAACGTGCTCACCTTGTTATTGTAGATGACCCTATTAAGTCTAGTGCAGATATTAAAAACCCTACTATTAGGGATGAAATGAATAACAACTGGTCATCGGTTATCGCCCCAATTATTTTTGAAGGTGGGCGAGCGATATGTCTGGGCACCCGGTTCCACCCCTTAGACATTCATAAAACGATGTTTGTACCTGAGAAGGGCTGGAAACAAGTAACACAAGAAGCGATTACGTATGACAACCACGGAAATCCTGTCAGTTATTGGCCAGAACAGTGGTCGGCGGAGTATCTGCTAGGGCAGAAAGAACTTGACCCCGTGGCATTTGCCTTCCAGTATCAACAGCAGCCGGTGATGACTTCTGATCTGGTTGTGTCGCCAGATCTGCTGGTTAAAGGTGAAGTAGTCACAGAATTCGACACATTAGCCGTCGGAATCGATCTTTCAGCTAGTAAAAACGAAACCAGCGATTACACCGCTTTTGTTCTGGGCGGTCGTTTGGGCGACAAGTATTACATCATCGATTCCCATCAATGCCGGTCAATTGGCAACTTGGAGAAGATCGATTTGCTGTGCGATATGTTGCTGGAGTGGGGCATCCTGGGGATGCACGAAGATAAATTTGTTCCTACGTATTCGACAATCACTCTGATTGTTGAGGCTGTTGCGTACCAGGCTTCATTGGCAGCCGACTTACGTCGGGTGCTTGTAAACGAAAGAGAGTTGGGAAATCTTCATATTCACGAAGTTAAAGGTTTTAGGGGCGATAAGATTGCGCGTTTCCGCGGGACCTTAGGGTTGTTAGAAAATAAGAAAATTATCTTTAATAAGTACCGTAAGTTTGACGCTCTGTTCGATCAGCTCATTAATGTAGGAGCGACGGCCCACGATGACTTGCTCGACGCGTACACCTGGCTAATCCAGTACCTGCAGCGGCGTGGGAACTTCAGTATCGAGTATTGATATTCTGTAGTTTTTATACGGTTTTATTTGCTGGAAATTCACGTTAAACCATGAAGCTCAAGGGTTCCTTTGCGAAAAACGGCCCGTCGATCTGGGTCGCCATTACCGCCCATAAACCGTTATCCCGTCTAAGTTCTCTTATCAAAGTATTAAACGAATACCAGCAATATGAGGCTCAAGTCTATGCTAATATTTACGTTGATTACGACTCTCAAGACGACGTTCCGAAGCTAGAAGCGGAGCTTGAGCAGTTCGATAAGTTAAAAATTGAGGTGAGGGTAGCTTCACCTGGATACGAAAATTGGTATCTCACGTGGGCGCACAAGACTGATTTAGCGCTCGCGATCCTTAATCGAAAAGCAAATTTTTATATTTATCAAGAAAATGATGTTCTAATTCGCTGGGATAACTTTAACTATTACCGTAAATGGAAACCCGTATTAAGTCGTTATGGCCTAGAGCCTGGTTTTACGTTGTTTGAACAATTTGAAGGTAAGAAAATCCCGGTGGGGAACTACGAGCGGTGGAGCCTTACTCGTGAGACTCCGAATGTTTGGCACGATATTGGTTTTACGGTGCCGAAATTATTAGTTATTGACTATGACGTTGACTTTTTCATTCAGCTTGGTAGTCCTTATTACTGCGGAATGATCTTAAATCAGGAAGACGGTGAGCGCTACATAAGGACAGATAGTTTTGATCCAAGTAAAAGCTATGAAAAAGTAGGTATCCGAAATTGGCCTATCGCTGACCGCAGTTCAATGGGCGTGGCGTTCGAGGATCTGCCCACGGGGCACGAACATAGGCGGTGTGTGCCTGTATCCAAAGTTAAAGACCACTATGAAATTATCCCGTGTGGTCTGATTGAACACGACGATACTAAATATTCGAAACAATTTAAAGAAAAGAACAAGGAGCTAATATGTGTGGAAGACATGCTTACTTTGTAAGTCAAATTGATTCCGCGTGGAGCTGAATACGTTCATATATGCTATTTTCTGTCCGGTAGCGATCGGTGTGAAACTCTCCGCCGAGAAGACGCATACCGTTTACGACGTTTTGTAGAGCTCCATGGCGGAACAATCTACTGGTTTGATCCCGCCTGAGGATCCAGCAGTTAAACCTAGTTATTATCGGCGCGATGGTTTGGAGTGTTATGACGTACAGAAAGCGTCTATGGGTTTAACTAAGTACCAAGGTTATCTAGAGGGCTGTGTTCAAAAGTATTTGTGGAGATGGGAGCAAAAAAACGGAAAACAAGATTTAGAAAAAGCGCTCGAGTATTTGGTTAAACTAATAGAAACACTCGAATAAAATGGACGTTAGAGCTTTTGGTTCTATTTACTCTCAAAGCGGAACCTTACCCTATACCAGCGGGCACTACATTATCCCCGCTTCAGGTACTCAACGTTTTCCGGCTTGTCGGGCAATCTATATCCCCGCTAAATCAGATAAAACGGCAGGTAAAATTGTAGGTGAGATGGCGGATATGAGAGGCCAAGTCATCACCGTGGATAATATTGCGGGCGATGTTATTTATCCCATTTCGATGACAATGATCAGCGGATCTTCGACTGTTGTTGGCGTTATCGCTTTTTACTGATGGCCGAAGTCGCTAAAAAACGAGATCCAGCTAAATGGGCAGCAGCTAAAGCAAAAGCCCGCAAAAAATTAGGAGGCCATAGTGCGCGAGCCATGCAATTAGCGACCAAATACTATAAAGATGCGGGCGGACGTTACGAAGGTAAAAAATCTTCGGAAAATCGACTCTCTCGTTGGACTAAAGAGGATTGGCAAACGCGTGAGGAATATGAAAAATCCAACAATGAATGAAATTCCTGCATCAAAGTCTCCACGAGGAGAATTACTACTAGAAAAAAAGATCACCGAAGTTTCTTCTGCGTGTCCTTTGTCAACAACGGATATCGAAGAAAACGTTAAAAACAGGAATTGGACTATTGAAAAATTTAACTACGGTCCTCTAAACCCTGATTGTCCTGATCCAGGTTTTTGGGAACATAAAGCAGCTATGTGGGACACGGATATAGCCCACGCGCAAACTGCTCGTTGTGGTAATTGCGCAGCGTTTGATCAATCTCCCCGAGTTCTTGTCTGCATTGAACAAGGAATTAATGAAACTAAAGCGGCGGATCCTAGAGACGTTATGGATCTAGCTGATTTAGGATATTGTCAGTTATTTAAATTTAAGTGCGCGGCTCAGCGATCCTGTGACGCGTGGCTTCACGGGGGGCCTATCCGCTAATGGACTTAGAAACTCTTTTATCTAGTTTGCATTCTGGAGGTGCTTTTCGATCCAGTTGGCGCCAATCTGTTTTACCTGAGGCTTCTGATTTTGCTTCTTGGTTAGCGAAAGATGCTTCTCCAAGCCAGTATTCGATCATGGCTTCCTTAGTCGATCGGACTAAGGATGAGCTTTTAGCTAAAGCTTTACAGGATCGCGCCATTATGGCGATGTGATATGGCTGATCTTGCACGCGAAAAAGGACGCACAGAGCGCTACCTTCCCAAACGAGCGTGGGCTTCTCTGGATCCTGAAGAACGTCGTGCCACGGATGAAGCTAAAAAACGAGCTACTGCAGGTAATAAACCTGTAAATACTCGTGTGCCTAATACAGAAAAAGCTAGAGAAGCTCGCCGAAAAGCGTCAGAATACATAAAGCGTCGCATTCAGAAAACGAATGGCTAATCCGTTTGAAAAATCTGCGCGTTTTTTCGGAAACGCATACGGGAAGCTAGAAGCTGCGACGGAAGCAGAGAGTTTTCAAGAGCGTCCGGGGTTTTTGAACAATCGCTATGTAGCCGATTCGGATCAGGCTAGTCTCTACGGTGCTGTTCCTCCGCAAATGGGGGCTTATGGTGAGGATAAAGGACCTTATGAGGATATTGAAAGCGTGAAGGAAGATCTTTTACAAAGAGCTAAATCAGGAAAACAGTCTTCTAATGGTTCTTTTGTTGTTCGTGCGGAGGGCGGTACTAATCCGGCGGTTCAGAGCTAGTATACTGACAGCTTCGTGATCTCTCGTGCTGTTTGATTGCTTCCTTTATTTTGACGAAAAGGAGCTTTTAGAGCTTCGGATCAATATTCTTAAGGACATCGTTGATGGTTTTATCATCACGGATGGCAATCGAACATTCCGTGGAGACCCAAAACCTTTTACTTGCATCGATACCATTCGCGAGTTAGGGCTTCCTGAAGAGAAGATTCAAGTTCTTCACGTTGAGTTACCTTCTTTTGAGGAGATCCAAATTCCTTGGGCTCGTGAGTACGCACAACGTGATGCTCTTGGGGTGGGGATGCGTATGTGTCCTCCTGATTCAGTGTTTTTCTTTAGTGATGTTGATGAAATTCCTAGGCCCGACAAGCTTTTAGAGGCTGTAGAAGTCGCAAAAGCTGATCCTGAACGGTGTGTTCGGCTCTCGATGCCTATGTTTTATGGCCGAGCTGATCTGCGGGTTAAAGATCCAAAAGGTTCAGATGACAAAGCACCTAATAGTTGGACTTGCGGCACCGTGGTTTTATATGATCACTTAGATCAAACTCCTTCGCAGATTCGACAAAACTCAAACGATATTGTTTTGGGGGCTTGTGATGCCGGTTGGCATTTTTCTTGGATGGGCGATGCTGCCCGAATGAAAAAAAAAGTTACTTCGTTCTCTCACTGTTTTGACGATATACCTAATTCGGTTGCTCCCGCTAACAGTGATGAAATGTTGGCTCACTTAGATACATATAAAGCAAAAGCCGGAGGAACTGATCCACTAGGACGTTCAGACCATATTTTGGAACCTTATCCGCATGAACTTTTACCGCCCGAATTGTTTAAACTAAAAAGAGTAAGATCATATTTGCTTCCCGATGGCTGATCGAATGCCTAAAGAGCTTCTAGAGCACTTCAAAAGGAAGCAATCTGACGGTGCTGATGAAAAAAAAGGCGCCGAAGACTCGGATGACTCTAAAAAAGAGGCTCTTCGTAAAGCGCGGAAGGCTAAAATCATGCGCCGCGAAGAAAAACAGAAATCCGGTCGTTGAATTCGGCCTCCACACGTAAATTAGAAGGCCATGGCGGACAATTTAAGCATTCGACAACGTTTTAGCGAGATCTTAGAGGCTTCCCGCTCCCAAGATCGAAGCAAACAATCCGCCACGATGGTTGTGTTGAGTCATTTGCAGCAGATGACGCTGCTTATGATCAAAAAAGGTCTGTTTTTCTATTGTGAGCAGGATACTTACAAGTCTCGAACAAAGTTTTTAGACTCTTTAATTTCTTTAAATAAATTAGATATTCGTTTTCCGGCGATCATTCGAAATTTTTTGATCGACGGCTGTGGGCTCTTTTATTTTCGGCCTGACCAAAAATTAAAATATCAAATTTACTTTTTTTCCAAGAATCAATACCGCGTTTATCACGATGTAAACGGTGACATAGAGGAAGTTATCATTCTTTACAGCTATAAAGTTCGCAACTCGACTTTAGGTTTGCCTGCGGACACTTATGGGCAAAACAAGCGTTACGTCCGTATTTCGATCACTGCAGATTTTATTAAGGAGTTCGAATCGAACAGTGAGCTCAGTTTTGAGCTGGAACCTGGCAGTGTTTTAACTCCTAAGAACAGTCGTCCCAACGATTTAGGGTTTATTCCTGCTGTTGAGGTTTTAAATAAACCTAATAGCAGCGGCACTGAGGGCGAGGGTGAATTCGAACCCTTCATGGAGCAAATTGTGCTTCATGATGCGATGACCAAAAACATCGCTAAAAATATTGAGTTTTTTGGTAACCCCACGCTGATTAGTTCGCGGCCTAGAAGCGATCTGGTCGAAGCTTCGGATGCAGACCGGACTTTCCGCCCGACAATCAGCAGCCAAAGCGGTTTTGCTGGTCGCGATACTCCTTCAACTCGGGTTTCGGAGCCTTTTGGCTCCAATTCGATGCTTGGTGGTTTGCGAGTTCCGCGCATTATCGCAAACGTCGAACCTTCCGACCGCGTGGGTTACATGACCCCCGATCCGGTCAATGGGGATATGAATCGTTACGCATTATTACTGCGTGAAGAGATTCGTACGGCTTTGGGCGGTGTTGATGAAATTTCGATTTCGGCTGGCGCTACTGCGACCGAAATTAAAGGTCTTATGGGTCGGGCTCAAGCCACGGCGTTACGTAAGAACAAGAGTTTCTTGACTTATGGTTTCTGCCGTCTTTTGGAGATGATCCTTTATCACCAAGAGGTTATTTTCCGCGAGAGCTTTATGTCTGTTTCTGGCATGGAGCCTCCTAAACCCCCTAAAGAAGATAGCGAAGAAGCTGTTGATCGTTATCGCAGGCGGCTTGCTAAATTCGAAGAGAGCGTTGATCTTGCGGTTCAAACAGCCCTCCAGGAAAATAAAGTCCCCCGTGGTGTTTACGGATTACCTCCTGATGGTGATCGGGATGTTACATATCGCTTCCAAGGAGATGTGTATGAGGACACTGCCTACGACATCAATCAAAAATCGATTGTTGTCAGAAACTTGCAGGAGTTAGGGGTTGATAGCGTCGAGGCGCTTAAATATCTCTTCCCTGATAAGACTGACTCCGAACGTGCCGAAATGCTGAAGGGATTTCCTTTCAGAATGATTCAACAAACTCAAGGCGCATTTTCGCAATTTCTACTATTATTGAATCAGATGTTGCAAGCGCCACATCCACTAGCGCCGAATCAACCCTTAGCGGCTGATCCTCGGCTAAACATAACGCCCCTGCTTTACAGGACGTTTGACCACCTTGCGCAAGAACTGACTTACTCGGGCAGCTATGAGCCAGCAGATCCCAGCTTCGATCCCGAGCCCGGTATCCCCGGCGGTAGCGGCCCCACAGGCAGCGCCCTCCCCGGATACGGGCTCAACGTCCTACCCCCAATGGGTAGCACATACCCAGGCGGCACCTTCGGCAGTTATGCCCCAAGCGCCGTCGCAGGCAACACCGGCTACGGTCCCTTCTACCAACAGCCAGTCCAGCCAGTCTCAGTCAACGTCCTTCCCGTCGAATCCGTGGGAGGCGGCTATGGGCAGCCTGGAGCGGGTAGTCTCCCGGCTCTCCCCGTCCCCCAGCCAGACAGCACAGTATCCGCAGTACCAAACAGCGCCGCAGGATACTCAACTTTACAGTCAGAGTTTACAGGCCCAGCCGTATCTTTACCAAGCACCTACGGCTCAGCCGACCTCTTACAACAACGGGTATACGACCCAAACTTCTTATCCGACTTCTACGGAGCAACAAGCTCCGCAACTAAGCGCGGAAAGCGCCGCAGTCGTTAATCACTTTGGTCTGGAAGCCCCTGGCATTCTGAACCAATATGCGGTGACGCTTGAGGATGCTCTCATTTCCCAGCACGAAACCCTGGAAAATGTGGCCGTTCGTGGTGCCGCCATGCAGCACATCCTGACTGATCCTGATCAGTTAGCCGACTATACCAACCGCTTCTTCACTGAGGTTTACCCCGTGGATACGGAAGAGCCCACAGTGAATTACGAGCCTCAGTACAACCAGATGCCCGCTATCCCGGCTTCTGCTTTAGCTGGTGCTCCTAACCCGAATGCTGAGGGTCAGTGGGAAGGTTTCACCGAAGCGATGAACCGCAACCCCGAACAAGCGTGGCGTTATCTGTCCCAGATGAACCCCGATGCTTTCCGCAGCAAACTCCTGTTCATGGATAATGCCTGATTCAAGGTAAACCTGTAATATGAACCCTGTTTAGAGATAAACAGGGTTTTTTATTATGTGCGCCCGCCACGTTATACCAAGTTCTTTTGGCCACTTTTCTGGGACAGGTTTAGTTAATATTGAGGAAGGGTTTTTAATTTAAAATGCCTTTTAGGAGCGAAGCGCAGCGCCGTAAATTTTATGCAATGAGTGAACGAGGTGAAATTTCAAAAGCAAAAGTAGCTGAGTACGAAAAAGAAACTGAGGGTGATTTACCCGAGCGAGTCAAAGCAAAGCAAAAAGCCCGCAAGTATACTGAAACTAAGAAAGGTCAATCCAATGCCTAATCCTCTCGGTCGTCGTCGTTCAAGCGCTGTTGGAGAGATCGAGCAGCTCAAAAAACAACTTGAAAGTTTGACTGAAAGTTATGCCCGCGATATGCAAAATATCAGCGCAGATATGGCCTCTTTGAGTCAAAAAGTAGAGCCTCCGACATCTGCGGAATAACTTTTAGTTGTTTTAAAAACTTATACTAGGGGTATCCCGCGAGATCACCGTGGTTTATACCCCCCTAAGTAATTATAAATACGATAGCGGATTTCATCGCATTCAAACAGGCCCTAATCACGAAGGATATATTGTTGTAAGCTCAGGTATTCAGGACATCGGAGCAGACAACGGAATTATCACTGCGGGTCCTCCAAATAGCGGGACTTGGTATGTGACAAATGCGTGGCGAACCGTCCCGCAGGCTGTGTCTGGTTATTGGGTCGATTATCAAGACAACGATTATCTCCCTTCTGGTTCTTTAAGTGCTTATACAGGGTATCGACCTTATTCGACAACAAAAATCGCTAATGCCAAGGTCGCTACGGCAATAGGACCTGAATACGGCACTCGCAATGAAGGTAAATATACGTATTACGCGGGAACTGCACCTTCCGATCAGGCGTACAACCCCTATAACACGCCGGAGGGAAACACAGCGGCTGAAGGTAAGACCGGCGGTGGCGTTACCCACAAAAACTATGAGGGCACTCTTTTAACTAATTCTCTGGGGTCTCAGGGAACTTCTAACCGTGCAGAGTGGACTTATAATCCTCCTGTTTACTGTAAAACTTATACAGAGACAGTACGTTCTGATACTCCTGGTTTAATGTCGTCGGCTTTACGGTACATCTACCGAGGTCGCTCAACTCGGTACGCGTACAATTACGGCTCTATTTATTTGCAGAACTCTGAGTCTGTACGAAATATTGTCCGCACCTTCAGCGCCACGGTCAATTCGAGTAACCAACGAAATATTTAACGCTATAAATGCAACTTTTACTCTGCTTTTCTTGTGTTTCTGAGTTAAATTAAATATGTAGTTTTCGGAGGTTGGCGCTTTGTTCGTCGACAATGATTTTCCGAAGCTGCTCGGTGCCGAGCTTTACCGTCCGCATCCTGCGTACGTTGTAGAGATGGCAGCGGAGCCTGTGGTTGTTCATGACTTCTCGAAACAACCAGGCCAAACCGTGCAGCTTGACCGCTATCGTTTCTGGGGTAACCCCGGTAGCAAAGAATCTCGTGAGCGCACTGCAGAGCAGACCATTGGTACTGCTAACAGCCGCAATATCGTTAAGGACAAAGTGCTGGTTACTCTTAAAGAGTACACTGGCCCTGCTGACCCGAGCGATCCGACTCAACCCAGCACCTTTAAGATTGCTCGCGAGACCCTGATTACCGCTCAGCGTCTGCTGCTTGATACCGGTAATCTCACTGCTTTCCACCAATCCATCGGTTCGCTGACTCTGCTCGACGATTATCGTCGTTGGCGCGATCGGGTGTTCATCAATGAACTCCTGAAAGCTGTCTCCAAGGGTCAGGCTTCTGACAGCCAAGGTGGTTACTACTACCCCGGCGATTTAGCCGTTGGTAGCCTCACCTACTCCAACGCCGAGCAAGCTAAGTTCGACGTTAAGGATGACCTTCTGCGCGTGGTTAAGTCCATGCGTAAGCGTAACGTTCCGACCTATCAGGACGGTTTCTATCGTTGCGTATGTGATCCGACCTTCCTGATGCACCTGCGTCAGAACAGCGACTTCCGTGAAGTTGCTCGTTACCCCGGTAACGGTCAGATCAACCCCCTCATGTCGGCTATGCAGCCCAACGCTGCGCTGTACATGGGTCAAGGCTTCGGCCAAGCCACCTTCGTGGCGGGCGAGCCGATTATGCCTACCGGTTTTGTTTTTGAAGGCGTGCGATTCTTCGAATCGACCAACATGCCCTCTCAAACTGCCACCGCAAGCATCGGAGGTACTTCCTCTTCTTACGATTCTGCGATTGGTATGTTCTTCGGTCCTCAAAGCGTTGGCGTGGGTATCGGCGGTAACAACGCTCAGGTGCTGCTCAACAACAACGACGACTTCAGCCGTTTCATCATGATGATTTGGAGCCTGTACGCAGGTTTCGAACTCCTGAATGCTGATTTCGCCACCGTTGCATACTCCTTTAACGCTTGAGGAGGTAACTAACGATGGCTATTAACCCCGCACAAATCTCGGTTGCCAAGATCTATCCTGGTAACTACACCAACGTTCTCCGTTTCTGGCATTCCACCAGCAACTTCAGTTTCCTAAACGAGAACGGCACTAGTGAGACCTACACCAACCAGCCAATTGGCGGTCCTGTTGGTGTTGTGTTCCGTCCCGGTTGGATTGCTCAGCAGGCTGTGGGCTATGTTGACCTTTCTTATAAGGCCAGCACTAGCACCAATCAGCTGGACTATTACACCCAGCCGTACGCTTCCGGCCAAAACAGCACGAACGAACCGTTCAAAGCTGCGGATATTATTATCCCGTCTCCCGATTATCACAAGGACATTCGTGCCGACATTACTGACGGCATCACTGTTCCTTCTGGTGCTTACATCTATCGGGTTTCTGTTCGGCTGGATGGTGGCGATGTGATCACCAGCGGTATCGCTGGCGCTCAAACCGCTCCTGGCCTCGGCGTGGGTCCTGCCCTGTCTTCGGGTCTGACCACCGCTCCCAGCCCCAGTGGCTTCTTTGCCAATATCGTTGGCTCGAACAGCCGTATCGAAAACGGTTCGTTCAGCTCCAGCAACGCCTGGAACAGCGCCACCATGCACGTGGTTACCACGGACATTAAGTACCGTCTGTGCAGCACCGCTACTGTTCCTGGCTCTGGTCTGGGTCTCGGTTCCGGCGTGTACGATCCCCGTGCCAAAGCTAACAAGCTGTCTGGCAAGAACAAAGCTCTGGGTATCTGCGAAGTCTGCTGGCTTGTTCCCGACGAAGCGCCCAAGCGCGACGATCTGGCTCTTCAGCCCGGCGGCGTTGTGGAGTCCAGCGTGTATACCTCGACTGTGCCAGGCTGACATAATTAAATCGCATGGATGCGAGCCCCTCTCTCTTCGGAGAGGGGTTTTTTTTCGTCTTTTGTGCTATAACTTAGTTCAGATTACTGTCTACATAATGACTGCTGTCACCATGAAAGAGTACACTTTTACTCCCAATGGCGTAAAAATTGAGGTACTGAGTGAGCATGATGAAGGCGAATATAAAATGGTGCGTTCTTTGACTACCGGTAAGGTTTTCTTTGCGCACAAAAATCAGATTAATGAGGAGACAAAAGAACCTGTTGAGGTCGATAAAGGAACCAAGCAGCGTCGTGGACGCCAGTTGGTTAAACCTGAAGTTCAAGCGGCCAACCGCGTAAATATTAACTCGGCCACCCCTCAGCTCTTAACCCAAGTTTTAAAGGGCGTTGGCTTAAAAACAGCGATTGAAATTAAAGAACTTCAACAGTCTCTACCTGGAGAAAGGTTTACTAAGTTAGACCAGCTTAAATCTATCTCTCGTATTGACTGGGATTCTGTTTTAGAAGGCGACCATGTTTATGTCGAATAAAGAGTTAGACTATAAAACAGAATAAGTAGCCTTATAAATGGCTCAGCTTACAGTACAAGAGCTAGAGCAAATCCAGTCATACCTTGCTGGTCAAGGTGTTGTATTTCAACCTGATACCACAGACGCTACAAAGCGTGAAGTGGTTTACGCAGCTATTAATCAGCTGTCGCGTAACCCTGCTCAAGTTTTTGGTTATCGTTTAGACGATTTTAACTTTAGTCGTGTAGCGTATCACCTCGGGTATAACATTGCCACAGTTCCTGCGGGCGACTATGCCCGGTTAATGGAAGCCTGTAACGCTATCCCCAGTGAGTTTTACTACGACAAAATTGTTCAACAAATTGAGCGCTGTGAAGAAGCTGAGCGATTAACAGAACTTGCAACTGGTCGCGCAACAAGTCGCCAAGAAACAATTTTGGGCGACGTTAGTCGTTCAATCAACATTCAGGACAAACGCGAAACGGCTCGAATTTGGCGTGAAAACTATTTATATGAGTGTGATCGTCTCGCCCATATGCTGTATATCCCGAATTACCGAGACCCCGTGGCAGCACGGTATCGCTTTGAGCGGAGTGGCGCAGAGTTTATTCAGGCGATTCCCGGTCCTCCTGATATTTCACGATCTGATCGACTGTATTTCTACGCCAACTGGCGCTAACATAAAAGGTAAAGATTATCTCTAACTGAGGTTAGATATGAGCCTTCGTTCAGCTTTGAGCGGACCTTTTAAACTAGATGACGCTCTTCGTCAGTTTGGCCCTGTTATTAGGATGGCTTTTCCTGATTTGTTTCAGGGAGCAACGAAAACAATACCCCGGCCTGCTGCTGTACGGCCCCAAACTGTGGTTCAAGGAGAGTTGTTGACTCGCGCTGGACAGGCTCAAAATTTTACAGGGGGGCGAACTCCTTTTATTAGGACTAGTCCTGTTCCTGTTCGTAGAGGCGATGATGTTATTCCTTCACAGATTCCTGGGCGAGAAGCTCCTGGTCAGTTAAATATTTTTGGTGGTCGTGCCGCTGGGGCTCCTCCTGCTCCCGCGCCTGCTTTCCGGACCACTCGGGTACAAGGCCCCACTAGTCCCGCTGCTTTAGACCTGTACTCTAAAGATCCGGGAACTTACGACAGCATTAAGCGTTTAGCTGATCAAGCTACGAGTTATTACGGAAAGCCAGTCTCTGTGGACGATCTAATCGGACCCGGAGGTACTGATTTTCTTAAAAAACTGGAATTAGATCGAGTATCCCCGACTTCTTTAGTTCCTTCTCCTGGCGGTGCACTTAGACCTCCTGTACCTCCCGGTTCTTCTCAGTTAGCGGCTCGTCAAGCTGGAGAATTAGTTCCTTCTCCCGGTGGTCGTATTAGTGCTCCTGAGGAAATTATCGACGTTTCTGTTCGCGAGTTACAGAACGCTGCTGGCGGTCTTCGTCAGGTTGACCTTAAAAAAGCTTTACTTGCAGCCGGGATCGGTTCTGCAGCTTTAGGCACGGGTTATCTTCTGAGTCAAGAAGGAACAGTTAAACCGGCTGGGATCCCAGGGCAGCTGGGTCCGACGAGCGCTAACCCTGAAATGGGTTTAGTGAACGACCCTGCAGCAGCTCCGCCTCAGCGTGGTTTTTACGGCGGACAAGAGACTCCTGTCTACAGGGGTGCCGACGGTCAAACTGTAATTGTTACCCCCGGAGATCGAGACGAATCTTTGCGGGCCATGAAGCAACAGTACGTTTCTAAAGCCGGAACACCCGCTCGTCAATTAGAGGACTATTACCGTCAGCGGGAGGTATACGCCAAAGTGCCTTCCGTTAACGTAAAAGTTATCGGCGAATTGACTAGTCGAGGAGAGCTTGATACACCAGAGCTTAAAGCTTGGGCTGCTGCTAATCCGACTTTGGCTTATGAACTTCTTCGTAAAAAATACGGTATAAGTGATGTGATGAATCAACAAATGCCCCAAGTTAGACAATACGAATTAGGTAGTTCTCTCGGTACTAATAACCTCAACAATGCGATCGGTAACGCACAAGCTACTGCAGAAGCCGCTTTAGGTCAGCAGGGTGCTTACGATGTTGCTTCGGCGGCTGCACCGATCATGTATGAAAAAGTGGGAGCTCTTCGGTTTAATCCCGCTGCCGCTGAAGCTTTAGGTTCAGTAAATGCTTATCGTCCAGAAGCTTCTCCAATTGATGCTGATGCGTATGCTCGACTTGCTGAGTTTTATAAGAAGCAACCAAGTCAGTATAGAAATAGCTCTACTGGGTATTGATCCCAGTAAACTAGTATCAGCGCTATTTAGTTATGACTAGCTCGTACTGGAACCCTGCTGAGAATCAATCTACAGTAGATTGGAACTCTTCTTTCAGTTATACCCCAACAAGCGCCCCTAGCGTTTCCACGGCTTACGACACCTCGTGGACCTCTCTGCCTTCATGGAGCTCCGCTGAAAGTTATCCCTCGACGCTTCTTTTACCTCTTTCCCCTTCGCAACAACCTTTTGATTTACCTCCTTCCCCTTCGCAACAACCTTTTGACTGGGGCGCTGCTATCGCAGCTAGCAAAGATTTAATGGGAGGTATCGCCAATTTAATCGCAGGCATCCGTGGCGTACCTGTTGGTTACGGTGGTCAAATGGCGGGCTCTAATTTAGCTGATTACCTTCAATCAAAAAAAGAAGACACTTATTTAAAGGATTTGTTGGAGAGTTTACGGAAAGGGAAAGATAAGGACGATACAGATCCTCGTTTAAGTCCTTTAAAAACTTCCAATATTTTTGGGTCGTCATCTTATCTGGACTAATTGACGCCATAAGATTTATTATGGCTTAGACTTTTTTTAGTACCCGATTGGGTTATAGGGGGTTCCTTTGAGCAGCACTTCTACAAACAAGTCGCCTTGTCTTGTCGATCGCCCTTTTCTTCGCGGCGCGAGGATTACGAGTTCGACGCCTACGTGCGATCCCACGAACCCTAACCTTACTGATCTAATTCAGTTAGTCCGCGTGGGCGACCTGCCTTCTGAAGACGCGGCTTTTGTCGAAGACATTACGGTTGTCAGCAACGAAGATTACCCTGACCGTAAAGGTATTCGTACAGCCGATATTGGACTTTATGTTTATGCACCTAATCAGGGCGCACCGTCGACTTCTGCTGCGCTCATGGTGGGGCGTTTTGAAGTTGGTTTAAGCGGGAGCACATTTGGTTATCCCCTGCCTGTTCAGCTGTTTGCTGTTAGTGCGCCTGTGCCTCAGGTTGGAGACACCACGCTTGAGGCTCCGATCCAAGTTGGTAAAGGTGAGGGCCTATATTTAGAGAAGGGCTATATCCTCTGTGCGGGTTATATCGGCACAGGCCCGACAGCGGTTTCCGGTGGCTTAAGCCCTTCGGGGATCACGATTTGGGCTCAGGGCGGCTTCTACTAAAGCTCCGAGAGGAGGTGACCCCTCTTTTTAATCCGCCATGGCTCGTAAAAAGGGTTCGGATAATTTTAACTTTCAGAGTTTTAAAGCAAATAAAAGTGTAGAGCCGACAAAAAAGATTAAAGGTTCCGATAACGTCGGCGAGTTATTACGTCCACTACCTTTTAAACGGAGGTTTAGACCTGCTCTTAATACAAAAGACTTTAGTTTAGTCAGTGAATATGACTACGTATCCCTCTGGACTCGTTGGCGGCGTGGTTATGAGCTGAGCATGTATTCTCAGCAAGCTTATGAAGGGCTTGCTTATACCTTTAAATACTACATTCAAAATCCTGGCGTAGGTTTATACCTTCCCGGTATGTGTTTCATGTATCCGACTACGCGGGCGGATATGCGGATGTGGATGGTCGGTATTCGTCCGCGAGATTCTTTTAATTTTCTTGATTTTGGTTACGCTATTTCGTCTGTAACTCAGTACGACAGCACAACGTATGCCGTCAGATTAAATTCAAGGTTTGGTGCTCCCGTATCTTTTTTCACAGGAGAGGTTTTATCTAATCGGTTTAATGCAGATGGTAGTGTAAAACTTTTTGGGTACAACAACTATACGGTTACCGCAGTTGGCTTTAACAACGTTCCATTAGATCCGGGTTATGCCCCGATTTTTGACACTTTGTTTTTATCTGTTGCTCAGCAATATAGTTGGAGTGTTGTTGATGCTAATACGATGAGCGTACCCGCTACTGGCCCTCCCGCCGTGGGGGAGTATCTCACCACGGAAATGCGGGCTCAGTGTACGTGTCCAGATTTCTTGGGGCGCGAGAACTTTAACCTCTACGATATGTCTTTGCGGATGCGGTATCCCTATACTCGCCCGCAAAATCTTGATCCGGGTTTTTATGACACAGGTAAAACTGGGGATCGCGAAGTTAATACGATCGATTATCCAGGTTCTGCTCGGGCTTTTGGTTTTATTTATCTAAATGAGATTTATAACATCCCGAGTGTAAGTGAGCGCAGCTACTCAGATCCCAACCTTTATTATTACCAACCCAAATGGTGTAAGCATATTTATGCGGCTATGTGGGATCTTCAGAGACGTTACGGAGAGGAGAACGCGACCTCCCCGTGGCTGCCTCAACCAAATGACGAGCCTTTAAATGAATACTATCGAGAGAAACTTAATATTGATTTAAATAAACAGTTTACATTTTTAAAACGGGAAAAAGATCTGGTTTGGTGGCAACGATATAGCCCCACTCGGGATGATATGCCCGATCGAATGATGAATTCGGATATGTACAATATGATGACAAAGACTCTAAATATCGGTGACTTGGAGTCTTTTGAGGCGCTAACTGCGCCTAAATTTGAAATGTTTAACGTTGATGAATTTGATCCTTTTGCGCCTATAGCTCTTACTAATCTAAATACTTACGACGGGGGGCTGTACGCCAATGGTGTCTTAGTTTCGGGAGCTGTTAACATCATTAACGGGACTACATATTTAAACGGAACTCAAGTCCCTCCTCTAGCTAACGCCCTTAATGGCGGTACGTATTAAAGATGACATCCACACCTTTTATTATTTTGATGAAACGTTCGGGTCAGAACTCTGATCGACCGAGCGGAACAATCATTCAGGGCGGAGAGTTAGCTCTTAACTTTGGCGCTAATGATCCTGGACTTTACTTTGAGGACTCAGCAGGGGCTGTAAGAAAGATCGGTCCGGGGGCGTACGGAACAACAGCACCTAACTCAAGCCCCGTGGGATTGGCAGGCAATTCAGTAGGAGAGCAGTGGGTAGATGCGACCGCAGCAATTAATTATTTAAAAGTTTGGACTGGCGCTGCTTGGGTTAAAATCAGTGCTGGGTTTGCTGATTCAGCTACAGTTGCTAATTCGGCAACTATTGCCGGTAGTGCTCAAACTTGCACTCTTGCTTCAGGTGCCGTACTTGCTTCAGGTGCTATCAGTGCTCTCACATCCTCTGGGTGTATTCAAGCTTCTGGTGCTGTGTTAGCTTCTGGAGCAATTGGAGCTCGATTAGCCTCTGGGTGTATTCAAGCTTCTGGTGCTGTGTTAGCGTCAGGCGCTGTGCGTGGATCAAGCGTAGTGCTGAGCGGATTACCAGGACCTAGTACAGAACCGTCAGGCTCTTTGTATTATCAAATTCAATCTTCCGGTGTATTTGCCGCCGGTCTCTATGTCCGAGTCTTAGATACTTGGTTATTGACTTAATCGCGAAGAGTAGATTTTAAGAACCACGCGGCTTTAAACATCGCTCCCACAACGTCAGCCATATAATTCTCGACATCGGGAGCTTTAACTTCACGGGCCATCTCTCCTACATCTTTTGCCATCATTCCCGCTGCTTCAAGATTCTTTAAATAAACCGTAAGCATTTCGCGGGCTTCATAAGATTTTACATGCTTAAAACCTTTGCAAGCGCCCTGAAGTCCTCGGGCGCACATAGGCATTAAGAAATCCATTGAGCGCACATACTCAGCGATTTGATCGAACTGAGCGATGTGTGCGTCATACTGCTCTTTCAAGAACTCGTGGATAGGAAGGAATAAAGGTCCTTCAATATTCAGATGAATTAAATGTGACTGAGTGTAAAGCTGATTAATGTAAGACCCGAAGGTAATCAGTTGAGTAATTAACTCCTCAACCGATACCTTCGGGTTAACATCTTCCTGCTCTTCGATAATCAGCGTCGCCTGTGGCGCAACGGGGGACGTTACGAACGAGCCGGAGTAAGTCATGTTAGAGAGTGCAAGCTGCAGTAGCCAGCGTGGGTTCTTCTTCAGTTACTTTAGCGTTGGAAGAGCTTTGAAGATAATGTTCGAGAGCAATTTTGTTGACACGATAGAGCGACTTGGCTCCATTGGGCTGCAGGTTCACGTAGACAGTTTTAGGCCAGCCGCCGGGTTGGTTTGCTTCCGAAAGAGCAATGCGCTTGCGCACAAAACCGGAGCTGCAGTTCAAAAGTTCTGCAGTTTCGGCGATGGTAAGAAGAGTTTTACCGTCCGACATTGTGTAAGTCGAGAAAAAGTAACGGGTGTATGTTAGCTCTGTTTCTTCTATGAGCTATGATTCTGGTGAGTCTTACGGAGTTCTTAAGATTTGCTTGGGTTATTATGTAGAAAGACTGTTTTAAGTGTTATGACTATCCGTATTGCAGGTGAAATATTTAAAGGTTTTAATCAGCCAAAACGAGATGTTCAAAGTGGAAAGGAGTTTTCCGTGGCAGCTAAAGAGGGCGAGACAGTGCGTTTAGTTCGCTTTGGTGATCCGAATATGGAGAATCGTAGTGATGACCCAGAGCGCCGTAAAGCATTCCGTTCGCGCCACAGCTGTGATGAGAAAAAGAGTAAACTCACTCCGGGGTACTGGTCTTGTCGCGCATGGAGCGCTATCCCGGTCTTAATTGGACTTTCTTCCGCTTTATTAATGTAATTTAATACTGTCAGTCTATTTGGGTGTTTACTGTGCGTTTTAGAGTTTAATTTGTTAAGAAGTGTAGCTAGGATGAGTTTTTGCGAGTAAAGCTAGACTTTAAATAGACGCTTTAAAGCGATGGCTTCTCATAGGTCTAATGAGTCTCAAAACATAAATTGCGGATTGACGTTGGAAGATGAATTTGTCTTGACTCGAATTCGAACAAAAGCTCACTGTCTTAAAGGTAAGGCTAGAGATCAGTTTTTTTGGGCCACGGTGTTTAAGTTAGTTTGTCGGGAGCGAGCTTATAAAACGGTCATGGATGAAGTAGGTATTGCTATGGACACTAACATGAGTTTATTTGATGACGAGGATCTTAACCCCGTCGAGTAAGACAAAGATTAAAAGCTAAAATAAAAAGGGCAGGTTTTTTTCGAGCACAGGTAATGTCTGTTGATTATCGTCAAATTGCTCGGCAAAAAGCCTATAAATACGGTTTGCTTCCTGATGTTTTTGAACGTCAGATTCAAGCAGAATCTGGGTTTAATCCTTCCGCTGTTTCTGAAGCCGGTGCTTTAGGTATTGCTCAAATCATGCCGGAGACCGCCCGTGGTTGGGGGGTTAATCCGCGTGATCCTGTTGCAGCGTTAGATGCGGCAGCTAAAAATATGGCTGCTTATATTAAAACTTATGGAGGATTTTCTACTCAAGATCCTGTTAAAGTTCGACAAGCTTATGAGAAAGGACTACAAGCGTATAATGCTGGTCCTGGCTCCGTAGGAAAATATTTACCGCAAGAGACTAAAAACTACATTCAGAAAATTATTGGTCCCGATAAATTTAGTTTTACTGAGGCTTTAAAAGGACGTTCATTTGGTCCTCAGTCGGCTGTTTCGCAAACAGAAAGGGCTGTTTCTCCTATCGTTCTGCCTAAGTTTAATTTTCAAGAAGCGATGAAAAACATCGTACAAGATTATGTAGCTAAACAAATAACTCCTTCTCAGGCTGGCGGAAATCCTGAAGAATATTTGATGTTGGCAAATAAATTAGAGGAGGAAGGTTCAGAAGAATCGAACGAATTAGCTAATGTGTATCGACAAAAAGCGTTAGAGGTCGCGGGGGCCTCTACCGTAACCATGGCGGCGGATCCTTTGGATTTAGTTAAACAAATTATAAGTGCTAAAAGTCAAGAAGTAAACTATAACCAAGAAGTAAATCGATTAGAAGATATGTTAAATAAAGCCGTGGGCGCACAGCCGCGTTCTGCTCAAGGTGCTTCTACAAGGGGTCCTTTAACCCCCGGTCGCGGTATTTCAATCCCCGGTGTAACAATCACATCTGCTATAGACACTTCCGGTGAACCCGGTTTTGACTTTACTATTGGCGGAGGCAAGCGAGGGACGCCCTTCCCCGTTCCGTTTAAAGCACAAGTTTTAAAAGTTGTCGGAGATCAAAATTGGGAAACTCGACTTGAAACAAGCAAGGGAGGCCCCCGTGGTTACGGTAATTATGTGGATGTACGAGCTACTGACCCCAATACTGGTCGACCTTTTGATGTTCGCTTCGCTCACTTTGACAAAGTTAACCCCAACATTAAAGCTGGAGATGTTATAAACCCCGGTACTTTAATTGGTACTCAAGGCAGAACTGGATCCACCACAGGGGCTCATGTTTCTGCAGATTTTTATGATCCAGATAAAACTACAACAAGCCAAGAAATTCTGCAGATTCGTAATCGGATACGCGATAGACTAGCTAAAGGGTTACCGGCACTTTATTAAAAATGTCTAGACCAGCTACGCCTCCTTCTGCTGACTATGCGGGTTACGCTGAGCAGGCTAAAAAAACCGTCGACAAAGCCTTAGAAAGCCAGAAAACTTTGGCAAAGGATATGCGAGGCCGTGGCGAAGAGATGCGTCTTTTAGGTGAAAGGTCTCAAAAAGAACTAAGTAAACTATATGGGCTTACTGGCGAGCAAGCTATTGATCTATATGAAAGGCGGTTTGATCAATCTATTCCTCAGGTCGCTAGAACATACGCCGCCGCATTAAAAAACTTTGATCCAGCGTTGCTTTCATCTCCTTCAGCTGGCCGCTTCTCTGATTTTATTCGTGGAGCGGCAGATGAATATCGTCAAGCTCTCCGAGGTGAGGGAGAATTAGGAAGCCAACGACTTTATAAAGCGATCGAAGCCCCGAAGACATCTTTCGGTTCCGTGGCTACCGATCCAGCATTTAATGTTTTGCAAGATCGCACATTTATGGAGACTGCACAAATGCCCCCTACTATTCGTAGCGATGTTGAATCTATGAAATCTTTATATCAGTATGCCCCCGCAGCTAAATTTAGGGAATTTACTTATAACATTTAATAAGTTAAAAACGTTATAAATAAAGTGAATAAATGTTCAATATAAATAAACCTAGTAAACATGAGAGGAGCATCGCTTTTCATGCGGAGGCTCCTTTTGCTAAGCATGACTATCGATTTCGCAGTCGAGATATCATTCGGCTAGCCGGACAGGTGTGGGGTGAAAGTCAGTCTGAGCGGGCTGATCGTTTACGTCGTGAGCGGATGTTTAAGAAAGCAAAACAAATACCCGTTGGTCTGGGTTTTGCCAACAGAGATAGTTTTGGGCCAGACGATACTTATAACTCTGTAAGTTTTCTTAGTAGTATACCCTTCCAAGGGGACTAAATAAAGTATAAAAGTCTAATATTCTGTCTTCTGTATTAATTGAAGAAGGTAAATAAAGTAAAAAGCCTAGACAACGTGTATTCTTAATTTTAGGTAACCCCGGAGCATCAATATATAATTCTGGAGGTTCTTTTAAGATACAAATAGGGAAGTCAAAGTTTAACTTTTGTGTTACTAAAAGAGCGACTTGAGTTGATGTCAAGAAAATAATAGCTTCTTCAAATTCTCCTCTTGTGTATTTTTTTACAGCTTCTTCTAACCAAACTCTTTGCGCCGATTTTTGAAATCTGCGGCGTCTGTTAAAAATTAAAACTTCACGAGGTTGTTCAGAACTAGATAAAACATCCCGTGGCGGATAAAGATATACGCTTTGAGCTTTCCACTGTTGAATTAGTCCGTTATCTTCATGTTTAAAAAACCGTCTAGCGTTAACGATTGTGTTTGCATGATCACTAGAAGCAGGATCTAAGTCTATCTTCCCTCCAAAAAAGGAGGTTACAGTGCCGATTACATCGGGTGGTGAGACGAAATCAATCTCCGCTAAAGGCATTTGAGAACTCGTTAATGCGTTCTTGAGTTTTTTCTGGATCTATAACATGTATGCTCATTGTTGAGCTATCGATCATAACAACTACAGGTTTGTTATTTTCTTCCTCTCTGTTAATAACGTTGATTAGTTTAAGTAAAAAGTCTTTTAAGTCTTCGTTTAACACTTCTTCTGCCAAACTTATATCATTTTGAATATCATTAATTGTCATATATTGACTCTTTTCAGGTGCTTTAGGGTTAAAAAATAAGGCACCTTTACCGTCAGCTTTACGAAACTCAGCATACAAAGTTACTACATCGCTAACGATCATCTTTACAGTATTTAGCGCAATCCTGTTTTGGACTTCGCTTTTACTAAAAAGCTGTTTAGCCAGTTGATTTAACCCTTGGTTGTGAGACATCATCAGTACCCTGTAAAAGAAGTCCAAGCATCCTGGAGCACTCTAACCGCATCAAACAAAAAATTCGCGGGATTGGTGTCCGTCGGATCCAATCTGCAGTAATGTCTACCCTCTACTAAACCAGACTTACCTTGAGACGTAAGTCCTTGGTAGACTAACTTATCTACAGTGACTAAAGGAACTCCGAGACGACTAGCTATAGCTTTTTTGTTAACAAACGCCGTGGTTAAATTATTCGCCTGAGAATTCGCAAGCATTTGTAAACTTGTATCAATACTTCGTAAAACATCTAAAACTTCTTTGTTGTTCATAGCAAATAATGAGGGGGCCGCCTAAGCACTTGGCACCAAGCACTTCGGATCGTTTACAAAGTGCCGGAAACGGTAAAAACGACACTTACCCCCACGGTACTGACTCAAGACCGTTCTTACAAGAGTCAGCTCGTACAGTCTAGAGATGTTGGAGCCAATTGCTGTCCGATAACTCTGTTAAAAGAGTCTTTTTTCTGTTAAAACCGTATTTAACTGTTTTATTTATTTTGGGTTGTTCAAAACGTGACCTGTGGTGTGCCGGATTAACACAGCCAATAGTCGAACAAATTCTCTTCAGTTTAAAGTTTCCTATGTCAGCTTTATAAAAACCGTACAGTACATTTTCAATACTGTACTTTTTACGTTCTATACGCAGTTGTGTGTAAGAACTTTTCCAGCATTCACATAAGTCTCGATTTTGTAACGTTAACTGAGTAAAAAGAGCCCTAAGTTCAGGGCTAATTTTATTTAAATCTGGTTCACAAAGGGGATTATTAATCTCTGCGATACACTCTTCGCAGAAATTACCTTCTTTTATGTGATTTTGGTTTCTTAAGCAAGTCAAAGTAGTGCTTCTAATTTTTCAAAGATGTCGCTAGGGTCTTCTATTAAAAGATTAATAAGCTGATGCAATTTTTGTTCACAGCTATCTCCTTCTGTTTTGGGTTCAGAAAGAAGCATCCAATAGGTATAAGCGTTTAAGAGGTACATGTGTGTTTGTTTAGCCCGCAAAGCTTGTGCTTTCCAGCGTTCATACTCAAAGCTACTATTGTGTCTGCTCTTTCCTGTTTTTAATTCGAGCTCTCGAATCTCAATCTGAAGGTCAATGTCTTGAATCGTGTAGTTAATCGCTGATATTTTGGCTTTACACTCCTCAAACGAAGTTGGTTGGGGGTTGTCTGAATAAATCCATGTGGGGAGATTTTCGATAACAAATTCTTTATCCCACAAAATTGTTTTTGGTTCTTGTGTAATAGTCATAAACCTAATACTGAGCGAATGAGGGTGCTAAAACTGCCGTCGATAACATAAAGAATATGTGACTCAAACGAGACCTTTTTAATGAGACCGTTTTTTTGAAGTTGTTTTAAATCCCGATGTAGCTTTTGTTTGGGTAAACCGATCTCGCTGAGGATTTCTTTTGTCGATAGAGGCTGTCGAAAGTTTAGCAGATGTAGTAGTTCTGCATGAAATCTCACACAAGCAACGACTTTTTTAAGTTTGTAATCGTTTTGAGTGATATTGAACGGCTGTATTTTGTTTGCAACAGCTCCTGGATTGTTCTGCAGCTTATGTTCTTTGTTAGCCATGACTTAACATCCTCCTTCATTTGTGGTGTGACTTTAATAGCTGGACTAGCGGCAGTCATGAGGTGATAAGGATTCACGCAGTTAGCGTCCCCACAAGTTGTCATAACCTTATCTGATCGCTTAAGCGTGATGTTAAAGAATTTTGTGTACACGAAACGCCGTGGCCGCATAATCACGCCTTCCTTGCTGTCAACAAGACGTTGTAGCTGTACCGGAAGGTATAGATGTTGATCCTTTGTGAGTGATGGGCGGTTCTGTGTAAACCATACGGCTACTCGATCAGAGGTAGTTCGCGCATTCCTTAATTCATTCAGGCAAGTTGGACAAGCCAACATCCCCGTAGGAGCCCTCGTTTTTCGACTATCTGATAAAGATAAATATATAGGGGCGCTTCGAAGGCACTTGCAGGTGTATACACACCCGTCTACACGTTCCTCAACTGTGAAAGAGTCAAGGGTGTACGTTTTTAGGAGCTTACCTTTTGGTTTAGGTATCGATTCTGGCTCTAGCAAGCCAAAGACGGCTGCTAGGTCTAGCGTACGCATGAACTGGCACGATATGATCTGATATGCACACAAGGATAGCACGGGTGCTTCTGTTTTAAGAAATTTTTTTCTCTAAAGGAAAAACTTAACGGGACTTTCTTTCGCTTAGCCGTTTTTACATACTTTTTACTGGTTCGTAAGCTCAGTTTTCTTAGACACCGTGGACACTATTATTATAATTTAATTTTAAATAATTTAAAAAACTCTGCTAACACGCAATTCACGTTAAGTTGAGAGTTGCAGAAAAGTGTTTTGAAAACTACGTCACAAAAAAACGCTGTGGCAACACAACAGTCACATTTTTTAAAAACGTATGGTACTCTTAAGGGAATCTGCACCCGGTGTGCCCCCAATGACTCCTGTAGCAGAAACCGTCCAAAATTTCCTTGATAAGCCTGACGCCGACTATTGGCAAGAGTGTCGTCGGCGAGCTGAAAGGCTCAACATGCCTGCCTGGTTACTTGCTGAAAACGAGTTTCGGCACCGCGATCTTGACAGGGTGTCTGATGCGGGGTAATTTTTGCTGAGTTTACACCTTATCTACGTGACTCACGCTCACCAACGACGCCTCAGACGCGAAAAATTTGAGGAAATGTATGAACTTTATATGGACGGGGCCAAACTGACAGTCATCGGTGAAAAGTTTGGTATATCTAAGCAACGAGTTAATCAAATTCTTAAAGCGGCAGCTTCTGATGAGGAATACTCCTTAATTAAGAGAGAATCTGACCGTAGGAGAAACTCTACATGGCAAGATCGAGAGATTATTAATCTGTTGGATAACGGCTACACCTGTTACAACGTTTCAACAATTTTAAATATCTCACTCAGTGCAGTTAAACGAGCATCAGCTCGCCGAAATCGAATTAAAAAAGCGCAAGAAGTGGCTCAAAAATAGGAATTTTTCGTTACTACACGGATTATTTTTTCCTATGCTGTAGAATCAAAAGAGGAGGCTAGCCCTAGAATATTTACATGACCCTAGCTCCTTGTACAACTCACGGAAGTACATACAGAGCCCTGCATGAGCAGAACTTTCGCGGGGTTGTCGAAGTAATTGAGCAAATTTTACTGACGGTATCCGGTGTGGGAACGACCAGCTACTCGAAATGTGCAGCAGGCTACCCCTGGAACTTTGAAGGTGTCGTCCGAGCGTTAGAGGATCTAAATACTTCGATTAGCGGTATTACTTCTAACGATTATGTTTTAGGTGGCTCAGGAATTTATATAACTACAAGTGGATCTTACATTTTAATTAATAACATTAACCCTCAATTTGTTGCTGGTTCTGGGGTCTTCTTTACAGATCTCGGTAACGGTCAATCTTCTATTAACGCCAGTCTTTCTGGTATTTCTTACTACGCTGGTTCTGGCTTATATCTCGCACCTGGAAACGAGTTTAACGTTAACTATGACAGTGTTTTCCAGAACAGTGTTTCTGGACACATTTTCGGTGAAGGGACTAATAGTGTTAGTTACAGCGGCAACACAGTCACTGTTAGCGGTCGTGTTGAAGAGCTTACTAAGTCTTACACGGCTGGTGAATCTTTAATCCTGGGCGACATTGTTTATGTCAGCGGTGTCTCAGTGTTTAAGGCAACAGCCTTGAGCGGCGTGGATACCACTAGATATAACCCTATCGGTGCTGTAACGATTTCTGGTAGCACGGGCCAAACAGTTACTGTTAATTCTGACAATATTGTTTCGTTTACCTCAAATAATATTACGGCTGAGTCTAATTTAGTTGCTGGCGAACTGTATTATTTATCTAAGTATCCTGGTCAGATCACTCGCTACAGCACTGCTTCCGGTATTGTCGCGTTGTCTGGTAATAATCAGTACGGATCTCTTGTTTATGTGGGTCGTGCCTTAAGTTCGACTCAACTTGAGGTTGAGATTCAACCCAAGATTATTCTTACTGAATGAGCGGTAGACTTAGTTAGAGATTTTTAGCATGACACTACGCACTCCCCTCATTCTGATCAGCGGCATTACGTCGCAACTGCCTGGGGGCGATACTGTTCCCGGCACGGATACTGTTGCTCAGGCTTCGGGGAACGCTGCACTGGTTTTAGCTAGCGAAGCTTTAGCTAGCGGCAATTTGGGGATTGCTAATGCCGCAATTGCACTGGCTTCTGGTAACGCTGCTTTAGTCAGCGCAGCTACAGCTCAGGCTTCAGGCAATGCGGCCCTTGTGATCGCCGTGGCGGCACTACCCGCTTCCGGGGGTACACTTACTGGAAATGTAGCTAATATCGCTTCTGGTTATTTTGAGTTACCTGAAGGCACTACAGGAGAACGACCTGCTTCACCCAGCGCCGGCATGGTCCGGTTTAATACTTCGACTGGAAAATATGAAGGTTATAACGGTTTTGTTTGGCGTCCTTTAGGCAATGTTCCTACGGGTTCGGGCGTTGATGAAGTCTTTTATGAGAACGATCAAATTGTTACCGGATCTTATGAAATTACTTCTAACAAGAATGCAATGAGCGCAGGTACAATCTCTTTAGCGAGCGGAGTTACGGTTGTAATCCCTTCCGGTTCCGCCTGGATTATCGTTTAATAAACGACCACAATTATGGCCAAACTTCGTCTTACTGGGGATACTTCTGGTTTTACCGAAGTTTCGTCACCTGCCGTGGCAGGAAACGCAAATATTATTCTGCCAAGTGGTGTTGGACAGGCCAATCAATTTTTACGTAATACAGAGACATCAGGAACTCTTGGTTGGTCTAATGTTATTGAGACGGCTACAGGTGTCGGGATTAATACAGTTTCGCCTGATGCTAATTTAAGTGTTAGTGGCGTAGCTTCTTTTGCTGCGGGCACATCAGGCACGCCTTCAATCGCAGCGTTTGGGGATTTAAATACAGGTATTTACTTTCCTTCTGCAGATACAGTCGCTTTTACTGCGGGCGGAAAGGAGTCGTCTCGAATTAATAACTCCGGGATTTTATTAGTTGGCACGACGAACGCTAACGGCACTGCGTTAGTTCAAGTTAGCGGCGATGTTTTAGTTAATAGTGTTAACGGCGGCCCGCTGGCGGGGTTCAGAAATGCCATCATCAATGGCGGAATGCAGGTCGCCCAGAGAGCAGCACCAACTATTACAGGTACACCGCAGTACGGAAAGGCGGACAGGTTTCTTGCTTATATTTCCGGCGGAACTGGCATCAGCGGAACAATTGACCAAAGTGCTGATGCACAATTTAAGTCCGGGTACAGGCTCTGGCTGGCGAGCCTCGGTTACACCAATGGCACCTGGGCAATTCAGCAAAGAATTGAATCTTTTAATTCAGTCGGACTGAATGGGTTAACCGTCACGGTGTCATTCAAAATCTATCACGACTTTGGGTCTTCTCGCGCTGTTGGTGTTAGCCTTTCAAAAGCAAACGCACTTGACAACTTTGGCTCAGTAACTGCTGTCGCAGCCTATACATCACCCGCGCTTACGTCAGGTGCTTACTCCAACGTCAGTTGCTCGTTTGCAATAGGAGCGTCAGACGCAACCAACGGCCTTTTGCTGCAAATAAATGACAGCTCATCCACAACCGTGTCTGCAAAGAATATTCTCATTGGCGACGTACAGCTAGAGATTGGTTCAGTAGCAACTCCATTTGAGCGCAGGCCGATTGGGACGGAGTTAAGTTTGTGTCAGAGGTATTATCAAACCAATAATTCTTCTCAAGGTGCAATGAACGAACTAAATAATGCCTTTGTCGCACCAGTTGCATTTAGGCATCCATTGAGAACTGTTCCAAATGTAATTTTTATAGAAGGAACACAAAAAATACACCGACCAGCATTTGCTTTTTACAATATTACTGCTGTCGCTGAAGTAGTTACTAGTACGTATTTGACTCTTACAATATCAAATAACTATGGGGCAAATCTCGCAGGACAACTATTCGAAAATGCATTTGCTTATTCTGCAGAACTCTAAACCACTCATAACTATGAACTACACACTTACTAAAAACGGTGGAATTAAAGCAGAACTTGAAAATGGTTCTGTAATGTTTCTTCCACCAGAACAT
>Ga0194130_10001227_pt1 | contig 42389 bp, 30 predicted proteins | sample TA2KigsurfametaG_FD_160084 | JGI IMG/M metagenome (GOLD analysis project Ga0194130, IMG submission 160084) | Freshwater microbial communities from Lake Tanganyika, Tanzania - TA2015050 Kigoma 12 surface | ecosystem: Environmental > Aquatic > Freshwater > Lake | place: Tanzania: Lake Tanganyika...
GACTTATAGCCGTTTTGCCGCTAGTAGTAGAAGGTAAAATTGTCGGACCCGATTCCTTTAATCCTTTCCCACTTCTTTCCACTTCCCGCTCTATTGACTGATCGCTTAACGCAATCGCATCCCCGGATCGTGAGAAAAGAGGCGAAGGGGTCATAGTTACACCTTCTGTACGAGCTAATTCTTTTCTTAACTCCTTATTAAGCCCGAGCTGTTTCCCCCGCTCCATGATATAGCTTTCTAAATCACCTTTATGGGCAGCTTTGCTAGCACTAGTTTTTACCCATTCTAATCCACCCTCTTTTTGCCCTATTCCCTTAGCGTTTTCTAATTCGGCATATGCCGCTTTTATTTGATCAATTTGCTCTTTTGTCGGCTCCTCACCTTTCTTTTTTCCTTCTATTATTTTATCAATATCAACCTGAAGTTGCATAAGTTTGCTTACGCTTGCCATTTTTTCTTGGTTGTCTTTGGCAAATCGCTCTATATTAACAAAAGCTGCATCTATTGTGTCTTTTGGATTTAATTTAGGATCAAGTTTTACACCGCTTATATTACTACTTATTGCATCTAAAGATTTTTTTAAATGCGCAATACCTTTCTCATCTTTATTTCGCTCCATCGCTTTCAAAAGTGCTGTAAATTCTGCTTTTCCAGCAACTATTCCTTCGCTTAATCCTGTTGATTGCGACACTTCCTTAAAAGCATCAGCCATTTCCTGAGTAGGAATCATACCAGGGTAATCACGCCAAAGTTTAGATTTTGCTCCAAACTTGAGCCCGGCTACACTTTCTCTATTTAAAAAATCTAAAACTTGATTATCTTTATTCCTTACTGTGCCACCAAACGCTTTGGAAGTATTAAGTAGATCATTAAAAGCATGGCCAAAATCTATTCGGGCCGCTCGATCTTGTCCATCTTTGGTAACCACAACAAAATTACCAGGATTAATATCATGATCTCCATTTATTATAGAGCCAGCTATACCTTTTGCTATATCCTTACGTAAAGCTGCATTCGCTGGCCCACTAATATCGTATTCCCTCTTTTTGGGGTTAGCACCACCCTTTTTTCTGCTTCCATCAACAAATTTTATATGTTGTTTATCTTTAAGTTTAATATCTGTCTTTTCCTCAATAAATTTGTCTAAGGTTCTAACCTTATCTCCCTCTAGATATTTGGAAGCTACTGGGGTTCGTTTCCTAACCTTATCATATACTAATGAAACATTAGGAGCTGCTTCAAAAGTATCGGTAATTAGGATGCTCCGGGCTATTTTAGAGGAAATTACTTCACCGTAATTTTCCCTATCAGTCCAGTTAGCTTTAATGCGCCTCTTTAAGGCATTATCTTTAATTGACGGTTTTAATTGGTAATTTTTATCATCCATCTTAACACGTTTGCTGCCTGTAACACCACCACTATCCGCTGCAGTTGTAAGATCAAACTTATTATAATCAATAGGCATAGAAGATGCTTTGACTACTTCCTGCGTAGCATCAATTAATTTTTTACCAGCGACAGGAATTGTTTCTGCCCAGCGCTCTTTAAAATGTTCTGGCTTTTTAAGAAAAGATTCCACAAATTCCCGATTAACCGTTTTTCTTAAAGAAGCCATAGAAGCCAAAATTTTGTCGTGATATTCTAGGTCAATATTATATTGATTTGAAAGGTTTTTTGCTGCTTCATCACAGACTTGATGCCATTTTTCTTGTAGGACCTTATATTGAGAAAAATCAATACGAGCTGGGGGCTCTTGTCCTGCCTCTTCAGCTTTCTTTATTTGTTCTAAATTCTTCTCTTTCATTAGTTCAAGAGTTTTATCAAAATAGCTCTTTGTTCTTTCTATATCTAGGTGAATACTAGTCTCATATTGTTTCTGTAATATTTCTAGCTGATTTTCTTTTAAAGAAATACGAAGCTGCGTATTCTGGGGATTTTCTAAAATACGTTCTACGTATTTTGGATTTTTGGCTATAACTTCTTGTAACTTTGCTATGTCTACTTTTTTACCTTTTAAAGCAAGTTTTATATCAATTTCACAGGCCATATCTTTTAAAGATTGCTGCCTTTTCTTCATGGTCTCTGTAAAATGGGTTTTTATCTGTTCTGGTGTAACCTCTCCTTTATCAGCTCCCGGAACTTTAATTTGTTTAGCAAATTCTTGTATAGTTTTAGAATTAAAGTTTTTCTCTATTTCTGCCCATTTTGCTTCAACAATGGGAGTTAGATCAATCTCTGCCACCTTACGTAACTCAGCAGCAAATGCTTTATTCATGGTCCGTTCTTTTGGATGATCACGTAGAAAGTAATTTTTTTGGTGCCCGGCAGGTAGAGGTCTGTCAGGATGTTCTGTTTTAAATTTTATACCTCTTCTATTGGGGATATCTTGGTAAGGATTAATATCATCTGTGAAATCTCTAAAAGCAGCGCCAAAATCTATTCTTACTAGTTGCTTTTTAGGTTCCTTACCCTTTTCACCTTCAATATCTATCACTCCAATATTTCCTGAATGAACAGAAAAACCCCCTAAAAGAAGAGAAGTAACCATGGTTTGTTCATAACCGTTATATTCATAAGTACCTTTAGTTTTCCTTTTAAAAGCTGATTTTGGAGATTTCAACGAAGTTGATTCCAAAGCAGCTAATTTTCCGGTTCGTTTTGAAAAAACGTAGGTGTTATCTTTAAAAAAATCTCGGTAACCTTGTTTAAAAAATTTTGAGGCTAAGAAAGCGTTCTGGTTTTCAGGATTATCGGGAGAAGAGGATTTATTCTTAGCTAATTCAATCTCTGCGCCATAACCAGGAGCAGTTTGTTGAAATATTGACGCTGCTAAATATTCAGCTATATCATTCTGACCATTCTTAGTATCACGTTTAATTAAAAATCTTTCAAGCACTTCCCCCTTTGGCGATACAAGGTCATACCTACCTCCATCAGGATCAGCTTCATGTATACCATCTTCTTTGCTGCCTTTACGTATACCATATTTTGGATCAAACTCCCCTGCCATAAACACCTCTTATAATTTAATAGCTTAGTATTCTAAGTTACCATTAAATCGTAAAATATATATAAATTACAAATAAAAGTGTTAATGAGTTATTTTATTATAGACTTGTTCTATGGTGTCCTAGACACACAATAGTTTCTGACATAGCTTAATTCCTACAAATAAAAAACCGTTTTGCTTAATAGAGCAAAACGGTTTTTTATTTACGAATACTAGAATAAAAATATATTATTTTTCAGCCGTTGTAAGTTTCTGATACTGTTTGCTTAATCCTTGTACAGCAAATATCCATAGGATTACTATAACAAAGAATATACCGGCAAAGTAAGGTGTTGCCTCAGCAAATGTATAAGTAGGTAACAGGATGAAGAAAGTTGACTGGATTATACCGCCGCCAGATTTACCGAACCTACCGCCTATTACATCAACAGCCGCTTTACCCTTGGTTTTCATTTCGTCATCCAGAGGAATGTAAGCCATTTCTTTGGTTGAATCAAATAACGAATATTTTGTTGCCTTACTAAGTACATTCTGCGCTGTACCAATAATCACGGCTAGTGCTAAAGGTCCTGTACCGAAGAACGCTGCAAAATATAAACCTATAGTTTGGTCAAATATGATAAAAGAGAAAAAACCAATCCCAGTAATAAGAATCATCACAGGGGTAAATATAGCAGCCGTTGCCCAAGATACCCTTCTTAGAATATTACTACCTACAAGCATAAAAATAATAGCTGCAACACCTTGATAAGCTTGAAAATTACCCATAAACATGGTGTAGGCTTCTTTTGTAGGATATAATTCTCTAAGTTTCGCTTTCCATACTCCTTCAACTAAATTAATAGATATACCGTAAGCAAGGATTAAGGTTACAAGAAGCCCAAGATATTTTGAAGTAAATATCATCTTAAAGCTTTCACCTAATGATAGCTTTGCTTTTTTCTTTTTAGGTTTACCTGCTGCTTCTCCAGAATCATAAAGCCGAGGATCGGTAAGAACATTTTTATTCATCCAGAAATAGAAAAACATAACAAGTAAATTGCTAAAAATCACAATACATATTACCGGAATAAAACGATGTTCTTCTGCAACTATATTTATATCAGAGCTTAGCAAGTAACCCAGAGTAGCCGCCACTAACGGTAGAGAAAAATTTCCAAGCAACCCAAACATTGAGTAAAATCTTTTTGCTTCACTTGTTTTGGTAATCTGGTTTGCAAATTGCCAAAATAATAAGCTAAGCATCATACTACCATATAGCTCAGATATAGCGTAAAAGGAAGCTATACTCCATTGCCCGCAAATACGGATAAACCATTTAAAATTAGGGTATTCTACTACTAACCCTTCAATAGTTTGATGGTTTGGATGAAAAAAATCCGGGTAAGGATATAGAACAAAAGCAAAAAATGCTAAATATAATGAAAAGAACCATGTAATAGTATAGAATACCTTTTGCTGGCTCATTACATTACAGAGCTTAGCATAAACTACCATCATGATAACCGCTGAGGGCAATACAACATAAGTTTTCAGGAAACTTATCGCTTCCGGACCTATACCGGTTACAACAAAACCATCTTTTATGGAGCGCAAGGTAGAGTAATTGAAAAGGATACAAAACATCATAGCTGCCATCGGCAGGAATTTTTTATTCTCATGCCATTCAATAGGCCAAAATATCCTTCTTAATTCTGAAGTAAGGTTAGTTTTTTGTGAATTTTCCATGATTATATTAATCTTTTTAGTTTGACACAACTTTGGCCGCATAATATATAAACTTCCTTAAAAAGTCAAGGATAATTATTAATTATTTTTTACTTTTGCTAAAATTGTAATCCAACCTTTTTTATCAAAAACTTTTTGAACCTTTAGGTCATTTTTTACATAAGTATCAATTACTTCATCTGCTTGGTAATCGAGAAATCCTGAAATAATTAATCTTCCCTTTTTATTTAACAGAGAACGTATTAAAGGAGCCAACTTAATCAGCGGACTCGCTAAAATGTTACTTACTATCAAATCGAATCGTTTATTTTTTATACTTGGAATCATCAAATCTGCAGTGGAATTACAATAGAAATAGACCTTAGAATTATTAAATTGCTTATTAATTTCTGCCACTTCGATTGCTATTTCCTCGATATCACAAGCCAAAACGTTAGCTTGTGGCCATATTTTTTCAGCTGCAAAACTCAATATTCCGCTTCCAGTCCCAATGTCATAAATTTCCTTAAAATTAAAAGCAGATAATTCTTCCATAGCTTCTAAACAACCCGCAGTTGTCGGATGATCGCCGGTACCAAAAGCCCTAGATGCTTCAAGAACAATAGGCACTGCCTCAGGAGGGCACTGGGTTAACTGATGCAAAACAGTTATAAAAAACTTACCAATACGGATGGGAACCAAATGTTTCTGGTATTCAGAAACCCAATCTTTATCTTGTATAGCAGCAAAATTTATATCTCCAATAATTTCTAAATTGTTTTGCATAGAAAAGCTCTGCAGATTGTCGGTAAAAGACTGTCGGTGCAATTTTTGGCCAAAGTAAGCCTCAATATACCATATATCATCATCAGCTGCTTCAATTGTTTTAGATTCTACCTCAAATGTGCTAATACCTAAAATATCTTCCGGAAAAAATTTTTCGAAAGCTTCTAAATATTTATATAAAGTGTTAAAGGAAACTTTATATGTAATTTTCGGTTGACTAAAAGGAGTATCCATGATTTATATTCGAAAATAATTAACGCTATAAATTTTATAATTAGCAATAATTAGCTTATTATTCAATAACTTAAATATTTAGGAGTTTCCACATGAGAAGTTTTAAAATTGCTGCTATTTCATTCATTACAATGATAACAACAACCGCTTTCGCTACAGGAGAAACACAGCCACCTCAACCTTCTAGCACATCAGCTACACAAGTGCAAGCACCAGCTTCTAAGCCGACAGAAACTACCTCTAAACCTATAACATCTCAGGCACAAACGCAAAATTCCGGCGTTATTAAGGAGCCCGCTGAATTTCAAAAAGTCGTAGATGAGTATAAAAGTTATGTAGCTAAAATTCCTACTGAAGTTCGTGAGGAAATAATCACTTATAGAAAAGAAATAGCAAAAATTAATAAAGAAAAAAGATTATTATACAGACAGCTATCTCAGGAAGCGCAAAATTACTTAAAAACAGAACAGGATTACAAAAAAAGACTGCCTTTAAATAGAAAATCTTTGATTAATGTTGAAACAATCGGCGAAAAAAAATGATAAAAATATTATCATTTTTGGGTTCTTTATGTCTAATTATTAAATTTAGTGTAGGACTATAAATGTAAAGAAGAAATTTATACTAACTATTGCCGTAATTAGTCTATAAGTTTCGTTTGTAGCACAAATAATTTATCACCTAGTTTATCTGGTAATATTCGTGCTACAAATAAAGGAACAAATTTACTAATAATTAAATAATTAATAAAAAGGAGCGCCCTGCTCATCACCCGAAGTTTTTTTAACTGATCATTCTATAGGAAATTTATTGCTTTATAAGGTTAGTTATTATTTGAAAAGGAGAGTTTTAATTAAAATAACTTAACAAGTACCTATTGCAACGTACAATTTTATGGCGTTATACACTAACATTAGCCTGTACTTCACAGTATTAAATCATTATATCTATTTTTTACGTCGACTGCCCTTACTTCTTCAAAAGATACTTAATATTTTCTTTATAAAGTGTCCATTAACACCTTATATAAATATTTAAAAGCTTTCAAAAAATTTTTTCCAGAAGATACTTTAGGTATTAGTACATTTGAGGTAGAATCTAAAACAATTGAAGCAGCTGATGATGATATATGGTATATTGAGGCTTACTTTTTAAAACAGTTTTATTCAATTGTGCTGTGGACCCTCATACAGTCACTTTCATTGAGCACGCTATCTAAATCTTTTTCTACAGCCGACAAAGAACCAGTCGGATATGAATACTCAATTATTTTATCTATAAACATTAACAATATAATCGATAGAACTGCTAAAATTGATACTATAAATGTCATAATTTATCTCTAAATCTTATTTATTTAATAACAAAGCAACTTTTAAAAATTAGAATTAAAACTTTATTATAAATTTATTTTATCCCTGTTATATTAACAAAAAGTAAATTACTATTTTTATTCTAAACAAGATCCTTAAAAATTGTAAATGCACTTATATCCCCCTCAAAAAGGTTGACAAAATTAAATCATTTATATAAAACTACGCCATTAACTTTAGAAATATTTTTTCATAAAACCACTACATATACATCTGTGAGCCTTAGATTAACTTTTACCGGGTCTTTAGGATATAAACTCGCTGCACGACTTGAACTGCCTGAAAATCCAAAAGCTTATGTATTATTTGCACATTATTTTACCGGTAATAAAGACATTACTGCTCTTAGTAGAATTGCAAGAAGCCTTTATGAAGCAGGGATTGCTCTTTTTCGATTTGATTATACCGGTCTTGGAGCAAGTGAAGGAGATTTTGCTAATACTAATTTTTCCTCAAATGTAAAAGACCTAATAGCTGCTGCTGATTTTATGCGCAAAAATTTTGAACCTCCGCAAATTCTGGTAGGACATAGCCTTGGCGGAACAGCGGCATTAGCTGCCGCTTCCAGCATCCCGGAAATCAGAGCTGTAGCAACTATTGGTTCACCTTGCAATACGGTTCACGTTAAGAACAACTTTGCAAAACACCTGGATGAAATAAACGAAAAAGGGGAAGCGGAGGTAATTTTAGGAGGTAGAAAGTTTAATATTAAAAAACAATTCTTAGATGATATAGCAAACCAGGATATGCCTTCTAAGATAGCGGAACTAAAAAAAGCATTACTGGTTATGCACTCCCCTATTGATAAAATAGTAGGAATCGAAAATGCTCAAAAAATTTATGAATATGCAAAGCACCCAAAAAGCTTTGTATCACTAGATAAAGCAGACCATTTACTTCTCGGCTCTCCTGCAGATAGTAAGTATGTAGCTAGTGTTCTAACGGCTTGGGCTAGTAGATACCTATAGTAATCTTTATAACCTTTATGGTTTTTTTAATTAAAAAACCGCTTGATCAAAAACATAATCATTATTATGATGTGAAAAATTTGTAAACGTAAAAATTTAACCTATCGATTAACTAAATAAATAATAGTATGAAACAAATATTATGTGTGGTAACGGCAATTTTTCTGTTATCTTCTTGTAAAAACGCAAAAAAAACTCTCGGTTTAACCGAAAATATCCCGGATGAACTTCAGGTAACAAAAGCGAAGCCCCTTGAAACACCGCCACATTTTAATTCCTCAAAAACTGTAAAAACAGCCATACAAAAACCATCAAAAGACAAGCTTACTCCTGCTGAAGAAGCAGTAATTCATGAAATAAATAAAGAGTAGCACGAATCCTTATTTAAGAAGGAAGCAGCTTTTTCTTAACAAAAGCTGCTTTTAATACTAGCACAAAAATATTTGTTAGAATTGCTACCTCTAGGTAAATAGTTATTTACCTAATGATTTCTACTGTATTTATCGTAGCAAAAGCTTATAAAGTTTATGTGAACAAAAGTGGTGCGGTCGAGAAGATTTGAACTTCCACTCCTTATCAGAACAGCGACCTCAACGCTGCGCGTCTACCATTTCGCCACGACCGCAATTACTAGGCTCACAGGGCTTTATAGCAAAAAACATTTTATAAATCAACCAACAAATTCAGTCAATGAAACTGTAGAAGAAGCAATATAATTGACCCCCACCCTAATTGCAACATAAATAATTTAAACCCGTTAATACAATTATCAACTCATTGTTCTTACAAGCTCAGTTATTTTCTTTCTACTCTGAGAATTTTTAATCTCACTAAAAGCTTTAATTAAGGTGATAATTTCTTTTTCCGAGATAGGGTCCTTATCATCAACAGTATATTTTTCAGAATCTTCTGCAAAAACATTACTGACTACGTTATTAGTATCATTTTGTTCAAAGAAGTAACTTACAGGTACTTTTAAGAATTTAGCAAAGGTAAATAATTTACCGCTAGAAATACGATTTGAAGCTTTTTCGTATTTCTGCACTTGTTGAATACTAACATCAACAGCAGCTCCCAAATCCTGTTGGCTGAGACCAAGCATTATTCTTCTTGTTTTCAAACGCTTACTGACCAAACGGTCTATGTCATCTGCTCTTCCCTTACTTTCTTTTTTGTAATTACTATTATTGTCTGACATTTTTTGATAAATACCTTAAAAATTAAAACAAATTATTACGCCAAACGCTTTGACGCATTAAGAAAAAATAACTATGAATTAAGTTAATCATCTTCAATAATTCTCAGCAATTGGTTTAGTGATTTTTAGTAAAGAAATAAATGCAGAATTTAATAAATAATTGCAATATTAACACGCCCAGCATCTGTAATACCAGTATAGAAGGGTTATATTTTGAAAAAAACGTCTCCTCAGACAATTTTTTTGGCACGTAATTATCTAATACCGTTACCTGATTTAATTCCGTTTTTGATAAAATTCTACCTACTGGATCAATAAATGCACTTATACCATTATTTGCCACGCGAAGCATGGGCAAACCGTTTTCAATAGCACGCATTCGGCTGATTTCAAGGTGTTGATAAGGGCCAGAAGAATTACCATACCACGTATCGTTTGTAACGTTAACAAGTAGGTCAACAATCCGATTAGATACTCTAACTTCCTGAGGAAAAATTGCCTCATAACATATTAAGGGCCAAATAGCAAGGTCAAATTTTTTTATAATTACAGATTTTCTTCTACCTTGAGTATAGTCCATTAAACCGGGAGTAATTTTTTTTAAAGGTAAAATATTTTTAAATGGTATATATTCTCCAAAAGGAACTAAATGAGCTTTATGATATTCAAATATCTTGGTCGAATGCCTATCTATACCGATTAAGGAAGAGTATAATTCCAGATCATCGTCTACTTTGTTATTATCGCTTACACCCCCGGTTAACAGGATTTGTTCATCATTTGTAAAAACAGATAAAATTGCCTGCATTACCGGTTTAATGTGATAAGGTACCGTTAAAGCCGCTTCTGACCAAATTATTAGATTTGGATTACCTTCTTTCTTTGAAAGTTCAACATGCATATCCAAATTCCGCCAAAACTCTTCTGCTTCCCATTTTGCAGTCTGAGGAATTGAAGGCTGCACAAGCCTTGCTGATATATTAGTATATTCTGTAGGATTAGCTTCTAATCTTAAATAACCATAAATTACAATAAACACTAATACAATTACAGAAGTTATTATTCTCGGGTAAAAACCCATTTTTTCAATATTAGGCTTAGTAAAAAGAAAATTATACGGACTTGAAACTATATAAACTACAACAAAACTGAGGCCGAATACTCCAAAAATACTTGCGAATTGTATTAGTATTAGCCACTTGGAGAAAGCATAACCAATTAGCGCCCAAGGTAATCCTGTAAATATCCAAGAAATGACCCATTCTATAAAAACCCAAATACAGCAAAAAAAGAAATGATAAATTTTACTCTCTCGCAATTGCCAAGAAATTAAGGCAATTATAGAAGTAAAGATTGCCATAAAAGCAGGAAGACCAAATAAAGCAAAAGGGATTGCCCACCAAAATTGATCTATGTAAACGCTAAGGGCAAAGCTTATCCAATATAAGCTGGATAAATAAAACCCAAAACCAAATATATAGGCAAATTTTATAGCTTCAAATCTGGTTTGTGAAATTTTAATTTGAGCGATTAGTAATGATATACAAAATATTCCCGGTAAAAAAAACACCGGAGCAAAACACAATCCGCAAATTATTCCAGCAAATAAAGAAAACAGCTTATTTGATAATATCATTAAAGAATTTGTAGATTTATTCATTTGAGTATATAAAATAGCATTTATTGCTGTTTTGAAAATAAAAAAAGAGGTTCTAAATGAAAGAAGTTCAAACTGAATTATTAAAAGGTAAAAAAGGAATAATTACAGGTGTGGCTAATAATCTATCAATATCCTGGGCAATAGCACAACTTGCCAAAGCTCATGGTGCAGAAATTGCTCTTACTTACCCGAGTGAAATTTTTCAGAAAAGGGTTGTATCGCTTGCAGAAGAAATAGATTGTAAATTCATTTTAGAATGTGATGTAACAAATGAGAAATCCATGGATAGCCTATTTAAATCGGTTGAGGATAAATGGGGGAAAGTTGATTTTCTGGTGCATGCTATTGCGTTTTCCGATAAGGAAGAATTGCGAGGCAGGTATATTGACACTTCTTTAGCCAATTTCTTAAACGCAATGAACATTTCTTGCTATTCTTTAACCGCCCTTGCTAAAAGAGTAGAACCTCTTATGACGAACGGGGGTAGTATTATTACCCTTAGTTACTACGGTGCAGAAAAAGTCATACCGTACTATAATGTTATGGGAGTTGCAAAAGCAGCACTAGAGACAAGTGTAAAATATCTAGCCAATGATATGGGATCAAATAATATCCGCGTAAACGCTATTTCCGCAGGACCTATTAAAACTCTTGCTTCCAGTGCTATTGGCGATTTCAAAACAATGTTGAAAATACACGCTGATACTTCTCCTCTTAAAAGAAACACAACCCAGCAGGATGTCGCAGGAGCAGCGCTTTATATGCTCAGTGACCTTAGTTCTGGGGTAACGGGAGAAATTCAATATGTTGACTGCGGTTACAATATTATGGGAATGAGTTTTAACCAATCATAAAGTAAGTACTGCGAGAACATAATCTACAAATAAAACAAACTAGCAGGAGAACACCACGATATTAGTAAATGTGATATTATGTAATATTAAGTAGCTTAAAAATTAATGCGGGTGAATATATTAAAATCAATTTTTATTAAAAGAGAGAATAGAATATACAAACATAATTACAGCATAATATAATTCACCCATTAAATTTATAAAAATCCCCACCGAAAACGATAATTTAACCAAGGACTCCATCATTTGGTTATCAATTATAGGGAAATAACTATCAAATAGTTCAGAAAAAATCGATGCTAAGACTAATGTAATAAACGCATAAATATGTTGTTTATATAGCCAATTATTTTGACCTTTATATATTGATATCGCTATGACCAAACCAAAGCATCTAAGTTGCAAATGATAAATATCACCGTAGAAAAACAAACCCAGTAAATTAAATAAATCATAAGTGATTAATATGTAATCATTTTTCCTGGATTATTATATTTAGAATGCTCAATATAAACAAATTAATCTATACTAAAAGCGGTCTATAAAATCAAAGAGATACTGGAAAAACATATTTTCAAAAAATAAACGATCTCTTCTGAGTAAAGGCTTTTAAAATTATATTTAAGAATAATTCAAGTAGTATCCAATATATATAAAATGCAAAGTTTTACTCAAGAGCCTATTTTATTTAAAACAAAAGCTGAGTAAGTATTAAATTATTTATTGCAATAACCTACTATTTTCTAAAAAATTGTTTATAATAAATGAAAAGTGCCGACTTGATGTCTAACAATTCTACCAGTAGCATAAAAAAGCTAGTGCTGGTAATTCTGTCTTATTTTTATTCTAAAGAACAAGTAATAATAACAGTTATCGAAATCATACATTATATATAAATTAATAAACTATGACCATCATTCCTCTCATCTTAGCGTTACTTATCTTAATAAGCATTTTTCTGCTTTATAAATATGTAGTTAATAAATCAAAAACAAAATTGCTAGAAATTTTATTGGATGAGAAAAATAAAACACTGCAGGATTTAACCATTAAGTACGAAGAGGCTATTAATGAAAAAATCCAAAATATTAAACATATTGAGCAAATATCCGCTAAAGTTCAACAGCAGGAAAAGTTAATCAGTGATTTTGAAAATATTACTAAAAAATCTCAAGAATTAACAAAAGCTGCATTGTTTGAACTAGGAAATGATTTATCAAAACAGCTTATAGAACTCCATAAAACAGAAACTGAAGGCAATCGGAAACTATCAGAGGAAAATATCAAGGTAACCTCTGAAAAGTTTAACAGCGAATTTGAAAGAATAGTTAATATGGTCGGTTCTCTTAAGCGTGATATTGAAAAATCCCAAGATACCGTCGATCTAATTAAGAATTCTCTACTTTCGCCATCAGGTGCCGGTAAATTAGCAGAAATTACTTTAGAAAATATACTGAAAGCTTCTGGTTTGAAAAACGGTTTGGATTTTTCCATGCAATATAATTTAAATACAGAAAGTAACAGCACACTAAGACCAGATGCTGTAATTTTTCTTCCTTCTGATAATATTATGATTATTGACGCCAAAGCTTCGAAGTTTTTAATAGACGAATCAGAAGATACGAACCGATTAGTGAAAACGATGAATTTTCACTTAAAATCCTTAGCCAGTAAAGATTATGCGAAAGGCATAAAACTAGATGCCAATCTAATAAGCAGAAGAAAATATGCAAATGTTATAACACTTATGTTTTTGCCTAGTGAACATGCAATCGAAAAAATAGTCGAAGCAGATAGTGAATTTTTAAGTAAAGCCTGGAATTTAAATATCTTCCCAGTAGGTCCCGCCGGTCTTATGAACATGTTATCATTTGCTAAATTCCAAATTACAGAAAATTTAATGCTTCATAATAATTTAGAAATTATTGAAGAAGTAAAAAAACTTATCAATTCTATTTCTTCTTTAGCTGAATATTCAGCAAAACTGGGGACTAATATATCGAGTTTAGTTGGAAATTATGACAAATTTGCCGCTTCGTTTAATAGAAATCTTTTATCAAAAGCAAAAAATATAGCTAATTTGGGTATAGAATCTGATTTCGATAAAAAGCAAATACACTTACAACGATATCAATTAATTACCGGCAAATCTGAAGTAATAGAGCTGAAAGAAGAAGAATTAAAGAAAATAGTAGCTACTACCACAAACTTTCAGAATTAATTAAGCAAATCTCGTACAAAAGTAGATAATATAAACATCAGCACTAACTTTCTTATTGCTTTAACCAATTACATTCATAACAACAGTTTATTCAAAAGCAGAGCACGCTTGTCATCGGTATCCTCGGAATTGAATTTTGTAGGGTAATATTAAAAAGGTGAGAAAGAGGTAATAATATCATAATTATTATAATCACTTATTGATTAAGCTTAGAAGTTATCTTTAATAATAATTTATATGGCAATAATTGTAGTAATTTTAGACTCCATGTAAAGCGCTTTGGAAAATGGACTTCGAATACATTTTTTAAAAGTCCATCAGCAATAAAAACAGCAGCTTGTGTAGGAGAAATCATCATAGGCATAGAGAAATCATTTTTATCAGTAAGAGCAGTTCGGACAAATCCAGGACTGATTAGTTTTATATCAATTGGTGCTGGTACTTCCGCACGAAGGCTTTCTGCAAGGTTGATAATTCCAGCTTTCGTAGCACTATAAGGTTGTCCTCCTGGAAGTCCTACATACCCTGCAACACTTCCACAGAGAGCAATTTGACCATAGAATTGCTTTTTGACAATAGGAAGCACTGCATGTACTACGTGGAATGCTCCTAAAAGATTTATTTCTACCATTTGTTGTATAGCACGTGGGTCAAGGTTATCTAATTTCATTGGAGAGTAGACTGCTGCAAGAAATATTATGCTATCAATACGTCCAAATTTTATATAAATAGCTTCGGCAGTATTGATGACCGCTGATAACTCACTGACATCTAATGAAAAAACTTCATGACGCAAGCCTTTTAAAGAATTTTTAAGTCTCTCTAATTCATCTGTGCGTCGCGCTGAAAGAGCAAGAACAGCACCTCTAAATGCTAACTCTTTTACTAGTGACTCCCCTATCCCGCTACTTGCTCCGATGACCCAAATAATTTTGTCTTGATAATTTTGTTTCTTTATCACGATTTTTGTTTTTGCATAAAAATGGTTAATTCAGCTACGGTTAGACCAAATTTTTTTAAATAAGAACGATTAATAAGAACTCCGTCATTCATAATCCACATCCAATCATCAAAATGAATGCGGTAAGTGGTATTATCAACCGGCAAATCCATTATATAACCCCAACGTGCTGCGCTGCCTTTCGTATTTCCTACTGCTGTACCTATAATATCTCCAGCAGTACCTTGATATTGACCATCCGCTAGCTTTTTAATTGTCCAGATACGTTCTTGTTTTTTTCCGTCATAATATTCGAAATGCTCGGTTAAGGTTCCTACGTCTCCTTCCCATTTTCCTATCATTTTAACATCAAATCTTCTGACCACTCGCCCCCTCCAATCTTGTACGATACCCCAGGCTTTAATTGGTCCATTAAAATACTCTTTAATATCCATTTGAGGGCTTGTTTTTTTATAATATTCAATCGAATCATTCACAAAATTATTCATAGTAAAAATACTCCCGACAATAATAATTGCTCCAAAAATTGTTATTAATTTAGTTATTTTCATGAAACTTACCCTTACCAGATTTAATAAAAATGTACCACAGAAGAAAAGCAGAACCAATCTTAGTTATACAAGGAACCAAAGCATAGGAAATACTTAATCCCATAAGGCTATTTTCAGAATTCTTCCCTGCTGGAATAAAACCCATAATTTCAAGAATAGGGAATGAAAGCGCTGAAGCAAGTGCAAGGGAAACTTTAGAAGTTAATGTAAGCACCCCATAATATGTAGATGCACTCCCTTCTGCTTTTGCAGCGTGTAACTGATCAGCAAGTATGGCCGGAGGAAATAACAAATCCGCTCCTAGTGCCGAACCGGAAGTAATACAGACGACTATATACTGCCATAAATCACCTTCTTTTAATAAGAAAGCCCAGATAAAACTGCAACTTGCAACTAACATTGCAATGAACCAGCTCTGGTATTTTCCATATTTTTTACTCATAAAATTCCAAAACGGAATAAAACAGACTCCTGATAAGAAATAAAGGAGTAGAAACAATCCTAAATACATTTCAGCCTTGAGTAGATCTCTGACAAAAAAAATCACGAGCACAGCAGGAATACTGGATGCAACAATACTAATGATATAAATTAGGACTAATTTTTTTGACTCTACACAAAAGGCTTTAATAGAGTGCTGAAATGAAAACTGTACTTTTTTATTCAATTTTTTTCCATTCAAATTATACCATCTAAAAAATTTCCAAAATGCTAATACCATTAATATTGCTAAAGTCAACCCAAACCATTGGTATACCTGATCGTTTAAAACTACCTGGGCTAATAGGTTAGGAAGTGATACTGCTAGCACCAAACCAATTAATCCAAACCCTTCCCTGGTCGCAGATATTGTAGACTGCTCCTTTCCTTCTTTTGTCCATAATGCTCCGAGTGCATTTAAATTAATGGCCAATATACTGTAAGAAGTAACTGCAAAACTCATACATACGATAAACCATATAAGGGGAGAAAAACTACTTAAGTTGAATAAGCTATAAATGCTTAACACTAAAGTGATAGCAGAAATAAGCATAATAAATATGGTATAACTACGATAACGGTCACTAATAATACCTATGAGTGGATCTTGTATAGCATCAAATAAACGTAATGCTAAAAGTACTACCCCAAGAGTAGAGAGTTTTATAGCATATTTTGTTGCATAAAAATCAGGGGCAAGTACATAAAGTGGAAACCCCGCAAAAGCTAAAGGAACAGCCAGAAAGCCATAATTTAGTAAAGAAGATAATGCTATTTTTTCTTTCTTTATAATAGGCATGTTAAGTTTCCTTTTAAATTACTAAAGTCCTCATAAGGTCAAAAAGCGGCATGCTGTAACTCCATTTGCATTACATCTATGCGTCCAGATTTGAAACTGGCTATACAATATGTTAAGTAAAATCGCCACATTCGAATAAATTTATCATCGAAACCCAGAGCTTTTACTTGCTGAAGCTTCTGTTCAAAAGAATGGAGCCAGTAAGTAAGAGTTAAAGCGTAATCCTTACCAAATGCAAATTGATCAGTCACACAAAGCCCTAACTTATTGCTGGAATTGATAAAGCGCTCAGGGGAGGGTAACATCCCACCAGGAAAAATAAAGGTGCGAATGGGATCTCCGCTTTTGCGATAGCGTTCAAAATATTGATCCTTGATGGTAATTGTTTGGATTATGGCCTTGCCTTTAGTAGAAAGAAGAGATTTAATTTGAGAGAAGTAAGTCGGCCAAAATTTTTCACCAACTGCCTCAAACATTTCTATTGAGACAATCTGATCATATTTACCCTGCTGAAGCCTATAATCTTCAATAGATATAACTGCCGTTCCATTTAAGCGCTTAGTGGCGTATTCATGCTGTTTTTCAGAAATTGTAATACCCTTGATTTCGTAGTTGCCTTTGTTTATTGCTCTTTCGGCAAACCCTCCCCAACCACACCCTATTTCTAGTAATCTTCCAGAATCATTAAGACGTTCCAGGATTCTGTCATATTTTCTGTACTGTGCGGTTATTAAATCTTCTGATTCAGAACTGAAGATCGCAGAGGAATATGTCATACTTGGATCAAGCCATAGCTCATAAAAATCATTTCCTAGGTCATAGTGAGCGTAAATATTTTTCTTACTTCCTTTAAGCGTATTTAAATTAAGCAAATAAGCAAAACGAGAGATTATTTGCGTTAAAAAATTTCCATAAATATAACGATCAAGAGCTTCTTCATTTTTTAACCCAAATAAAAAGAGAGAACTTAAATCTGTACTATCCCACAAGCCATCACGGTAGCTTTCGGCAAATCCAATGTCTCCTTTTTTTATGAATTGGCTGATTGCGCTATTGTCATGAATAATTAAATCAGCTTGTGGCCCAGCTGCCTTACCTGAAAAATCTAGGCTTTTCCCATCCGGCATAATTATCTGGATACAACCACACTCAATATTACGAAAAATATCAAGAAATTTTTTAACAATTTGACGTTGCAACATAGTTAAAGGCCTCTGCTTTATTTTATATCATTTAAAATTCATTTTTCCGGATTTTCTACATTCTCGTAAGTTTAACGCTGCGCTTACTTTTTTCTTGTGTTGTTTTGGTTTTACAATATAACGAATGTTTTTTGATAACAGTTTCAGAGCTTGCCAGTATATCAGCACAATTGTCTTAAGCGTTATAAGAGGGTATGACCAAAATACTTTATTAAGGGAAGATTTATTTAGGGGTTGTAGACTTCCTCTCAGTGAGGTAACAAGCTGTTTCCTTTTCTCTTTGTCAAAATAATCTATCCATATACTTAGTTTATTTTCTTGCAGAGAAAATCTGAAGCAATAACTACCGCTGCGCTCTAAAAATGGAGATACATGAAACACTTTTTTTGCTTCTAACCATTCGGTAGAAGTAATTGCAGAATGATCAGCATGGGCGCAAAGATACGAGTGTTGTTCACCAAAAGTATTATGTACTTCAGCAATGACCGCACGGATTTCTTTATTACTATCTAGGCAAAAATAAAAACTAACGGGATTAAATACATACCCAAGAACACTAGGCATGGTAATAAGCATAATATCACTGATTTTTTTCTCTAACCCGTATTGGGCAAGAATTGTCTTTGCAAAAATTTCTGGATCGCTTCCATCCTTGTATCCCAAGTCTTTTGGATCAAAACTTACTAAACTGCTTCGAATAATTGGAGCTGGTAGTGGTAGTGCTAGATAATACACTTTATAAATAAAGCTATTCTCTTTAGGGAAAAGTCTTCGATGCATAACTTGGGCGGTAAAAATTTGGGGAATTATAGCCACGACGCTTTTACTCCAATTTTTTCTGCAACTTTTACAGCACTGAGCAAACCATCTTCATGAAATCCATAGCGTTGGTAGGCACCACAAAACCAAAAACGGTCTTTACCTTGGATATCTTCAATTCTTTCTTGGGCCTTAATAGCAGCTACATCAAATACTGGATGATCAAACCAATACTCATCATATACACTTTCCTTTCTAGGTTCTTTAGAAGGATTTAGGGTAGCTATAATTGGAATATCAGTTTTTAATGATTGGAGGTTATTCATCCAATAACTTAAGGACATATGTGAGTCTATTTCAGCATCTTTTTCAGATAAATAGACCCAGCTTGCCCAAGCTCCCTTACGCTTTGGCATAAAGTCGGTATCGCTATGTAAGACCATGCGGTTGGATTGGTAACGGAATTTTGATAAAACAGCACGTTCATTATCTGTAGGATTTTCTATGAGCCGAAGTGCCTGATCAGGGTGACACGCAAAAATTACTGCATCATAGTGCGATAAATTACCCTTATTATCGTATATCTTGACACCCTCTTTATCCCTTAGGATCTTCCCAGCCCCACACTCTACCATAATTGAACCACGAAATTTTTCTGTAATACGCTTTACATATTCTCTACTGCCGTTTTTGACCGTATACCACTGGGGATGAGCATTTATTGTAAGCAAACCATGATTATCAAAAAAACGAATAAAAGTACGAGCAGGAAATTCTAACATGGTAGAAACAGGAGTACTCCAGATGGCGCCTCCCATTGCCAACAAATAATAGTTTTGAAACCATTTACCCATCTTTAATTCATCTAAACACTGACCAAGTGTAAGAGAAAGATCAGCTTCCAAATAATAATGAGCTTTACGATTAAATTTTAAAATATCCTTAATCATAATAAGGAAATTTGGGTTAAGAATGTTAGATTTCTGAACAAAAACATTATGCAGGCTTTTTGTTCCATATTCTAAGCATCCATTTTTGATGCTAGCACCGAAAGACATATCGCTTTTTTCAATCGGAACATTCAAATGTATAAAAAGAGAAGTTAGTAAGGGGTAGTTACGATTGTTAAAGACTATAAAACCAGTATCCACTGCTATCTCACCTTGAGGAGTAGCTACATCAATTGTTCGACTATGCCCACCTATATAATCATTTTTCTCATAAATTTTAATATTATGATAAGGGCTAAGAAGATAAGCTATCCCTAGTCCTGAAATGCCACTGCCAATAATGGCGATATTCTGTCTTTTTGCTAAAGGGGTTGACATTATCTGCTACCTAAATATTTTTTCGAGTGATTTTTCAAGAGTAGGGTAAACGAAACGAAATCCGTGATGGAGAGCTTTTTGAGGCAATACTTTTTGTCCTTGAATCATAATTTCCTCAGCCATTTGTCCAAATATTAATCTTAAAATAAACTCCGGTGTCTTAATCAAACAGGGTCTGTTGATAGCTTTAGCAAGTGCTAAAGAAAAATCCTTATTAGTAACGGGATTTGGGGCAGTGGCATTAATTGGCCCATATATTTGAGTGTTAGAAATAATAAATAGGATTAAATCAATCAAATCATCACGATCAATCCAAGAAAACCATTGTCTTCCAGTCCCGATCTGACTTCCTAAACCTAAATAAAAACTAGGTAGCAGTTTTGATAATATACCACCGTTTTTTTCAAGAACTGGACCAATCCGAAGGAGTACTACTCTTACACCTAAAGTTTCTGCACGACGTGCTTCCGCTTCCCAGGATTGACATAGATACTGAGCAAATCCTTTTGGATCGTTAGAAAAACCTGTTTCTTCATCGAAAACTTTGAGAGAATCACCTCCATAATACCCTACGGCAGAACCGCTAATAAACAATTGGGGCCTTTTTTTCAAGGATTTCATATAATCAATAATATAACGTGTCGTTAAAATCCGGCTTTTATAAATGTTTTTTTTAGCTTTCCTTGTCCATCGCTGGGAAATAGCTTCTCCTGCAAGATTAATAAACACGTCAATTTCGATATCATCTAGTACTTCCAGTTTATTTACGTAGATTATAGAATTGTTATGTGAGTAGACCGGTCTACTCTCCATGCGCTTTAGAACATACACCTTAAAACCCGATTGTACTAGACGTGCACAAAGAGCTACTCCAATAAAACCTGTACCTCCAGTTACCAATGCTGTTTTTAATTCTAGTTCCATATATTTAAGCTATAAAATATTATCATTTGGCACTTCCCGGTTTATTCTTCTAAAAAACATTTTAAGAAATGATCAAAGTTTTCGTATTATTGCCTTTAAATATTAATTTTGCAGCTACTTGTACTTTACTTCTGCTAGAATCTGCAACCCATAGAAAACTTAAATCGCTCCTCACCTTTTTTCATGAGTGTGATAATAAGCCTTTCTTTTGTAAGGTTCGTAGTGTTGAAAAAATCTAGGAATTTAAATTGTTAACTGCTTTCATGATATTTCGAGAAACAGGGAGTTTACGTTTTATATTATTTAAATTGTTATAAGATACTAATGTGGTATATGATTCATTAATGGTAATTAAACGTGCTGTTTGTACAGCACTTATTCTGCTTATGTGCGATTTATAAAAAAATCAACCCAGAGCGATAATAATCCTCTAGGAGGTACCAAGGACCAAATTTTACCCATCCGTCCCCGGGCACTCCTAGTACGTTTTTTTTATAATTCCCTAAAACATCTGAGAAGCAATTTTTCTCTAACAATAACTTCAGGCCATTAACCTGCTAAATGATCTCCAGTTTCAGTACTATCACCCGCTAGCTCGGAGAAACCACCGGTATCAGGCATAGCCGCTACCTCAGATAGAACGCTACCGATAGTAACTTCACTAACCGTACTATCCGATAAACTACTAACAGAAGAAGATGTGCTAGAGGATGAAGATTCCGAGGCTTTTCCTTCTTTAGCTTTTCCTTCCTTACCTGATAAATCCTCATCCGAGGTATTGTCACCGCTACCTTCATTATCATAACTTTTTTGTAAAATCCGTTCTTCTATATATCTTTCTATCTCTTTTTGTAATTCTTTCTCTAGTAATTCTATCTTTTTCTCTAATTCTTTCCTTTTCTCTTCTGATTTTTGCGCTTTCTCTTGTAATTCTTCCCCTTTCTTTCGTATCTCTTCTTCTCTTATTTTCATTTTAACCTCCTTAGGGTAATTAATAATTTATTTTAATTTAAAAAACAGGTTTACCATCTTTAAGTTGTTAACCTTAGATTAATTAGCATAGCATATTGATAAACTTTAAGTTACTAATCTTGAATTAAAATATTATAAAGATTAAAAAAGTCAAGAGGATGTAATTTAAATAAATATTTTTCTTAAAGTGTTTGATATATCAAGAAATATAAAAGAAAAATATGCGATCTTAGCGTAAACCTTTAGTTGTTTATGCTTTTAAAATTAAGACAGCATGGTTTTTGTTTATTTCCGGGAATAGTTCTTTCGTAAAGGATAGCATCTCGATCTTACCGCTGGTAATAAATTGTACCTCGACAATATCTCCCCCACCATAATTAGCAATATTGGTAATGTTAGCTATATGATTGCCATTAGGATCAACCACCTTTAAGCCTTTTAAATCTTCGATATAAAACTCATCTTCGGTTAAGATTGGTGGCAAATTACTTCTCAAACAGTAAAGGGATTTTTTAATAAACCCTTCTGCTTCCGTTCTACTATGGCAATTATTCAAGATACAAATAAGATTTCCGTTTGGTTTAGTTCTAATAATTTTTAGCTTAACCGGAGTGTTATCTTGGTCAAATACCGGTAATTTTACAATATTCCCGGCTGGCTCAGTAAAGGATTTAACTATTACATGACCCTTTATACCGTGTGCTGAGGAGATAACGCCTACTATAATTAATTTGTCTTCTGGTATATTTTTATTAGCAACTAATTGATCCGACATTCAAAAACTATTATTATAAATTGACTGTAAATACGGCATATATCGGGCCACAAAGACTATATAACTTACTATAACTAAAAATTAAAGAGATATCATGAAAAAGATTGTTCTATCCTTAACTGGTATAATTGCTATTTTTTTAGTTCTAGTATTAAGCTCCATCTATATGGCAGATTATAATAAAATCTATAAGGATTTTGTTAGTAGTGCAAAAATTAAAGTGCAGGATATTAATCAAGTTAATTATAGAATTAAATATCTTCCCTCGCCCTCATTAATAATAGATGAAGTAAAACAAGAAGGAAAAATTGAGCTCAAAGATATCACGATTAAATTCTCTCTATTATCAGTTTTAAGTTTCAATCATAAGATTTCTAATATAAAAATTGGTCAAGCAGTCATCCACCTTTCTAATGATGATGTCAATTATATAGAGCATGATGAATTTATTGGTGAGCTAATAAAAAAAGACGCTCTTAGTATATCAGCTACTATCGACAAATTAGTTTTTGTTGAATCAGATAAGGATATTCCCTTTACTATAGAAAATTTTGTTTTTTCAGGCGATGAAAAAAAATCAGAATTCACCGGCGAAATATCTTCCCTAGGTAGTGTAAAAGGTAACTTCATTAAAAATACCAATCAAGTTAACTTCAATCTGGATATTAATAATCCAGAACATAGTCTTAAACTTCAGGAAATATATGAAAATGCTGTTTTAAAGAACGGAAAAATGGAATTGGTAACAGGCTCTTTAATTACAAAACTTTTGGCACTGTTACCGGATTTTGCCGACTTATCCGATAAATTATCTTTTAACCAGAAAGTAAAAATTACCTTTGATATTTTGCCTATAAATAACTGGGTAAATCTTAAAAATATTATAATTCAGTCTGATTCTATTGCCGGTACAGGGGAGTTAGCATTTAGTAAAAACAATCAGGATATCAGTAAAGTCCAAATCAATTTCAATAAACTTGATTTAGGAAACTTAAGCAAAAAAAGTGATATTAGCAAACAAAACGTTAATTTATATTCTTCTAGAAATAAAAATAAATTGAATCTGAATAAAAACCAACTAAAAGCAAATATTTCTGCAAACCAGGTTATATTAAGCCCTAAAAATATAGTAACAGATGTTAAGTTAGATTTCCTAATTGAGAATGGAGAAGGGAAAGTTGAAGATTTCTCTGGTAACTTTGCGCAAGGGGGAGGCTTCAAAGTTAAAGGAACTATTTCTGAAAATTCTTTCAGAAGTCTTTTTAACGGTGTAATTGCTTTAACGCATAAAGACCTTAATGATTTAATTGAAGTTGTAGGGGATAAAAATCTAAGATCACCAGGTTACATTCCATATAGCCTGGTATCAAATGTTCAATTTAGTTCAGTAGAAATCTCCCTGCAAGATTTAGTGCTAAAAACCAACGATACCGAAATTTTAGGTTCTTTCTCATCTAAATTTATAGGCGACACACCAAGAATTAACGCGGATTTAAAAATCGCCAAAGTTAATCTAGATGAGAAAAATTTTCCTCCTTTAAGTTATTTGTATAATTATGCTATAGAGCTAACCCAAGATTCAAAAAAAGAGGATTATTTAAGTAAATTTATTCCCCTACGAACAATAAACTCTATAAGCAATTATAATATAAATATAGATCAACTTATTGCTAAAGGTTCACTATATAAAAATGTCAACTTTAATCTTAATTTGTTACCTGGAAAAATTAAACTAGAAAATCTATCATTAAATGATGGTAAAAACCATATTGACGCAACTATTGAACTTGTTGCATCTGCTCTAAAACCATCTTTCGGAATAACAATTCATGGGGGGACCATGGAAGTTAATTTCTTGTCGCCTCGTGCCATTTCTGAGTTAAGACAACACATTTTAGCAAATTATGCTCTGGACAAGGTTGATCTTAATATGAACTTTACCCTCGATAAACTTTATCAAGGAGATTTTTCTCTTGGTAGAGTTATTTTTAAAGCTAATAATAACAAAGCATTATTTGAGATTAGTAAGTTTGATGCGGACATATTCGGCGGCCGAATGTCTTCTTCCGGTAGTATATTACTAGATCCATATACCATAAATTTTGTATATGCATTAAACTCAGCAAGCATTCCGGAGATTAGCAAGCTGATGCCGCCCGGGGTATTGGAAAGTGGTGGGGTAATAAGTGCTAATGGCATGTGGTCTACAAATGGTAACTCGCTTGAAGAGCAATTATATAACTTATATACTAAATCAGAAATCTTGGCGAAGAATATTACTATAAATAATTTTTCTATTGATACACTAGTACAGGCTCTCAGTAACCCAAACTACGATCTAAAATCTTTTAAAGATGATTTAAAAGCAGCGATATTAACGGAAAAGACAGAAATTAGTGAATTAAAAACTGCTATAGAACTTGTAAAAGGTCTCTTTACTCTCAAGGATATAAGCTTTAAAACCAAATATACGGCTGCTGCGGCTGCGGCTACTTTTAATTTATATAATCTAGATATTGACCTTATTTCGACGTTCTCGTTCTATTTATCTAAACCCGCTTCCGGCAGAAGTTACACTGATTCTACCCCTGCTAAACTTACCCTCAAAGCTAGCGGTAATTTATTTACTCCAAAAAAAGAAACCGACACTAAAGATTTAGAAGAATTGTTAAATGCTATTGCTGCAGCGAAGAAGAACTAAAAACCCTCGATAATAGTATATATTATTACAATTATCATAATCTGTAATTTAATTAACGAAGGAACTACAATTTGTTAAACTATTATTTATTCAGTTTTCATAGTTCCTATATTTGATTTTAAATGTATCTCAAAATACTAAAAAAAATTCCAAGATAGAAAATTAAAAATATATATTTTTAGGGAAAAATAATGTACATTGTAATTGAAAAATACCTCTTTATTATATGAAAAAAAATTATTTACCCAAAAAGACAAAACAGAAAAACTATGTATTAATGGCGATAATTTTTTTTATTATTTTCTTGATTTATGCAGTTACTATAGTAAAGCTCTCGGCTTAGTTTAAATTACCATCGAAATAATCTTAAGTCCTTACTTGATTTGCTATAGTGTAATTGCTATCATGGCCAGACTTTAAAATATTAAGTATTATCACAATACCCATGTACAGTGTTTTTTGTAATGTTTTGCCTATTGTTTTAATTGCTCTTATTGGAAGTTTTATAAGAAAAAAGTGGCTTATTTCAGATGAGTTCTGGCGGGGACTGGAGAAATTATCTTTTTATATTTTATTCCCTGCCGTATTATTTGGTAGTACTTATAGACTTGAATTAGCTGCTACCCAATTTTTTCGCTTAGTTATCGCATTGGTATTATCAAATTTAATCGTTTCCGGTCTAGTGGTTTATCATCAGACGAAACAAAATTACGACAAAGCTCAATTTACTTCATTATTTCAAGGTGCTACTAGGTATAATAATTATATTTTCTTTGCGCTAAGTTCAGCTCTATTTGGAGAGAAAGGTTTATCGGTAGTAGCTAGTATTTCGCCTTACATGATAGTACTAACTAATGTTACAGCTATCATGTGCTTTGTTTATTACCTACCTCCAGAAAGTGGTGGTGCTTCCAAGAAGCAAAGTATGATACTAATGGCAAAATCTATTATAACTAATCCTTTCGTTATTGCTAGCTTAGTGGGTTTTGCATTTAACTATTTAAAAATTGAGTTAAATATGGGTATCGAAAAAACAATTGATAGTATAGCAAATTCAGCTTTAACAATAGGTATATTAATAGTTGGGGCGAGTCTAAAGTTTAAGATTAATCCTGATCATATGAAAATCATTATTTCTGCAAGCTTTATAAAGCTGATCATTACCCCTATAATAACTTTTACAATTTTATGGATTATGTCAATTAGTGGTATAGCAAAATCTGTAGGAATCTTATTTAGCTGTCTGCCATGTGCAAGTTCAGCCTATATACTGTCAAGGCAACTGGGTGGTGATCCGGAGACAATGTCTTCAATAATTACTTCTACTACTATATTTTCTATCTTGTCATTATCTATACTTGTGTATATCCTCGCTTAGCGATGGATTAGTTAAATTAATTGTATGTGTATATAAAATGGACAAAAAACATTCACCTGATTATATAAAAGCTCTAGAATATCATCAAAAAGGTCAGCCTGGGAAAATTGCTTTAAAACCTACAAAGCATCTTTTAACTCAGCACGATTTGTCTTTAGCCTATTCTCCGGGAGTAGCAGCACCTTGCCTTGAAATACAGAATAATCCAGATAATATCTATAAATATACTGCACGCGGTAATACGGTAGCAGTAATATCCAATGGAACAGCCGTTTTGGGACTCGGTAATTTAGGAGCAGCCGCTTCTAAGCCGGTAATGGAAGGGAAAGCGGTACTGTTTAAAAAATTTGCTGATATTGATTGTTTTGATATAGAAGTAGATACTACTAATCCTGAAGAATTTATTAATACAGTAAAGCATCTGGGATATAGTTGGGGCGGAATTAATTTAGAGGATATAAAAGCTCCAGAATGCTTTATCATCGAAGAAAAACTTAAAGAATTAATGGATATTCCGGTCTTTCATGATGACCAGCATGGGACAGCTATAATTACCGGAGCTGCTCTAATTAATGCAGTTTTCCTAACAAAAAGAAAAATGTCGGAAATTAAAATGGTAGTAAATGGTGCAGGAGCTGCAGCTATGTCTTGTATTAACCTTGCCGTATCCCTAGGAGTAAATAAAAATAATATTATTCTGTGCGATACTCAAGGCGTTATATATAAAGGACGCACAGAAGGGATGAATAGATGGAAAGAAGAAAAAACAGCTCAAACCCCTCATCGCACATTAAGCGAAGCAATAAAAGATGCTGATGTGTTTTTGGGGCTTTCAGTCAAAGGAGCTATGACAAAAGAAATGGTAGCTTCAATGGCAAAGAATCCAATAATTTTTGCTATGGCAAATCCTGATCCAGAAATTACACCTGAAGATATAAAAGCAGTTAGAAATGATGCTATAATTGCTACCGGCCGCTCAGATTACAATAATCAAGTAAATAATGTAATGGGTTTTCCATATATTTTTAGAGGAGCACTTGACGTTAGAGCTACGTGTATTAACGAAGAGATGAAAATAGCAGCTGCTTATGCCCTAGCGGAATTAGCTAGAAAACCGGTCCCAGGAGAGGTTTATCGTGCTTATAATAGCAGTAGAAAAGCTTTCGGTCCTGATTATATCATTCCAGTTCCTTTCGATCCAAGATTAATTACTACTGTTCCAGTTGCAGTAGCACAAGCTGCAATCAAAAGCGGGGCGGCAAGAATTAAGGAACTTGATATTAAAAAGTATAGATCAGAGCTTGCAAGCAGGTTAAACCCTACTTCGAATTATATGCATTTTGTATTTGACAAGATCACCCATGATAAACCTAGAAGAGTAATTTTTGCAGAAGGAGAAGAGGAAGAAGTAATAAAAGCAGCGATGATGTTACGTGATGAGCATTATGGGAGCCCTATTCTTGTAGGGAGACACAGTAAAATTGACCCAATCGTTCAAGCCTTAGGAGAAGGATATTCTCTTGAGAATATTACAGTTATGAACGCTGCAATCAATAATAACTTAAGCAAATATATAGATTACCTTTATAAAAAGCTACAACGCAAAGGGTATTTATATAGAGATTGTGCAAGGCTTGTTAAATCTGATAGAAATATCTTTGCTGCTTGTATGATGGCTTGCGGAGATGCTGACGCGATGGTAACTGGTCTTACAAAAAGTTATTACGATAGTATAGACGATATCTCAAAAGTAATCATGCCTAAAAAAGGCAAGAGAATTATTGGATATTCTATAATGCTATCTCGGGAACATAATATAATCTTTGCTGATAATACGGTTTGTGAATTACCTCAAGCAGAAGATTTAGTAGAAATTACTCTGCAGACAGCAGAAGTAGCTAAATCTATGGGATATGCTCCAAGAATTGCTATAGTGTCTTTTTCCAATTTTGGTAATCCGCTTAGAGAAAAATCAGCTAGAGTACGCGAGGCAATCGCCACTCTTGATAAAATGGATTTAGATTTTGAATATGACGGGGAAATGTCCGCAGAAGTAGCATTAAACACTAATTTGCAGAAATTGTACCCTTTCTGTAGGTTAACAGGCCCAGCAAACGTTTTAATTATGCCTGGTCTCCATTCTGCTGCTATTGCCACTCACTTACTTGAAGAACTAGCAGGAGAAGTATTTATTGGTCCGATTTTAAATGGTTTCGAATATCCGGTACAAATCATACCTATGGGTTCTTCTGCAACTGATATACTTGAAGTAGTCGCCTTTGCGATTATGGATTGTATTAATAGCAAAAAATGACTACATAAACTCATACTAGACTAGCCAAAATGAATATACTCAGATTAGGCTAGTTTATTAGGCAAGAAATCATCAAATTTCAGTAAATCTTATGCAATCAGTAACCATTAGTTCTGCAAAAGCTCATTTATCATCTTTGTTAAAAAAATTAGAAGAAACTGCGAGAAATAATAATTGAAAGAGCTGGAAAACCTATAGCTAAAATTCTTAAATACAAACCTATAAAAAATTGTAATAGATTAGAGTTGTTAAAAGACAAAATTATTTTAGCTGACGATTTTGATGAATGGCCAGAAGACATAGCTGTGGAATTTGGTGTAAAAGGCTAATATCAAGTTATTACTTGATACTCCTGTCCTTATATGGGCTTTATCTGAGCCAGAAAGAATAAAACCTAAAGTTCAATATTTACTTATCGATGCTAATAATATGGTTTTTATTAGTGTTGCTTCTTTATGGGAATTAACAATAAAAAAATCATTAAATAAAAATTTCTTTACTTACCGATTTTATATCTCAATTACAAGAAAATGGATTTGATTTGTTAGATATTAATTACAAACATATTTTAACCATATCTGAGTTATCCCTTTTACATAGAGACCCGTTTGATAGGATGTTAATAGCCCAAACTATTCACGAAGATTTATCATTAATTACTAGCGACCTAGAAATAATCAAATATGACATGCAAATTATTATAAATTAATTCGCTTTTAAGGGTCAGTTGAAGAGTTAAAATACTAAAACTGTAGTTTTAATTAAATTGACAAAGAAAACGCAACAGTAACTCCTTTACCTTGGTTTTGTTTAGCCCATATTTTACCGTTATGCTCGCTGATAACTTTTTTAGCTAAGGCAAGCCCTATACCTCTACCACCTGCAGGAGTTTTAGTATTTGAACCCACTGTAAAAGGATCAAATATTTCTAGTAATTCCTCTTTAGGAATACCTATCCCTTCATCTTTTACACTAAAAACAATAGCATTATTTTTTTCTGATTTCAGTTCAATCGTAATTGTCCCTTGCGGAGAGTATTGAATGGCATTTACTATAATATTATCAATCGTACGTGAAATGTAGTATTCATCACATAAGGCTATCAATTTATCCTCTATTTGTAAGTTAAACCATAAATTTTCTTTATCTTTACCTTGCACATACAATTTTTTACATAGTTCTAACCTTTCATGCACTAATTCACTTAAATTTACTTCCTTTTTATTTAACTCATAGCTAGCATTATTGAATTTTGATAGATCAATCAGATTATTTACCAAACTCGTTAACCTTTCAGAACTATCAGCAATGTCCTTTATTGCCTTACGCCGCTGTTCTTCATTAAATTTATCGTAGTTGTCTGATAAAACCTGACCAAGGCTAGTAATCCCAACAATTGGTGTACGGGTTTCGTGCTCTAGATTCCGCAACAGCTCATTTTTAATTTCATATAGCTTAGTTAGTTCTTTCTTTTGGTCATCGACTTTATTACTTAAAAAGGCGTTATTATCCTCTGTTAATTCTTGATATTGTTGCTTTGGTTTTAAGAAAGCTATTAATATAGTGCTTACCAAAAGCAAGGAGTAGGTTATAATGAATTGTAAGTTATTCATGTAATCACCTACAAGATTTATATCAATATAGATCTTATAGTATATAATACTAAGTATCACCCCACCAATAATCATCAACAGAGCAGCTTGCCAGTACATTAAAATCGATATAGTAACTAGGCTTGTAATTAATATAGCTAACTGTACTTGAGAAAATTGGCCAATAATAGCTAATAAACTAGCGCAGAAAGCTAAATTATAAAATACTGCTATATTCCATAGGGTAGATATAAATATTTCATTTTTAAATTTTTTCAACCAAAAGGTATATGTAATAAATATAGTTGATAGAACCAGTACTGAATAATATATAAAATAAAGAATACTTTCATATTTTTGATGTAAGGATTTTGGTAAAGAGTAAGCACTAGAAAATACCATGATTATGCAAAATAAACCAAAGTAGACCATGATTCTCTCTTCTTTCGGAGTATTATTTTTACAAAAACTAGTAAAATTAAAAGTTTTTAGTGAGTGAAGAAAATTTGTTACTTTTCTTTTCCGTTCTAACCTTACCCTTTCAAGAGGCCTTACGTCTTTAATACCAACCCATCCCCCTTTTTCTCCGAATATATAATGACTACCTATAAAAAATGCTAGGCTAACTAAAGTTCCAGGTATACCTGGTATTATGTTATATTCCGAAGAAAACATTAAAAAATATAACACAGTAACAAAACCAGCTACCATACCAATTAAAACAGCTCTAGCACTACTACGAAAACCAAAAATGGCTAGTGTAAAAGGTACTGTTACAACGGGCATGTAGAAACTATATACAGATAAAAGCAGCTCTAACAGGTTTTCAGCAAATAAACTAACACCAAGAGCTATAACGCCAACAAACAATGAAAAAATACGAGCTAAAAATAATTCTTTCTTTTCCGTTAAATTTATACCGGTAGACCTAATAAAATCATAACTAAGTAGTACCGACGATGAATTTATATAGCTATCTGCAGTAGACATAACCATTGCCATAATACCAACGACAAAAGCTCCTTTTAAGCCATAAGTTAGATAATGATCTAGGATATACTGAATAACATTATCAGCATTTATATCAGTTATGTTTGGATCTGCTCTAAATAAAACTCCAATAATAGTGTGTACTAGAGCATCACAAAGAAGGATAAAGAAGATAGCTATTATAAAAGATTTGGAAACTTGTGAGGTAGATTTAGCCATCGATATTCTTTGAAAGATTGCTGGATCAAGAAGTGGTATCATTAGAAATAAGCATAGGTATAGAGTATCGTTAATAACTTCTTTTTGGGAGTCTGACACTAGACTATAATTTAATATAGGATCCGTTATAATAGCGGTAATTACAGGCTCATTACTATCAAATGATTTCCAAATTAAAAAGGCAACCATTGGTGTAACAACACCAAACGTAAAAAATTGGATTATATCAGTAAAAGTTACAGATTTAATTCCGCCAAAAGTAGAATAAATAATTATTATTAAACTGCTTAGTGTGGTAGCATATACCCCAGGCATGCCAAGCCATAAACTTAAGAGAGAATGTAAAACTAGAAATTGCATAGCGATTCTACCTATGGCAGGGACTGTACTAAATATAGCTATAATACCTCTTATGTAACGGTTTTTATATATATCATTCATAGCCTCTGCTATTGATAGCTTCCCTAGAAATTCCGCCATTCTGGGAGCATAAAAATAAGCAATTAGCCAAAAAGATACAGCTTCAGCCAAGCTACATATCAGAAAAAAAATTCCTTGTTTATGTGTTTCAGCTACAGTGATACTAAAATTAGAACCACCAATCCAAGTAGCTGCGATTGCGGCAACAATAGTTGCGGTAGAAAAATTTTTATTACCGATGGCATATTCCCTAATATTTCTTATTCCATAACCAGAGAGAAGCCCGCATATTAAGTTTAAGGTTAGAAAGACTGCTACTATTATTATATCTATATTAAAAAACATAATTTTATAATACTAATTTCTAATTTATTTTTTATTTTAATTATTAATTGAAAAAAATAGGTTTGCAACTAATAAATTAATACCATAGGTAAAATTTTAAAAAAAATTTAAACCAGATATTCTAAAGTCAGCTAATTTGTATAGAGGCTTTTATGTATAATGATTGACTATAAGTAATAAAATTTTTATTAAAGTAAATGGAATTTAAAATAAATTACATTTTCCTTAATTATTATTAGGCAGCTAACTTCAGTTGATCTATCAAAGTTTTAATTAAATTAATTATAACATCTAATAGGTTTAGTATATATACTTTCCCAAACTTGGTCCCAGCCTTCTTTATGCCCTACACCGGTAAAAGTTTTTTGCGTTACACAAGGTGAAGCGGAAACCCTAGTGTATTTCTGCGCTATGAAAGGGGGAACTATTTTATCATTACCTCCGGAAATATGCCACTGCGGTATATCTTTTATTGATGCTGCGTAATCAATTGGGTTTAATGAACCGCTCATCGGAATTACATTATGATACTCTGTGAAAGCCAAGTGGTCCAAGTTTCCTGCGACAGTAATAATATCTTTAACCCTAGGATTTCTTGCAGCTACTAAAACTGCAATACCTCCGCCACCCGAATAACCAACTAAGCTAAATTTCTGGTGATTAGAATTAACTTTATTTATTACTTCATTGATAGCAGCTACTGAATCATCGGATAATCTCTTATCTGTCCAATATGTTTTACTGCATTTAGGGTTTAGCTCCATAGGTGTGTATTGGCAAGGACGCGCTACATAAACAACATTTGGCCTTTTATCCATTGCAGCCAGGTTCATCAACATTTGTTTACGTGGAGTAGGATTAGAAGAAATAGTATGTTTGTTGAGAAAAGCTAGGCCATCACCTTCAATATAAAAAACGTAAGGAGCTTTTTTATCGTGAACTTTCTGATACGTAGTAATTGCGAAATCTCCACCTGGTACTAAGACTCTCTCAAATCCCCTTAACTCAACAACAGGAATAGTTTCTACCGTATCAATACTTTGGCAAGAAGAAAGCAGAAATAAGGCTGCTATACTTATGAAAATAAACTTAAAAAGGTATCTCATCATCTAATTCACTATTATCAAAATCAGGCATAGTACTATTAGTATTAGTATCCGAAAAAGTCCCTGATTTACCATCAAGAAGTATCAGGCTTGCATTAAACCCTTGTAAAACAACTTCGGTAGTATATCTTTCCTGACCATTATTATCCACCCATTTTCTCGTTTGGAGTTGCCCTTCTATGTATAATTTTGAACCTTTTTTTACATAGTTTTTAACAATACCGACTAAGCCTTCCTTGAAAACTACAATACGATGCCATTCAGTCTTTTCTTTTCTCTCACCACTAATCTTATCTTTCCAAGCTTCAGTAGTTGCTATGCTAAAGCTGGCAACTTCTTTTCCGTCAGAAGTATTTCTAATTTCTGGATCTCTTCCTAAATTACCAATTAAGGTGACTTTATTTAAACTGCCTGCCATTAGTTTTGATTCCTATTTCTGATTATTTAAAACGAGTAAAATTTTATCTCTTTTTTTATATCTCCTGCAATAGATATATCATATCTATAAATCCCTTTCAAAGAGAATTTACTATACTCAAGAATATAAATTAATCAGAAGCATAATTTAATCCAAATTAAATTTATTATTGCATTACAGAGTTTTTGCCTACTATAATGCTCGAAGGCTTCAATATTAATCTAATATTAAAATATGCAGTATGCAGGAATTTATTCAAGTTAGAGGTGCTAAAGAGCATAATTTAAAAGATGTTAATGTCGATATACCGAGGAATAAATTCGTTGTCATCACAGGTCTTAGCGGTTCAGGAAAATCTTCACTGGCTTTTGATACGATATACGCAGAAGGACAGAGAAGATATGTAGAAAGCCTCTCTTCTTATGCCAGGCAGTTCCTGCATTTACAAAATAAACCCAACGTTGAATCGATTTCCGGTCTATCTCCTGCTATTGCTATCGACCAAAAAACCACTTCTAAAAATCCTCGTTCTACTGTTGGTACCATCACAGAAATTTATGATTATTTAAGGCTTTTATATGCCAGAGTCGGAGTACCATATTCACCGGCTACGGGTTTGCCTATAAAAAGCCAATCCGTTTCCGAGATGATTGATATAGTCAATTCTCTTCCACTTGAGACAAAAGTATATATTCTATCCCCAATAATTCGTGGGCAAAAAGGAGAGTTCCGCCGAGAAATATTAAATTTAAAGAAGCATGGCTTTCAGAGAATATTTTTAAACGGAGAGTTATGTGATTTAGATGAGTTACCTAAGATTGATAAAAATAAAAAACATACTATAGAAGTCATCGTTGATCGAATTGCAGTTAGTAAAGACCTTGGCAATAGAATAGCGGAAAGTCTAGAAATGTCTCTACAGATGGGTGAAGGTCTTACCTACATAGAAATTGTCGAATTACCGGAAGGAATAAAAACCTCTCATAAAAAAGGAGATAGAATAACTTTATCGGAAAAATACTCGTGCCCTGTTTCCGGTTTTAGATTAGAAGAAATAGAACCCAGGATATTTTCTTTTAATAGCCCGTTTGGTGCCTGCCCGAAATGCGAAGGTATAGGGAAAGAAGCTTTTTTTGATGAAGACTTAATAGTTCCTGACGAAACCTTAAGCATAAACGAAGGAGCTATTGTGCCCTGGAATAAATCATTATCTAAATTTTTTGTGGATACCTTAGAGTCTTTAGCAAAACATTATGATTTTAAGTTAACTACTCCCTTCGGACAGCTACCTAGAGAAATTAAAAATGTTTTATTCTATGGTTCAGGAGAAGAAGAAATTAGATTCGAATACCATGATGATCGAAAATCAGAGATAATAGAACAACCTTTTGCCGGAATTATCCCAAGTCTAGAAGAAAAATATCACAAAGTTGATACTGCGTGGATGAAAGAAGAACTCTCACGTTTTCAATCCAAACATAATTGTAGTAAGTGTAACGGCTACAGACTCAAGTCAGAATCTTTGTGCGTTAAGATCGGTGACCTCAATATTGGTGAGGTATCGAATAAAACAATTATTCAAGCTAAAAAATGGTTTGATGATATACATTTAATTTTAGATAAAAAACAACAGCTAATTGCTGAACGAATTATTAAAGAAATTCGTGAAAGGTTAGGTTTTTTAATCAATGTTGGATTGGATTATTTGACCTTATCCCGAGAGTCCGGAACTTTATCCGGAGGAGAAAGTCAACGTATTAGACTTGCTTCCCAGATTGGATCAGGTCTTAGCGGTGTTCTATACGTTCTTGATGAACCATCAATCGGTTTACATCAGAGAGATAATGCACGTCTGATTGATACTTTAAAAAACTTAAGAGATTTAGGAAACACGGTCATCGTAGTTGAACATGACGATGAAACTATGCTTGAATCAGATCATATTATTGATGTAGGGCCTGGAGCTGGTATCCATGGTGGTAATATAATAGCTCAAGGTACCCCGCAGCAAATTAAGGAATCCGAACAAAGTATAACCGGTCAGTATTTAAGTGGTAAAAAATCTATAGCTGTTCCAGATAAAATTAGACAAGGTCACAAAGGTAAGGAAATTGAATTAATAGGTGCGAAAGCAAATAATTTACATAATATAAATTTCACATTAAAACTTGGTACTTTCACTGCCGTAACCGGTGTATCAGGTAGCGGCAAGTCTTCTTTGATAATTCATACTTTTTATAAGGCTGCCCTGAAATATTTAGAACCGAGAACTAAAATTTACCCAGGAGAATTTGAGTCGATTAAGGGACTTGAGCATATAGATAAAGTAATTGATATTAATCAGTCTCCAATTGGTAGAACTCCCCGCTCTAATCCTGCTACTTATACTGGGGCATTTACTCCAATTAGAGATTGGTTTGCAGATTTACCGGAATCTAAAATAAGAGGTTATAAAGTCGGAAGATTTTCCTTTAATGTTAAAGGAGGGAGATGTGAATCATGCCAGGGAGATGGGTTAATCAAAATAGAAATGCACTTCTTACCTGATGTATACATTAATTGTGATGTTTGTAATGGTAAAAGATATAATCGTGAAACTTTAGAAGTTAAGTATAAAGGTATGAGCATTGCTGACGTTTTGGATATGACCGTCGAGGATGCTACCAAATTTTTTGAAAAAGTACCTAATATTTATGAAAAATTAACAACACTACAAGAAGTCGGTCTTGGTTATATTAAGATAGGCCAGTCGGCTACTACCCTTTCTGGAGGAGAGGCACAAAGAGTAAAATTAGCTAAAGAGCTTTCTAAACGTTCCACTGGAAAAACTCTATATATATTAGATGAACCAACTACCGGACTCCATGTCGATGATATTAAGAAGCTATTAGACGTCTTACATAAACTAGTAGATAAAGGAAACACAGTTTTAGTAATAGAACATAACATGGATGTAATCAAAACAGCAGATAATATAATCGATATAGGACCAGAAGGAGGCGAAAAAGGAGGTAGAATAGTTGCGCAAGGCTCTCCCCAAACTGTTGCCGCTTGTAATCAAAGCCATACAGGCTTTTATTTAAAACAATATCTACCTAAAACTGAATCAGTGTAACTTTTTCTGTTAATCTTGGGCATATTAGGCGTAATAGTTTTATTTATTTCTTTATGATTCAACAAAAAGCAGGTATTATATGCAGTTAAGAATGTACATTCTAAATAGTGTGACTTATCAATTTTGTTAGGATTAATTATGACAAGAATTCTGTTATTGGTATTTGGCTTTATCCAAGCCTCGACCTGTTACGCTAGTAAACCACATGAATGGCAAATAAACTTTCAAGAAGCCGCTAGCCCACTCATGGCAGAGCTGCATTCTTTTCATAATTTCCTTCTTTTTATAATAACATCCATAGTATTGTTTGTATTAATTCTGCTAGTTTATGTCATATTTAGATTTAATGCAAAACGCAACCCCGTTCCAGCGAAATTTACCCATAACATAGCAATTGAAGTTATATGGACGATAATCCCTATAATAATATTAGTGGTTATTGCTATTCCTTCGTTCCGTATTCTTAAAGCAGCTGAGCACACCCCTACCCCAGATGTTACAATAAAAGTTGTAGGGTCGCAATGGTACTGGAGTTACTCCTATCCTGATCACGGTAATATTGAATTTGATAGTAATATGATTCAAGATAAGGACTTAAAACCCGGTCAAATCAGGCTTCTAGAAGTGGATAATAGAGTTATAGTTCCGCAAGGATCAGTTATAAAATTCCTCATTACCGCTTCAGATGTAATTCATAGTTTTGCTATTCCATCTCTTGGGATCAAAACTGACGCAGTACCTGGCAGGGTCAACCAAACATGGACAAAGATAGATAAAAAAGGAGTTTATTATGGACAATGCTCGGAATTATGCGGTGTAAATCATGGGTTCATGCCCATAGCCATTGAAGTAGTAAGCAAAGAAGATTTCCAGCAGTGGGTGGCTAAATCAAAAATGAAACTTAGTATGCAATAAGAATTAATTAGAAATTTAAAACAACTAATCGGTTTATATGAATAATCCTAATATTTTATATCCGTTGATGGGATTAGGAATACGTTAAAATTACAAGTAATATTGACGCGCTGATAGGGTCTGATATTGAATAAATTAACAGCAGCAGTTAATTATATAGTTAAATTCTTACTAAATCTATACGAGATACAAGAATTAATAGGATATAAGTAATAATAAACTTAAATAACTCAAGGAAAGAATATATGGCAGGTAATGATCATAATACCCCGAAGGGATGGAGAAGATGGTTAATGTCAACCAATCATAAGGATATTGGCACTATGTATATTATACTATCGATAGTTGCTGGTTTAATAGGTGGGGCATTTTCGGTACTTTTCAGAATCCAATTATCCGTACCGGGCTCAAATTTCTTAGGTGGCGATTATCAATTTTATAATGTTCTAATTACTGCCCATGCCTTAATCATGGTGTTTTTTATGATTATGCCGGCTTTATTCGGCGGTTTTGGTAACTGGTTTGTACCGTTATTGATCGGTGCACCCGATATGGCATTCCCCCGAATGAATAATATAAGTTTTTGGCTTCTAGTTCCGTCACTGATATTACTTGTTTTATCGAGCGTAACAGATGGGGGAGCAGGTACCGGTTGGACTGTATATCCTCCGTTAAGTAATTTGTCAGGCCATCCTGGTGCTGCCGTTGATATGGCAATATTTAGCCTGCACCTTGCAGGTATGTCCTCTATCTTAGGGGCAATCAATATGATTGTAACTATATTTAACATGCGTGCTCCCGGAATGGGAATGTTCAAATTACCTTTATTTGTTTGGTCTATACTTATTACTGCATTTCTGCTTATATTAGCTCTACCGGTACTAGCCGGAGCAATTACTATGCTACTTACTGACAGAAATTTTGGTACACACTTTTTTAAACCCGACGGGGGCGGAGACCCTGTTCTATTTCAGCACTTATTTTGGTTTTTTGGTCATCCTGAAGTATATATTATAATTCTTCCTGGATTCGGCATTGTAAGCCAAGTGATCACTACTTTCTCACGTAAAAAGATATTTGGCTATACAGGTATGGTCTGTGCAATGGCAATTATCGGATTTATTGGATTTATAGTATGGGCACACCATATGTTCACGGTGGGATTATCATATAATGCTCTTATATATTTTACAGCCGGTACCATGATTATTGCCGTTCCAACGGGAATTAAAATATTCAGCTGGATAGCAACAATGTGGGGTGGTTCAATTTCTTTTAAAACTCCTATGCTGTTTTCAATAGGCTTCATCCTTTTATTTACCGTCGGCGGAGTTACGGGAATTGTTTTATCTAACTCAGCTTTAGATAGAGTTCTGCACGATACTTATTATGTAGTTGCTCATTTCCATTACACTATGTCGCTTGGAGCATTATTTACAGCATTTGCGGGATTCTACTACTGGTTCGGTAAAATGTCAGGAAAGCAATACCCTGAATGGATGGGAAAACTACATTTTTGGATTACTTTTCTTAGTGTCAATCTTACATTTTTTCCACAGCATTTCCTAGGGTTAGCCGGAATGCCAAGACGTATCCCGGATTATCCGGACGCGTTTGCCGGATGGAACTTAATTTCATCAATAGGTTCTTACATCTCCTTTGGTGGGGCTCTCTTTTTTGTATACATCATTTTTTATACTCTAAAATTTGGTAAAAAATGTGAGGATAATCCGTGGGGCGAAGGAGCTGACACTTTGGAGTGGACATTATCTTCACCGCCCGCCTACCATAGTTTTGAAAAACAGCCAATTATTCGGTAGAACAGATGGCAAATATCAATTTACCTTCGTTACCTTATGAGGATAATATCGGCGGGTCCGTAAAGGATTATTTCATGTTAATGAAGCCGCGCGTGATGTCGTTAGTAGTTTTTACTGCTGTTTCAGGCATGCTTTTAGCACCCGGCAATATTCATCCCCTAATTGCATTTGTAGCTGTGTTATGTATAACTATTGGAGCCGGTTCTGCCGCTGCAATTAACATGTGGTACGATAGAGATATCGATGCAATTATGAAACGTACCCAAAAAAGACCTATAGTTACCGGCACAGTAAAGGCAGATGAAGCCCTTGCTTTTGGAGCAATTACAGGAATCATAGCAGTAATTATGATGGCGGTATCAGTAAATATCATATCAGCTGTTTTACTTGCCTTTACCATATTATATTACGTTTACATTTATACAATTTGGCTAAAAAGAACTTCTGTTCAAAATGTAGTAATAGGAGGAGTATCCGGTGCATTACCGCCAATAATTGGATGGACTTCAGTTACCGGCAATATATCGTGGCAAGCTTTTTCGTTATTTGCGATTATTTTTATTTGGACTCCTCCACACTCATGGGCGCTTGCATTATATAGGGCAGATGACTATAAAAATTGTAATGTACCAATGATGCCGGTAATTAAAGGAATATTATATACAAAAAAACAGATTATGCTTTATAGCATATTAATGTTTTTTATCAGTTTGGCGCCTTATTTTTTAAACATTAGTACTTACTTATATTTAATTACTGCCATAATTTCTGGATTAATTTTTTTATATTATGCAGTGAACCTTTTTACAGATACAGAACAAAATCAGGTAGCTAAAAAGCTATTCTGGTACTCAATATTATATTTATTTATTATTTTTCTTAGCCTGATAGCTTTTAAAATATAGAACTTTTATTGGGCTTTAAAACTGTATTAAAAATCAAGATTTGTATAATCTTTATAAGGAGTAAAGCCGGCTATGTGATCTTGCAGAATCGATCTAAAACTAGGCCGTGATTTTATAACCACATACCACTGCTTGATAAGAGGAAAATTATCCCATTTTATCTCACCAAAATAGTCAATAGTTGAAATATGTGAAGCTGCTACTACATCTGCACATGTAATTTGTTCTGAGGTGATATATGAATGAGCATTTAACCGAGAGGTCAAATATTTGAAATGAGGAAGTAAATTCGCTTTAGCTGCTCTTATATATTCACTTCGAGGTCCTCCTATTCTTCTAAGAAGACGGATCATTTTCTCTTCAAGAATTAATTTGCTTACTTCACGATAAAATTTTTCGTTAAACCAGTAAATTTCCTGGCGTACTTTAGTTTTTTCCTCAAGGGTTTTTGGCATTAAGTAGAAATTATCGAATTTTTCGCTAAGAAATTCAGTAATTGCGTAATAACCAATTAAGGTTTCTTCTTCAAATATTATTACTGGAACGGTTGCAGCAGGGTTAATTTTTATAAAATCTTCTCTTCGCTCCCAATACGCTTCTTTAACCAGATTAACCTCGAGGTTTAACTCATTCAGATAAACTCTAATTTGGCGTGAAAGAGGACATATCGGATAATGAAAGAATTTGTTCATTTCTCTTTAATTAAAGTATACTCATAAGAAGTTAGAAGATGATGGTCTATAAGCCGGATTCTGTATAGCCAAAGCTACCGCAGTTATTTATCTAGGATAAATGTTACCATTTACCTCAAGCAACCTACCCGTATAATATCTAGTTACAGACAACTAGGAACTTAAAATAAAATTTTAAGTTCGATTACACCTATTTGATTTTGCTCCTGATGGGGTTTGCCAAGCGGTTCTTGTCACCAAGAAACCCGGTGCGCTCTTACCACACCATTTCACCCTTACCAAATTAATGGCGGTATCTTTCTGTTGCACTTTCCCTAAAACATCCTTAACGATGCTCCGCTGGAGATTATCCAGCATCATGTCTGTATGGAGTCCGGACTTTCCTCGTCAAAAATTTGACGCAACTGCGCGACCATCACAGCGAGTAATTCTAAAATTTAAGATTACATATGTCAAATATAACTTTTATAAATTTATAAAAGTTCGTATAGGAACTACAAGGCACTATTTAATATTAGCTCACCACTGTCATCGACAACCAAATAAAAACCCCTAAAACTTATATTAAACCTCATTTTTCATATAGTCGTGAAAAGAAATATGTATAAACTCTTTTAGCGGTTTTTAGTTATTTTTGGCAAAGTAAAAGAAATTCTGGTACCCATTTTTTTACTTTCGGCTTTGATAGCTCCGCCGT